>Ga0210056_1004196_pt1 | contig 11355 bp, 10 predicted proteins | sample CryGeyCG2014_080_2_FD_183965 | JGI IMG/M metagenome (GOLD analysis project Ga0210056, IMG submission 183965) | Groundwater microbial communities from aquifer - Crystal Geyser CG07_land_8/20/14_0.80 (SPAdes) (version 2) | ecosystem: Environmental > Aquatic > Deep subsurface > Groundwater | place...
AACTTTCAAAGAAACTCCCAAGACAAATTTTACCGCCAAAAATATTCCCAAAATTCCGCCAACTATATGCCAAAATAATTTTTGAACCATTATTTAATAGTATCAAATTTTCATTTTTCAAACAAGGCGAGCTCTCTCAGCTTTTTGTGATAGCTGATGGCAAAACGATGGGCTTCGTCACGGAGCTGTAAGATTAAATTGAAAATTTCCCTCGGAAGACTCTTTAACAAAATTGGCTTTTCTTGTCCCCTAATAAATAATTCATTTTTCCTCTTTGCCAAAGTAATAATTTCGAGATGTTTAACACCCGGCGTTAAACATCTAAGGCCGGCGTTTAGTTGAGCGCGACCGCCGTCTATTAAGATCAAATCGGGAAAAGGCCATTCTGGATGTTTAAACCGTCGGTTTAAAACTTCTTTGAGCATTGCAATATCGTCTGGCTTTCCTGAAATTTTAATCTTAAATTTCCGATAAAAATTTTTATCTGGCTTTCCATTAATAAAAGTTACCATTGACCCAGTTGCCTCTTGCCCCTGGATATTAGAAACATCATAAGCTTCTATTCTTGATATTTTTTTCTTTGTTTCCAAGATTTTTTTTAATTCTTTTTCAATATTTCTCCATTCAAAAATTTTTGCCTGTCCGCCAACGGCCTGAGCCGTAGGCTCTGGCCGGCCGGTATGAGCTAAAACCTTTTTCCAGACTGTAATTTGGTCTCTAATTTTGGCTGCTCTTTCATAATCTTGAGCGGTGGAGGCCTTTTTCATTTCTTTTTTTAAATCTTTAAAGACTTGGATTTTTCCTTTCTGAATAATTTTCATCAGGTTTTTAGTATTTCTTTGACATTCATTTTTAACCCTTTCTTTTAAAAAACATGGCGCTGGGCATCGATTAAGATGGTACCAAAGACAAGGGTTTTTAGGCAGATTTTTACAAGTTCTGTAAGGAAAAACTTTTCTTAAAATTTTTAAGGTTTCTTTTAAAGCTTTTCCATCGACAAAAGGACCCACATAATCAATTTTCAATTTCCGAGCTTCTGCAGGCAGAAGCGAAGGGGAAGCAGAGAACCCCCTCTTTGACCTCCAATTTCCAATTTTCAATCTTGGTTGATGTGTGATAAATATTCTTGGAAAATCTTCAATTGTTTTTGCAACGAAAAAATAATTTTTGTCATCTTTCCAAACAACATTGTATTTCGGCTGATGTTTTTTGATGAGATTTGCCTCTAAAATCAGAGCCTCAATTTCAGAATTCGTTTTGATAAAGCCAATGTGCTTAACCTGGTTAAACATAAGCCTGTCGCGAAAAGTTGGTTGCTGGAAATGATTTTTTACTCTTTCTTTGATGTTTGCCGCTTTTCCAATATAAAGGAATTTGGTTCCTTTTTTAAATAAGTAGACTCCGGGAGTTTTCGGAAGGCGAGAAATTCTTTCTTTGGTTAAAAATTTAAATTTCTCCATCAATTCAATTATATAAAAAAAAGACCATTAAGGAAATTTCCTTTTGGGTCAAAGTTTTGACAGTATCCACTGCAAGAGAACCCTTCCATTATCGGCGACAAACAGAAGCTGAAACATGCTGATTCCTGTTTCAGCTATGCCATAGATGGCTGGCCATGGCAACTCAAAAAATAGCCAGGAAAATTTGGTCTTACCCTTCGGCTTAATCTTGGGTAAGACTTCATTCGCGAGAACCCTCAAAAAACATCTGAGAGTCTCGTATAAAAATAGAAGGGTGAGTGCTTGTCCCACCCCATATTTCGCCATCAGTTGGGCGCTTATGGGGTTGCTCTCCTTAAAGTCCGGAAAGATACGGATACCGAGATACGCCGTAACCGTATCAAACATCTCCGTAAAAAGAAAAAAAATTATATATATTTTGCTTGAGCGCCTCATTGCGCTCACCTCCTTCTCAGCTTTTGCATATAGCTTACGCCGAGATAAATGAGCCATTTTTACATCTAAATTGTATAGCTCCACTTTATCATAGTTGAAATATCCTAATAAATGGGATATAATCGAAGTTATGCCTGAAAATTTTATCAAAGTCAGGGGAGCAAGGGTACACCCCGAAGGAAAGCCTTCGGCTTCCTACGGGGCAAGTAATCTAAAAATATGGCTGAGAATGTAATAAAAGTCAGAGGGGCTAGAGTTCATAATCTGAAGAACATAAATGTTGATATTCCCAAAAATAAATTGGTAGTTATTACCGGAATTTCTGGTTCTGGAAAATCATCTTTGGCTTTTGATACTCTTTATGCCGAGGGCCAACGTCGCTATGTTGAATCTCTTTCGGCTTATGCCAGGCAATTTTTGGGAGTGATGGATAAACCCGATGTTGATAAAATTGAAGGAATTTCTCCGGCCATTTCAATTGACCAGAGAAAGGCAGCCCACAATCCTCGTTCGACAGTCGGGACAATTACGGAGATATACGATTATCTCCGTCTTTTATTTGCCAGAATTGGTATACCTCACTGCCCAAAATGTGGGAAAGAAATTTCGAGACAAACAATTGATCAGATAACGGAACAAATACTAAAACTTCCAAAAAACAGAGAGATTACAATTTTAGGTCCGGTGATTAGAGGTAAAAAAGGTGAGCATCACGGAATTTTAGAAGAGATTCAAAGAGCCGGATTTGTTAGGGTAAAAATTGATGGAATAATTCATCCAATTGATGAGGCATTGGGGAAAACTTTAGCAAAATACAAAAAACATAATATTGAAGTAGTAGTTGATAGATTAATTTTAGATAAAGACCTTGATAAATCAAGATTAGTGGATTCTTTAGAAACTGCTCTGAAACTCGGAAAAGGCGTCGTAATTGTAAATTGTAAATTGAAGTCGAAGAAGATTCCTTCTTCTCCACCTTCGCGAAGTCGCTCGGTAATTGAAAATTTAAAAACTAAATTCGAAGATTTAGTTTTTTCAGAGCACTTTGCTTGTGAAGAATGTGGAATCTCTTTGCCAGAGTTAGAGCCCCGACTTTTTTCTTTCAATTCTCCTTATGGCGCCTGCCCGGCTTGCCAGGGTTTGGGCGAAAAACTGGAAGTTGATCCAAAATTAGTCATTCCCAATCCCAATTTATCAATTGCCGAAGGGGCAATTTTTCCCTGGGCTCATGCTTCTCATAAGGTAGGTCGGCAGGGATTTTTCTGGTGGCAATTAGAAAATTTATCTTCTAAAGAGAACATTAATTTATATACACCGGTTGAGAATTTACCAAAAGAAAAAATAGATTTGATTTTATATGGTGTCCCACCTTCGGTGGGGCCCGGTTTTGACGGAGTAATCCCTTCTTTAGAGAGGAGATATCATGAGACTGATTCTGAAGCGACCAGAGGAGAAATTGAAAAATTTATGGTTGAAAAAAAATGCGAGACCTGTCAAGGGAAAAGGTTAAAATCCGAAGTCTTGGCAGTAACCGTAGCCGGGAAATCGATTGATCAAATTGTTGAAATGCAAATTGACAAAGTTAAAGAATTCTTTGAGAAGTGTTTAAAACCCGGCGTTAAACCGTCAACGTCGGGTTTTGGGAAAATTGCTCAGCCTATTATCAAAGAAATCATTAATCGATTGCAGTTTTTAATCGATGTTGGATTGGATTATTTAAATTTGGATAGAAAAGCCGCTACCTTGGCTGGGGGTGAAGAGCAGAGAATAAGGTTAGCCACCCAGATTGGCTCAAAATTGACCGGGGTTTTGTATATTTTGGATGAGCCGTCGGTTGGCCTTCAGGCCAGGGATCAAGGGAGACTGATTGAAACGTTGAAAGAATTAAGAGATTTAGGAAATACGGTTTTGGTGGTAGAACACGATCCCCAGACGATTTTAACAGCTGACTGGGTAATTGATATTGGACCGGGGGCAGGGAAAAAGGGCGGAAAGATAATTTTCCAGGGAACGCCCAGAGAATTATTGAAAGCCCATACTTTAACTGGCGATTATTTATCCGGAAAAAAGAAAGTTGAAATTTCCAAATGTTCATCACCTGGTGATGAACAAAATGAACAAAAGTTTTTAATAGTTAAAAAGGCAGCGGAACACAATTTAAAAAATATTGATGTGAAAATTCCTTTAGGGAAGTTTGTTTGTATTACTGGCGTTTCTGGTTCAGGTAAGAGTAGTTTAATGAACGACATTTTAGCCCGGGCTTTAATGAGAAAATTTTATGAAGCAAAAGAAGAACCAGGAAAACACGAAGCAATTTTAGGAACAGAAAATTTAAATAAAGTTGTTTTAGTTGACCAATCTCCGATTGGCAGAACTCCGAGGTCAAATCCGGTTACTTACACCGGCGCCTTCAGTTATATTAGAGATCTTTTTTCAAAAACAAAAGAAGCCAGGGTGAGGGGATATAGACCGGGACGCTTTTCTTTTAATGTGAAAGGTGGAAGATGTGAGGTTTGTCAAGGTCAGGGTCAAATCAAAATTGAAATGTATTTTTTGCCAGCGGTTTATATCCAGTGCTCAGAATGTAAAGGAAAGAGATTTAATAAAGAAACTCTTTCGGTTGAATATAAAGGAAAAAATATTGCCGAAGTCCTGGAAATGACAGTTGAAGAGGCCTTAGAATTTTTCCAGAATATCCCGGGATTGTACCAGAAATTGAAAACTTTATATGATGTTGGGTTAGGTTATATTGAATTGGGTCAGCCGGCACCTTCTCTTTCTGGCGGAGAAGCCCAGCGGGTAAAATTGGCGACCGAATTGTCGAAAAGAGCAACCGGTAATACATTATATATATTGGATGAGCCAACAACCGGTCTTCATCCAGATGATATTAAAAAACTGATTTTTGTCTTAAGAAGATTAGTCGAAAAAGGAAATACAGTTATCATGATAGAACATAATTTGGATTGCATAAAAAATTCAGATTTTATCATTGATTTGGGTCCGGAGGGAGGGGATGAAGGAGGCGAGATTATAGCTGAAGGCCCTCCTTGGGATGTAGCCAAAAACCAAAAATCTTATACCGCTAAATATTTGAGAGAAGTTTTTTCCGGTAAAATCCTTTAATTGAATAATCAACACCGGTTGTTGATTAAGTTATACTGAAAAATATCTAAAAATATGTTTAAGATAAAGACTGTCAAGGCAATTTAGAAATTTCCTAGTACGAGCAAAATAGAGTTGACCCCATTTTTTATTTCTTGGTATAATCTAAGTGGTCGCTTATCTTACCACAAAAGTAAGGCTAAATAAAAATAATCATTAACCGCTAACTTGTTATTTTGTTAAATTGTTTTTAAAACATTTAACCGATAACATTTTAGTAAAAAAATGGGAGAAAAAACTTCATTTTCCATTAGACCCCAACTCTTTAGTCGAAAGAACGGGGCTAACTGGATAAATAGGTTAATAGTTCCTGTTTTTGGAGTTTTAGTTTTATCCTTTGTAATCGGTTTTTACATCCTGGTCTGGACTAAACCCTCTACAAATCCTCCTGGAGGTAATAGAGCCGCTCCAATTAATGTAGGCTCAACTACTCAAACCAAAAGAGGAACAACTTTAAATTTCTTTTCAAGAATTACCGGAGGATTTTATCATACCTGTGCCTTATTAAAGGATGGCACAGCCAAATGTTGGGGACGTAATGACTACGGTCAATTAGGAGATGGTTCAACCACTAATAGCTCTACTCCAGTTTCAGTTGTTGGGTTTTAATCAAGGATTAAATCAAGGATTATATGTGACCTCGGCTGGCAATGTCGGCATTGGGACGGATCCGGGAAACATTTTAACAGTCGCCAGGGGTTCAGCCACCGATCCCATTGCCGATGCCTGGATAACCTATTCAACACCCGAAAGCAAAATTATTTTGGGAGCTGCTGATTCAGAGACAGGAAATTATCTTGAAGTCTGCAAACAATTACCAGTTTACAAATGGAAAAGAACAGAAGCCGAACCTACAAGATTGGGTGTTGTTGCCACCGAAGATGTTCTTCCGGAAATCTTGGCCGATGATGCCAAAGGCAACATTCAGGGCTTGGATTTAGGAGCTTATATTGGCTTTTTGCACGAAGTAATGAAGGCTCAGCAAAAAGAAATTGACCAGCTAAAACTGGTAATCTCTCAAAATTCATTGATTGAGTCAATTAAACAAGCCCTATCTTCCCTCGGCCTCTTCGTTGAAAATGGAATTGCTCACCTTCAGGAGTTAATTGCTGAGAAAATAACCTTTAGAAAAGCTGAAGGTGAAAAAATTAAAGTTCAAGAGTTGGAAATGGTTGATAAAACCACTGGCGAAATCTATTGCACCTGGATTGAAAATGGTGAGTGGACGAAAGTGAAAGGAGAATGCAAATAGTGGAAAAATTAGGGACGGGCACATTTTTGACATAAAAAAGAAAATTGGGGTTACCTGGGTGGGGTTCGACCCCACTCATCGGTTCTTAAATTACCGGGGTCTAACCCCGGTAAAATTTGACTTTTGATTTTTGATTATGATATAATAAAAAGGTATGACTCCTATTACTATTCCAAAAGAAGAATTAAAGGCAGCGATAAAAGAGAGCGTCAGAGAGGTTTTAAATCAGGAGTTGATGAAGCTTCGCGCTCTACTTTTGCCCTTTGTTTCTCAAAAGGAGCAAAGAGATATTGAGAAACGTTACGGAAAGCCTGTGCGCCAAGTTGCTAAAAGTATCAATATTGAAATATGAAATGGCGCATTGATTTTTCTAAGGACTCTTTGAAATTTTTGGAGAAAAACAATCTTCAAGAAGATTTTGTTATTGATAAAATAAAACTTGCTTTACGGAAATTTAAAGGTGAGGATAGGAGAAATTGGGGTCAGCTCTATTTTGCTCGTACTATGAAATTTCTAAATTGCTCAACTATGAAATTATCATATTGCTACGACATGTTTAAGACAAAGACTTGACAAACTTTTTTGATTCCTTAAACTAAAATAGTTAGCACTCAAAGGTCGTAATTGCTAACAGGCATAATGCAAATCTACGGAATAAATGCCAATCTACGGACTGCTAATAGAATATTCGCAGTTCGCAAAATTAGCATAAGATTTGTAGATTAGCATTATATTTTATGAAAATAAAACCATTATCAGATCATATTTTAATTGAACCAATCAAAGAAGAAGAAAAAACGAAAACCGGAATTTTATTGCCGGAGACGGCTGAAAAAGAAAGGCCGGAGCAGGGAAAAGTAATTGCCGTGGGACCAGGCAGAAGAACAGAAAAAGGAGAAATCATTCCAATTTCGGTTAAACCGGGCCAAAAAGTTTTATTTACAAAATACGGTCCAAATGAAATAAAGGTCGATAACAAAGAATATTTAATAGCCAAAGAAGAAGACATCCTAGCGATTATTGAATAAATATAATGCGAACCTACGAATGAAATGCCAATCTACGGACTACTAATAGAACATTCGCAGTTCGCAAAATTAGTATAAGATTTGTAGATTAGCATTATAGCTTATATGCCCAAACAAATTTTATTTAACGAAACTGCCAGAAGAAAATTAAAATCGGGGGTCGATAAATTAGTTAATGCAATTAAAGTCACCTTGGGACCGAAGGGAAAATATGTTGTTTTGGATAAAGGTTTTGGAGCTCCGGAAATTTGTGATGATGGAGTAACCATTGCTAAAGAAATTGAGTTGGAAGACAAAATTGAAAATTTGGGAGTAGAAATTATGAAAGAGGTGGCGGAAAAGACAAATGACGTTGCCGGAGATGGAACAACAACTGCGGTGCTTCTTTCCCAGGCAATGATTTCGGAAGGTTTTAAAAATGTGGAGGCCGGTGCCAATCCCCTGGCTTTGCGAAAAGGAATTGAAGAGGGAGTAAAGGTTGTGGTTGAGAATTTAAAAAAGATGACAAAGCCAATTTCGAAAAAAGAGGAAATTGCCCAGGTAGCAACCATTGCGGCTTTGGATCCTCAAATTGGAAATATGATTGCCGAGGTAATTTCGGAAGTTGGTAAAGACGGGGTGGTGACAGTTGAGGAATCAAAAAGGTTTGGCTTGGAAAAGGAAATTGTCAAAGGTCTCCAATTTGACCGGGGATATATTTCTCCTTATATGATAACCGATGTTGAGAGGATGGAATCGGTTTTGGAAGACCCATATATTTTAGTGACGGATAAAAAAATTTCCGCCTTGACTGAAATCTTACCAATATTGGAAAAGGTTGCTCAGACGGGTAAGAAGGAATTGGTTATTATTGCTGAAGATGTTGAAAGTGATGCCTTAGCCACTTTAGTCGTAAATAAATTGAGAGGAATTTTTAATACTTTGGCGATAAAGGCCCCTGGTTTTGGAGATAGGAAAAAGGAGATGTTACAAGATATTGCTACCGTTTGTGGGGCGCAACTAATTTCTGAAGAGTTGGGGCTAAAACTGGAAAACATTGAATTAAAACAATTGGGAAGTGTGCGGAAAGTGGTGGCTGAAAAAGAAAAAACAACAATTATTGAGGGGAGAGGGAAAAAAGAAGATATCGAGGCCAGAATTAAGCAAATCAAAAATGAATTAAAAAGAACCGAATCTGATTTTGACAAAGAGAAACTTCAAGAAAGGTTAGCCAAGTTGGCCGGTGGAGTAGCGGTAATTAAAGTGGGAGCGGCGACCGAAGTTGAGCAAAAAGCCAAACAAAGAAAAACCGAAGATGCCTTGAATGCTACCCGGGCAGCAATAGAAGAAGGAATTTTAGCCGGTGGGGGAGTAGCCCTTTTAAGGTCAATTCCCGAATTAGAAAAAACAAAATTGGAAGGGGATGAGCAAACGGGTTTAAATATTTTAAAGAAAGCCCTTGAGTTTCCAATTAGACAAATTGCCGAAAATGCTGGTTTAGACGGAGCAATTGCAGTTGCCGAAGTGAAAAAAAATCAGGGAAATTTTGGTTTTAATGCCGAGAGTATGAAATACGAAGATTTGGTTTCAGCTGGAATTTTGGACCCAACAAAAGTTGTCAGGGCCGCCCTGGAAAATGCCGCCTCAGCGGCTAGTATGCTCTTGATGACCGAGGCGGTAGTCGGAGAATTACCAGAGAAAGAAGCGAAAAAAGGAACTCCAGAAATCCCTGGAGAGTACTAGTGGTAATACAAAATAGGGGATATTCTGTTGCCACCAGTTTGACTGGTGGCTTTCGTTTGAGTAAGATAATTTAAAAGGCCGAGTTCAAAGAAATTTAATCAATTTAATCAAAATGGTTTTCCAAATTTTTTTCGCGATAATAATTTTATTAGCTTTATGGATAGCTGGAACTTATAACGGTTTGGTGAAATTAAAAAATCGAGCAAAAGAAGCCTGGGCTGATATCGATGTTCAATTAAAGAGGAGATACGATTTAATTCCCAATTTGGTTGAGATAGTTAAAGGATACGCAGCCCATGAGAAAGAGGTTTTTGAAAGAGTGACTGAGGCCAGGTCAAATGCAATGAAAGCTGAAACAATGAAAGAAAAAACCCAAGCAGAAAATATTCTTTCCGATACTTTGAAAACCCTTTTTGCTGTCTCTGAAGCCTATCCCGATTTGAAAGCTTCAACAAATTTTTTGGAATTACAAAGGGAATTGACAGATACCGAAGACAAAATTCAAGCCGCCAGAAGATTTTATAATGGTAATATTAGAGATCTGAATATCAAAATCGAGAGTTTCCCGGTAAACCTCATTGCCTCTACTTTTGGTTTCCAAAAAATGGAACTTTTTGAATTAGTAGAAACCTTAGAAAGAGAAGCACCAAAAATCACTTTTTAATTTTGCTTTTTATGGCTACATTATATACTCACGCCGAATCTAATATTCGCCAGACCTGGGTTTTGATGGCTTGTTTTTTGATTTTTATTATTGGCTTGGGTTGGCTTTTTAGCGAATTATTAGACAGTCAAATTTTTTTAATCATCGCGGTAATTTTGGCAATTTTTCAGAGTATTTTGAGTTATTGGTATTCGGATAAGATTGTCCTGGCAATGACTCGGGCTCGACCAATTGAGAAAAAGGATAACCCAGAACTTTATCGCTTAGTTGAAAATCTTTGTATTACTGCCGGACTTCCCTTGCCAAAAATTTATATCATTGAGGAATCTCAGCCTAATGCTTTTGCTACCGGTCGCGATACAAAACATGCCGTGGTTGCGGTAACTCGTGGACTTTTAGAGAAACTGGAAAAACCGGAATTGGAAGGAGTTATTTCCCATGAGCTCTCCCATATTGGAAATAAAGATATGTTATTGCAAACAATAGTTGTTGTTTTGGTTGGCATTGTAGCAATTTTATCTAATTTCTTTTTAAGGATAAGTTATTGGGGAGGGATGAGGCGCAGGGATTCAAGAGAGGATTCTGGCGGAGCAATTTTAGCCATTCTGGGACTAATTGCCGCTATCTTAGCTCCTTTTGCCGCTACCCTGATTCAATTAGCAATTTCCAGAAAGAGAGAGTTTTTAGCCGATGCTACAGGAGCCCTTCTGACAAGATACCCCGACGGATTAGCCAGAGCCTTAGAAAAAATTTCAGCCGATCCAAATCCTTTAAGGATAGCCTCAAATTCTACTGCTCATCTTTTTATTGCTTCTCCTTTTCGAGGAAAACAAACAACAAGCTGGTTTACAAAATTATTTATGACTCACCCACCAGTTGAAGAACGTATTAAGGCACTACGGGAAATGAGTGTTTAATTTCAACTCTATTGATTTACGAAATCGATAGAATAAATAAGTATAGAGAATGGAGAGGTGCGAGAGCGGTTGAATCGGCGTGCCTGGAGCGCACGTAAGGCCGCAAGGTCTTCGTGGGTTCGAATCCCACCCTCTCCGCCAATTTATACACGACGAGTTTTTCGCCTCGCCCCGCCTGCGGCGGGGCTCGGCGTCTGCCAAAATTTTGAACGGATTTTTGAAATCAAAAACAAGTTTTTGATTTAAAATTTGGAAGTTCGAACCTAATTTTTTGAGGAAATCTTTCTTTTCTTCCAAATTCCGGCTTTTTGCCAAAATTTTAGCGTATTTTACCTCATTTACGAACCTAATCGCCGGTTCGAACCAATTACCCTTCTTTTGCTCAAAAGCGGCGATTTTGTCTTTCAGAATTTGCTTTTGCTGGACTAGATTGTTTTTATTTTCCTGATATTCCGGCAGAGAAACAGCGTTTTCAAGATAGGCATCCATCAATCTTTCCAGTTTACCGTCAATTACAGATATTTTCTCTTTCAGATTTTGAGCAAAAGATTCCGATGATTGGGCGTTTTCCAATTTTTCTTTTTCCAATTCGGCGATTATTTTTTCTGCCCAGTCATCGGGCAAAGAAACTTTTTGAATATACTTGTTTATTTGTTCTGCTAAATTTTCCTCGCGGATATATTTTTGAAAACATTTTGTTTTTCGTTTTGTG
>Ga0210056_1004201_pt1 | contig 11345 bp, 10 predicted proteins | sample CryGeyCG2014_080_2_FD_183965 | JGI IMG/M metagenome (GOLD analysis project Ga0210056, IMG submission 183965) | Groundwater microbial communities from aquifer - Crystal Geyser CG07_land_8/20/14_0.80 (SPAdes) (version 2) | ecosystem: Environmental > Aquatic > Deep subsurface > Groundwater | place...
CCGCTTCCGCCTTTTTGCTTTCGCCCGCCAAAGGCGGACAGGCAAAAATCCAAAACAGAAAAATTTTCTTTTCCTTTTTGAAAAAAATTTAGGCGCGCGACATCAAAAAAATGTGGAGAAAATTTTTCTGTTTTGGGACGCAAACTTCTTCAAAGTTTGCGGGCGGAAGCGGGGCGGAGGTCAGGCTGAATTTTGAAAAAAAGTTCGAGCTTGGTTGTAAATCCGCACCACTACAAAACAAGACGGCTTTTTTGAAGTGGTGTGGCTTTACAACCACGTTAGAAACAAAATTTCCAAAATTTTACCAATATTGAAAAAGTTTGAGCTTGCTTATATTAAACAGTTTTAAATTTACTTCGTCCTTATTCTGCTTTTCAACGATTATCAATATGTTCTGAATTTATAAGTGGCAAAGTTTTTTCGGAAAAATCTTTAGCCATTTCCACTTCAAGCATTTCCGGTTTTTTTGTTTTGGCAACTTCGTGGAAAAAAAGAATCCAAGCTGTTTGCAAAAATACTTGAAAAAAAGATATTGAAAAAAATCCCGCCAGTAAAAACAAAAAAACAACTGTTCCAAATATAAAAAATTCTATCACTTTTCCAAAAATAAAACCAAAAAACAAGCTCAATCCCAGAAAAAAAATTGTTAAAAACCCTGTAAATATAAAAAAAACACATATTGAAATAAGGCTTAAAAAGAAGATATTTAGTCCCATCCAAAGACTTTGCCAAAAATTTTTTCTAAAAAGAGCATAAGCCAGTTCCATAGATTCCCGAATATTTAATTTTCCTAAAACAAGATACAAATAACCGAACTTTTTCAAGAAAAAAATCAAACCAACCAGTGAAATAAAAATCAATAGTGCGGAAAAACCCAAAAAAATTCCTCCCACATAGCTTCCCTTAGAAACTAAAATTGCCACTGGAAAAAATAAAACAAAAAAAGCTAAAAAGATAATCCCCTCTGAAATTAAAGAAAAAAAGAAAAGCGACCAAAAATATATTTTCCCTTTTTTCAAGCCAATTTTAAAATTATTTTTCTTTTTCTCTATCTCTTTTTCAATAGAAAATATCAAAGCCCCTTGAAAAACTATCCTTGCCAACGAAAAAATCAATGCTGTTACCAAAAAAATCGCCAAAACATTTTCATTTTTAAAAAAATTTTTTGTCAAAAAATTCTCCAGCCAAAAAAAATTAAAAATACCAAGCATTTCTCTTCTTCCGTCATCAACTAAAATCATCATATTGGAAAAAAAAGAAGCCACTGTCAACACAAATCCAAACTGCCAAAGATATTTATTTTTTCTTGCAATTTTCCAAGCAGACAAAAGAATATTTTTGAAATCAATTTGTTTGTTTTTTTCTTTTTGCATAGATAACAAAAAAATTATTATACGCTAAATCAAAACTTTGAAACTTATTTTGGAAAAAAATTATCCGATAACTTCATTATTTTTCCCCACAATTTCATTAAACTCTTTTTGTTCCATTGTTTCTTTCTCCAAAAGAACCAAAGCTATTTTTTCTAAAGTTTCTCTTTTATTTTTGAGAATTTCTTCCGTTTTTTGATAAGCCTGAAAAATAAATTTAGAAACTTGTTGATCTATTTCTTGAGCCGTTTTTTCTGAATAATTTTTTTCTTCATGAAGTTCTTTCCCTAAAAATACCAACTCTTTTTTATGTCCAAAAGTTCTTGGTCCTAAATCACTCATCCCATAACGCGTTACCAAATTTCTAGCAATAACTGTCGCCCTTTCCAAATCATTAGACGCTCCTGTTGTGACTGTTTCAAAAGTGATTTTTTCACTTACATATCCACCCAAAAGCACTGACAATTCATCTAAAAAATAATTTTTAGAATGCAAAGTTTTGTCTTTTTCCGGAACGCTTAAAGTATATCCTCCCGCGCTTCCGCGAGAAATAATGGAGATTTTTTGCACCGGATCAGCATTTTCAAGGTTAACCGCTGTCAATGCGTGTCCCGCTTCATGATAGGCAATAATTTTTTTCTCTTCTTCATTGATTCTTCGGCTCTTTCTTTCCGGTCCTAAAATCACTTTTTCAATTGATTCAAAAAGCTCCCCCGAACCAATCACTTTTTTGTTTCTTCTAGCGGATAAAATTGCGGCTTCATTAAGCAAATTTGACAAATCAGCTCCGGAAAATCCCGGCGTTCTTTGAGCGATTTTTTTCAAATCCACTCCTTTTACAAGCGGTTTATTTTGAGAATGAAGCTTTAGAATTTCCTCTCGTTCTTCAATGTCAGGAAGATCCATCACCACTCTTCTGTCAAATCTTCCCGGTCGAAGCAATGCTGGATCCAAAACATCAGGACGATTAGTGGCTGCGATTACAATAACATTCGTGTTAGTGTCAAAACCATCCATTTCCACTAAAATTTGATTTAATGTTTGTTCTCTCTCATCATGTCCTCCGCCAAGTCCTGCTCCGCGATGACGTCCAACTGCGTCAATTTCATCAATAAAAATGATAGCCGGAGAATTTTTTTTAGCTTGTTTAAAAAGATCCCGCACTCTGGAAGCGCCCACTCCCACAAACATTTCCACAAATTCAGAACCGCTGATATTTAAAAATGGCACATTAGCTTCTCCCGCCACCGCTTTGGCGATTAAAGTTTTGCCTGTTCCGGGAGATCCTAAAAGTAAAACTCCTTTGGGAATTTTCGCTCCCAAACTCAAAAATTTCTTGGCATTTTTCAAAAAATCAACAATTTCGTGCAATTCTTCTTTGGCTTCTTTAGCACCGGCAACATCTTTAAAAGTTACTCTTTGCTTTTTATTTTTTGGATCATTCATTCTAGCGCGAGATAATCCAAAAGAAAGTGCTTGGTTGTTTCCTCTTTGCGCTTGTTTCATCATAAACCAAATAAACCCCCCAAATAAAAGAAATGGCAAAAGAAATGGCAAAACCGCACCTAGCCAAAAAGATGAAGCGGATTCTTTTTGAATAGCAATATTGACTTTTTGTGTTTTTTGAATGTCCACTCCATAATTTTTGAGAGTTTCTACAATTCCCGAATCTTTTTCTTTAATGGATTTTTGAATTTTTCCATCATTCAAAATTATTTTCAAGTTTTCTCCATCCACTTGAATTTCCTTAATTTTTTCTTCATTGATTTCCCCGGCTAATTCAGACAATGAAATTTCTTTCGGTATCTCTTTGGGTGAACTATAAAGAATAAACACTCCGGCAATGAATAAAAAAACAAAAAAAACCAATCCGAAATTTTTTAATAACTTTTGCATTTAAATTAGTGAAACCGCCAATTATCAAAATTTTTAAAAATGATATCTGACCGTTTTTTTATCTTATTATTATTTTTTTAAATTTTGCGAATTTTCTTGAAAAAAGCAGTGGCTGATAAAACTTTTTCAATTAACGCTTGCCAAATTCATTAAATCTAATTCAACTTTTAAAATCTCAATTTTGCAATTTTCTTCAAAACGCACAAAGTAAGTTTTTTTTAAAACCCACCTCAAGCTCCGCAAATAATTATACAAACACTCGTTAGTTTTTATTCCTTTACACTAAACACTTTTAGTTTATCACCTATTTTTTCAATTTTCAATCCTGACATCACAAAAAATTGTTTTTTATTTTTGATGCTTTTGGTTATCTTTAAAATTTCTTCTATTTGAGAAGAAGTGATATTTTTGAGATTTTTTTTCTTATTTTTTAAAATTTTTCTGATCAATCTCCTCTGCATGGCCGGATGAAAAGTTAAAAATTTTGAAACTTCTATTTCCGAAGATTTTATCTCAAAATTATTCGCGTTTTTTTCCAAAAAATCATTGTCTTGCGAAATTGAAACTAATGAATTAAAAATTGTTTTTTTAATTTTAGAATTGAAATTTTTTTCCAAAAAAGGAATCAATTTATTTCTAACTCTATTTCTCAAAAAGACATTTTCTCTATTGGTTTTATCCATTCTCCACTGAATTTTTTCTTTTTTCAAAAATGATAAAATTTCCTCTTTGGAAATAGCCAACAACGGACGAATTAAATTATTGTTTTTAAATCGCATAGCGGAAAGTCCTTGCGTTCCCGCGCCACGAACAATTCTCATTAAAAAAGTTTCCACTTGATCATCCAAATTATGCGCCACCGCAATTAAATCAAAATTTTCTTGTCTTCTGATTTCTTCAAAAAAAGCATAACGAATATCTCTTAATCTACTCTCTAAATTAAATTTATCTTTTATTTCAGTATTTAACAAAAAAAATTTAAAATCATTTTTTTTAGCTAAAAAACAAACATATTCCTCATCCTTCAAACTATCTCTTTCTCGCAAATTATAGTTGATATGCGCCACAATAACATTCAAAGAATATTTTATTTTTAAACGAGAAAAAATTTCCAGCATACATACACTATCCGGTCCGCCGGAAACAGCCAAAACAATTTTTGATCCTTTCTGAAAAAGATTGTATTGATGGCAAGTATTTTGAATTTTTTTAATCAAGTTAGGCATTGTGAAAAAATCAAATCTCCAATTTTTTATCAAAATGGCATTAACCAAAAAATAATATCTTTCAACGTTTTCTCCAGCCGAAAACTTTACAAAAAATTTATAAATTTTGATCTCAAAAAATTATGAAGAAAAATTATTTTTGATTATCATAGCGACTTTTTTCACAGTTTCATCAAGTTTTCCTTCCTCATTAAAAACTTTGTAATCAAAAATATCTTCATTTTCATACCAACCTTTGGCATATTCCACCCGTCTCTTAATTGTCTCTTTTGACTCTCCTCTTTTTTTAAGCCTTTTTTCAATCATTTCAAAAGGAATATAAATCAAAATTGACTTGGCTTTTGGCAAAAGTTTTTTTCCGGCGATCACTCCTTTATAGTCAACTTTCCAAATAACCGGTTTATTTTTTTTCTGCGCCTTCTCCAACTCTTCGTAAGTTCCTCCGTAGTAATTTCCATTATCTTCCAGCGCATATTCAAAAAAAATTTTTTCTTGAATCCCTTTCTCAAATTCTTTTTTACTCAAAAAATAATAAGAAACTCCATCTTTGTCTTCCTGTCGCATTGGACGAGTAGTGGTAGTTGTGATTTTGTCAAAATCAATATAATTTTTCAATTTTTTTATAACCGAATCCTCGCCGGCGCCGGAAGGTCCGGAAATAATAAAAACATTTGATTGAAACATCTTTTTAAAAAATTGGATTTATTTTTTTTCTTTTTTTTCTTTTTTTACCAAATTCTTTCCGTCTTTTTCTTTTTTTTCTTTTTTGATTTTTTTTGGTTTTTCTCCCTTATCCTCTTTTGATTTTACCTCTTTTTTTTCTTTTTCCTTTGATTTTGATTTTACCTCTTTTTTTTCTTTTGCTTCTTCTTCTAATTTATCTTCAGAAATTTTTTCTTGAGTTAAAACCAATCCCATTCTATGAGTTTTGGCTTCAATAGAAAGAATTTTCCAATTATAACTTTCTTCGACTTTTATCATTTCATTAATACTTTTTCCGGGATAATTTTTTGCCATTTCACTAATATGAGCCAAACCATGAATATCCTTATCTAAATAGACAAAAGCGCCAAAATGATTGATTTTATTCACCACCCCGGAAACAATATCCCCCGTTTTGTATTTTTTAGTCACTTCCACCCAAGGATCTTTTTGCAACGATCTGATGGATAAAGAAATTTTTTCCTTGTCAATTCCGATAATTTGAGCCTTAACACTATCTCCAACTTTAACAATAGTTCTAGGATCTTCAATTAATTGCCAAGCTAATTCTGAAATATGCACCAAACCCTCCAGTCTTTTCTCTCCCCTTTTTTCATTTTTATCATTTTTTTCTATATTCGGAACAAATTTAACAAAAGCACCAAAATCAACCACTCCGCTAATTTCTCCCAAAACAATATCCCCCGCTTTCAGACTTGAAATAGCCTCCTTATCTTTATCACTTTGAGCCGCTTTTTCACTAACAATAAGTTTTTCTGTTTCTCTATCAGCATCTATTATACAAACCTCCAATTCTTGAGAAACTAATTTTTTGAGCAAAGTCAAAATTTTATTTTTGTCTCCATCTTCAACACGAGGATAATTTTGGCTGGAAAGTTGAGAAACCGGTAAAAACCCAGATACCCCATTAATATCTACCAAAAGACCTCCTTTATTAGCGCTAACAATTTTGACAATTACTTTTTCTTGATTTTTTATTTTTTCTTCTATATTATCCCAAGATTTTTCGTAAGAAGCCTCCCGAATGGACAATTCCATATACCCTTCTTCATTTTCCAATTCAATTATAGTTGCCATTACCTTATCTCCAATTTTCAATTTTTCACTGCCTAAGCCATCTTTTATCTCTTTGCCCAAAACTACGCCTGTTCCAAAAATACCCAAATCCAAATAAATTTCATTGGAAGAAACATCAATAACAAATCCTTCAATAGAATTCCCTAGCTCGGGGAAACAAATGGAACTTTTTTTGAAAAGTTGTCCCATAATTGAATTCGTTTGAATTTTTTCTTTTTCTTCAACCTTATCTTTCTCTTCTAAAATCTTTTCCTTTTCTTCTGACATATCTTTTTCAGAAATTTTATCTACTTCTTGGGCTAAATTGTCTAATATATCTCCCATATTTTTATTCATTTGGCAAAAAGCGTTTAAAAATGCCACCTTAGATTATTAAATTAAAAATGCTTTTAAAAAATTCCAAAAACAAAAAAATTTCCAATCTATGGAAATTATCAAGAATTTTTCAAGGAATTAACCCATTCCCTATTCAATTTTCTTAATAATTAATCCTCTTGGATGATACCAATAAAAAATTAAAATGTCAAATAGAATTGACTCCGTCTTTTAGAGATAATCGATGAGCCTTAGCCACTGTTTGAGCGATTCTAGTCGTGGTAAAATTATTATTTTCATCCGAATCCACTTTTATTTCAACTATTTTCCCGGAAGAAATTTTATTTTTTTTCAACAAAGCATCTATTTCAACTAATATTTTTTCTGATAAATTGCGCTCTTCTGAGATTTCTCTTTGATCTATTTCCTCTTTTTTTGCTAAAAGAATAATTCGAATTTTTTTCTTTTTAATTTTAATCAATATCTCCATAGTTTTAATATGTCATAAAAAAAACAAAAAAACAACTTTATTTATAATTTACATTGTTATTATTTTTTTCAAAACAACAATATTTCATTATTCCAAAAGCGCCTAAAACCAAACCGGCGCTAACAATAAAAGGCAACTATATTTTTATTTCAAAAAAAATCCCGGCCATTGGCGGAGCCACAATCATAGCTAAAGAAAAAATTGCTGATAAAATTCCCAATGCTTCTCCTCTTTTTTCTTGGCTAGAGATTTCTGAAACACGACTAGTGATAATTACCCGCAAAATTGATTGAGAAAAACCCAATAAAACCAGCCCAGAGAGAGAATACCACATTTTTCATATCCATTAAAATATACCCGATGGCAAAAGATAAAAATGGCCATAATTCCAAAAAAGATTCACTGAAAAATCTAAGCCAAAATTTATTAAGCAAAACACCTTGATTAAGCAAGATTATCACTCCCATAACAGTCAAAACATAACTAACTGCCGAAGATCCAAAACCAAATTGAGCGTCCAAAAAAAGCGCCATTATTGATTGATGAAAGGAAACCGCCAATCCAAACAAAAACCACACTAAATATCTGGTGCGAAGTTTCTTATCTTGAAATGAGTTTAAAATCGGCGAAAGAGGATTCTTGGATATTTTTTTTGTTTTATCCATTTTCTTATTCGTTTCCGGCAAAAAGAAATAAGCTCCAAAAAAATTCAAAGTCGCTAAAATTCCGGAAAAATAAAACGGCAAACTAAAAGAAAATTCGCTTAAAATTCCTCCCAGAATCGGACCTACAACCAATCCCACACCAAAAATAGCTCCAATTATTCCCAAATTAGTTGCGCGTTCTTTTTCATTTTTTGAAATATCCACCAAATATCCTTGCGCGATAGGAAAATTTCCCGCTACCAAACCATCCACAATTCTTCCTAAAAAAAGGGAAAAAACATTTTTCGCTCCGGCAAAAATAAACCAACCTAGAGCCGTGCTTAAAATGCTTATAAGAAGAACCGGTCTGCGACCAATCTTGTCTGACAATGATCCCAAAAAAGAAGCACTAAAAAAAGAAAAGAGAGAGAAAGTCGCAAATAATAAGGTAACTCCGAAAGGAGAAACACCAAAATTCTCTACATAAAAAGGCAATATTGGAATAATGATTCCAATACCTAAAACATCAATAAATACCGTAATAATAATTATCAGTTTTTCTTTGGATATTTTCATAAAAAAATAAAAGGCTTATCGCCAGATTTTTTCAAAAGAAATTTTAGATTGCTTCTTCCAAAACAGTCTAAACTATTTTTTATTTTTAATCAAAAAACAGTCTTTTAACTTTTAAAAACTGTTTTCACATTTTTTATATTTTTAGAAAACTTCTAAATTTTTATATCCAATATTCAAATTTTTCCATAAAAAAACCTGTCTTGAAAAAATCTAACAAGACAGGCAAAGCACTCATTTTTTTTTCATTTTGTCACTGATTATTTCCCACGCGGGAAATACAATCAGTAAACAAAACAAAAAAATAATAAAAAAAACAACCTGATTTTTTTCCATTTTTTGTCCACTGAAAAGTGCGTGGACGAAAAAGATTAAAGAAAACAGCGTCGCCACTCGCGAAAATCTAATACTATTCATTTAATTTTCCTCCTTTTTTTGAGTTTAGCTTTGGGTTGATTTTATTTGAAGAGAAATTTCTCCTCAAACAGAAAAATTTAAGCTACCTTCAATTAATGTATATGCTAGTTTCTCAGGAAAGCAAGCGTTCCCGACCAGTTTTAACTGCCCAATTACTTGACCCAATATCTTTTTTTTATCATTTCATCCTTTTTTTCTTTTTCTCTTTCAATGTTTTTTTGAGCCATTTTCCTTAGATTTTCTAAATTTTCTTGAACTAATTTTTTGGCTCTCTGAATCAATATTTTTTTTTGATTTAAAGAAGGCTTTTCAATCACTTCTGCCAATAATATCTCCAAGATTGCTCCAATTTTCGATCCAGGCGCAATTTGAAGCTCTCCAATGATATCTTTTCCATTAATTTCCAATTGGGCTACACTTATCGGATCATGACTTACTTTTTCCACCATATATCTGAAATGACGCAATTTGTACGGCACTGCCTTTGGCACCCCGCTTCCCAATCGATCCGAAATTCTCACATCAATCAAATCATTGATATTTTCCATTCCCACTTTTTTGATTAATCGACGAACGCTCGCTTCTCTCACTTCATCCACATTATAGTAAAACATATGATTCTCTACTAAAAGTGTCACTTTGTCAACAATTTGACGAGGATATTTCAATCGCGTCAAAATTTTTTCTGCCAATCGCGCTCCAACATATTCATGATTATAAAAAGTAACTTCTTTGCCTTTTCCCCGCGCTGTTTTGGGTTTTCCAATGTCGTGAAGCAAAGAAGCTAAACGAGTTTCCAATTTTTCAGAAGGACATTTTTCCAAAGCCGCCACCGCGTGGTCAAACACTTCACGATAAGGTCCATAATAATGATGATGCGCTTGAGCTAAACCCTTTCCTTCCAAAAGCTCTGGAATAATATATTCTAAGAGCCCCAGTTCGTCCAAAAAACGAATTCCTTTCGCCGGTTGTTCGGACAAAATAATTTTATTCAATTCTTCCTGAATTCTTTCCGGAGAAATATATTTCAAATTGATTGCGTTTTTTTGAATGGCTTGGAAAGTTTTTTCTTCAATTTTCCAGTCAGTTTGTTTTTCTATTTTTTTTCGCTCGCCATTTTCTTCCGCTTTTTCATTCTTTCCAAGTTGAACAATAAAACGAATCGCCCTCATCATCCGAAGCGCATCTTCATTAAATCTTTTTTCAGCCACTCCCACCGAACGAATAACTTTATTTTCCAAATCTTTCCGTCCTTGAAAAAAATCAATAATTTCACATTGATCCGGATCTAATTCGCAAAAATCGTTTAAATTTTCTTTTATTTTTATAATTTTCAGCGCCATTGCATTTATCGTAAAATCTCTTCTGGATAAATCTTCTTGTAAAGATTCAGCAAATTCAATTTTATCCGGATGACGTTTATCCAAATAACAAGATTCGGTTCTGTATGTAGTAACTTCCACAATTTCGCGCTTTTCTTTTTTTCTTCTAATTCCTTCTTGGTTTCTTTCCTTCAAAATAGTGTCGTCCTTTTCACCATTTTCAATTTTCACGCTCACCGTTCCAAAATCATTTTTATAAACACTTTCCGGAAAAATATTTTGTATTTCTTCCGGTCGCGCGTTAGTTGTTATATCCCAATCTTTCGGTTTCAATCCCAATAACAAATCTCTTACGCATCCGCCAACAAGAAAAGCTTCAAAACCGCCAGCTTCTAAAAACTTGACAGTTTCTATTATTTTTCCGGGTATCTTAAATTTAATATTTTTCATTTTATTATATTCAATATCTTAAAAAAATGTGTCCCCAGCAGGAATTGAACCTGCATTTAAGGCTTAGGAGTCCTTTGTTCTATCCGTTGAACTATGGGGACAAAAATTAAAAACTCATTCTCTGTCTTTATTTATTATTTTTTCAATTTCTTTATCAAATTTTTTATTCCAATCATGTCCAACATTTTTTATTTCCAAAATTTCTATCCCTTTGGATTGAACATATTTTCTGAATTTTTCATCGCAATAAAAAAAATCTTTTTCGCCACAAATAATTTTTATCCGATCTTTTGGAATTTCATTTAAAATTTTATCAAAATCTTTTCTCAACAACCTCCAACACCATTTTATCCCAAAGCATTTCTCTTTGATCCCGGAAATAACTTGTTTATTTCTTGGTTTGGATTCTTCACACTTAAATTTTATCCACTTTGAAAACCAAATCGCAAGACTTCTTTTGGGCAAAAGGGGATTAACCAAAATCAGCTTTAATTTTTTATTTTTTCCCCAAGAAAAAAGAATATAATTGCATCCAAGACTATGACCGATAATCCAATCGGTTTGAATTTTGTTTTGCGGAGAAATCATTTTTTCCCATACTTCTAAAACTTCATATAATTTCTCCTTTCCGCAATACATTCCCGATTTATTCATCCAACCGGGAATAAGAGCAATTTTTTTCATTTCTTATTCTTGAAATTTTTATTGAATATAAAATATTTATTTTCCACTCAATTGCAAAACACTATTATGAGATATCTTAAATTCAGTGCGAACTTATTTTGAAAAAATTCTGAAATCCACTCAGGCGGGGCAAAAATTCATTTTCCCCATTCTTTTTT
>Ga0210056_1004214_pt1 | contig 11330 bp, 8 predicted proteins | sample CryGeyCG2014_080_2_FD_183965 | JGI IMG/M metagenome (GOLD analysis project Ga0210056, IMG submission 183965) | Groundwater microbial communities from aquifer - Crystal Geyser CG07_land_8/20/14_0.80 (SPAdes) (version 2) | ecosystem: Environmental > Aquatic > Deep subsurface > Groundwater | place...
CGCATTATGAAATACCTTACCCTCCTGAACTTCTTCTGGTTTTAGTTTCTTCAAAGCGTTTTCCCTCCTCTATTTTTTATTTTTTTCTCCCTTATTCCCTTATTAAGTTTAAAAGGTGCTGAAAGAAGATTTTAAATTATATAGCAAAATAAATTAAAAATCAAGTCCGAGCAATTTAGAAGCCGGCGAAGGATTTGATTTTGGAAATGGGGATGGCAATGACTTTGCCTTCTAAATCAACATTGTTTAGCCCCAAAACCTTGCCTTCGATATCAAACAAGGGGCTTCCTTTAAGAATGTTTTTTTCAAAAATGTTGGTTTTAATGAAATCCTGGTTAAAACTTTTAACAATCCCTTCATTTACTACGTAGCCCGGCGGCGTAATTTTTTGGTTTTCAAAAATTACTCCGACCAGAAAAACTCTCTCTCCTAATTTCAATTTTTCTAAATCGGCGAAACTAACGGTCGGCAAATTGGTCTTTTCAACTTTTACTAATGCCAAATTTTCTTTTAAATCTCGCTTTAAAATTTGGAAATTGGCGGGTTGGCCCTCGACAAAAAAAGAAAAATTGGAGCCCTGAGGCACTAATTCAGCTAAGGTAACCAGTAGGCCGTCGGCCGTAACAATCAACCCCGACCCTTCCAAAATTATCCCTGTTTTTTTTTCGGCTCTTACTCCGATTACAACCTTTTCCACTTTTTCAATTGCCTCTTCAAGGGCAGTATTTTCCTGAATAAAGACTTCTTTTCTTTCGGTAACATAAACCGGGGACTTTTCTAATTTATATTGATTAAAAAGCGGCCTTTCAACAAAATAAGGCCAGAGAATTTGGTCGGCAAAAATTCCGCCGACCGTTCCCAAAATAAAAATAGCAATAATTTTAAAGATATTTTTAAGCATCAGCAGTGACTTTTACTTTTTGGGGTTGAGATTTAATTAAGTCCTTTGGAGTCAGGAATTTGATTTTACCTTCCTCCAAATCAACCATCACCCTCTCCCCCTCTTTTACTTCGCCTGAGACAATTTTCAGAGAAAGGGGGTCTAGCACCTGCTTCTGAATCACCCTCTTTAAGGGTCTGGCTCCTAAATTTTGGTCAAAACCTCGTTCAGCCAGAAATTCTTTGGCTGATTCAGTGGCCTGAATTTCGATTTTTTTACTTTTTAATCTTTCGGCCACTTTTTCTAATTCCAAATCAACTATCTTTTTAATTTCCAGCTTTCCGAGATAATTGAAAATAATAATTTCATCAATTCGGTTTAAAAATTCCGGCCGGAAGTTTTCTTTCAGAGCCGCCATTACTTTTTCTTTCAAAGATTCTCGGGCGCTTTTTTCTGCATCTCCACCGACAAAACCTAAAAAGGCTTCTTTGGCAATAATCTCCGAGCCAACATTTGAGGTCATAATAATAATTGCATTTTTGAAGGAAGCCACCCGGCCCTTGGCGTCAGTTAATCTGCCATCCTCTAAAATCTGAAGTAAAATATTGAAAACTTCAGGATGAGCTTTCTCAATCTCGTCTAATAAAATCACCGCGTAGGGCCTTCTCCTAATTTTCTCGGTGAGTTGCCCTCCTTCTTCGTAACCGACGTAACCGGGCGGGCTGCCAATCATTTTAGAAACAGAATACTTTTCCATATATTCTGACATATCCAGCCTGACTAAGGCATTTTCATCATTGAAAAGAAATTCAGCCAGAGCCCTGGCGGTTTCCGTTTTCCCGACGCCGGTGGGCCCCAAAAACATAAAGGAGCCCAAAGGCCGATTTTCTTCAGAAATTCCGGCCCGAGAACGCCTAATTGCATTAGAAATTGCCTCAATTGCTTCTCTCTGACCAATCACCCTTCTTGAAACGGTCTCTTCCATTTTTTCCAGTTTCTTTGCCTCTCCCTCTAATAACCGGGCGATAGGTATCCCCGTCCATCTGGCAGCCACCCTAGCCACCTCTTCTTCGGAAACTTCCTCTTTCAAAATTGGCCGAGTTTTTTGGAAGGAAACCAGTTTTCTTTCTTCTTTCTTTAACTCTTTTAAGAGGTTGGGAATTTTCCCATATTTTATTTCCGCCACTTTTTGCAAATCGGCTTCGGCTGTTTCTTTTTCCACTTCAAAGCGGGAAGAATCTATTTCTTTTTTAAGATTTTTAATTTTGGTAATTGTTTCTCTTTCCGATTGCCATTTAGCTGTTATAACTTTTGCTTTTTCTTTTAAATCGGCCAGCTGCCGAGAAATCACCTTTTGCTGCGTACGAACAGCGGGTCTTCTTTGTCCGCCAGCTGGCGGTTTTTTGAGAGCCTCCTTTTCGATTTCTAATTTTTGAATTTCTTTCTTTAGGTCCTCGAGCTCCTGGGGTTCCGATTCAATGTCCAATCTCAAAGAGCTCATGGCTTCATCCATCAGGTCAACAGCTTTATCCGGCAAAAACCTATCGGTAATATAACGGGCAGCTAATTGAGCGCAAGCTACCAGGGCCTGATCTTTGATTTTTACCCCATGGTGTAATTCATATTTTTCTTTAATTCCCCGCAAAATGGAAATGGTGTCTTCAATGGTGGGTTCTTGAACATAAATTGGCTGGAATCTTCTTTCTAAGGCCGGGTCTCTTTCAAGATATTTTTGATATTCTTTCAAGGTGGTAGCCCCAATTGCTTTCAGCTCTCCTCTTGATAGGGCGGGTTTCAGAAGGTTAGAGGCGTCAATTGCTCCTTCGGCTGCTCCGGCGCCGACCAGAGTATGCAGCTCATCAATAAATAAAAGATAACGACCTTGAGCCCGGTTAATTTCTTTCAAAAGGGCTTTCACTCTATCCTCAAACTCTCCTCGATATTTGGTGCCGGCCACCAGAGCCCCCAAGTCCAACCCAATAATTTCTTTTTCCTTGAGCGATTCCGGAACCTGGCCTGAAACAATTTTTTGAGCCAAGCCCTCAACAATGGCTGTTTTCCCGACCCCGGCTTCGCCGATTAAAACCGGATTATTTTTTGTCCTCCGGCTTAATACCTGCATTAATCTTCGAACTTCGTTTTCCCGGCCAATAACCGGGTCCAATTTCCCCTGGCGGGCTAATTGGGTCAAGTTCCTGGCATATTTTTCAACTACCTGATATTTCGATTCCGGTTCGGGGTCAGTGATTCGAGTTCCTCCTCGAATAAGAGCCAATTGTTTTAAAACCGTCTCGTAATCTAATTTGCCAAATTCCAAGGAGGTTACTCCGCCGCCCGGTTGCAAAAAAGTGGCTTTGTCCAAAATCTCCTTGGCTTTGGTTTCTACGTCTAAAAGGGCTAAAAACAAATGTTCAACTGAGATAAACTCATCTCCCATTTTCACCGACTCATGTCTAGCTCGGTCAAGAACTTTAGCCATATCCTGGGTTAAATAAAACTGACCAAAAGCTTGGGGAGCGGCGATTACCGGCAACCTATCCAAAGCCATTCCCGTCCTTCTTTTTAAACCCTCAATATCGGCTCCGATTCTCTGAAGCAAATTCAAAACCACGCTTTCTTCCTGAGAAAGTAAGGCGTATAGCAAATGCAAGGCATCAATTTGCTGTTGGTTTTTTTCTCTGGCAAAATCCTGAGCAGCAATTATTGCCTCTTGAGCTTTGTGGGTAAAATTTTGGGGGCCATTCATATATTTTAATTTAACACAAAATTTTAAAAAAATCAAGACAATTTACTCATTTCTCTCGCCTAAAGTAACTTCAAAGATTTTTTCTTTTCCTTCCCGCAAAATTTTTAAGGTTACCTTATCTCCCAGGTTATATTTCATAATTATTTTTGCCATAGTGTTCTCGGTGGTGATTTTTTCTCCATTAAATTCCAAAATAATATCTCCTTCTTTTAAACCAGCGATTTGGGCCGCTGACCCGGGAGAAATGGCTGCTTCTCCTCCGCCTCCCTTCACTATCCAAGCCCCATAATTTACCGGTAAGTTATTTTCCGCCTGGATTTTTTCTGTGAGCAAAACGTATCTCACTCCCAAAAAGGGATAAGAAATTTTTCCGATGGTTTTAATCTGCTCAATATCTTTTTTGGCTTGATTAATTGGGATGGCAAAACCGATATTTTCTGCCTGTTCCACCATGGCAAAATTAACTCCAACAACCTCTCCCTTGAGATTCAAAAGCGGCCCGCCAGAATTTCCTGGGTTAATAGAGGCATCGGTTTGAATAACATCTTCTAAAGTTTCAACTACTCCTCCGCCTGAAGCAGTCACCCTTCTCCCCAAGCCAGAGATTACCCCGGCCGAAACCGTGTTTTTGAATTCTCCTAAAGCATTGCCGATGGTAATTACCGTTTGGCCAATCTGTAAATTATCCGAATCCCCCAGTTCTGCCACCGGAAATGATTTCAAATTAAACTCTCCTTTTCCATCAACTATTTTTTCTGGTTCAATTTCAATTAAGGCTAAATCTCGAAAGGTGTCTTTAGCTAGGACTTTAGCCGGATACTTTTTGCCATCAAGAGTAAAAACAGTATAATCGGCTTCTTCGTCAGAAACGACATGACTGTTGGTTAAAATCATTCCATCTTTAGAAATAATAAAACCGGTTCCTCCGCCCACTTCCTGTTTTTGAGTTCCTTTTTGACGATATTGAGGAACTTCAAATTGAAAAAATGGTTGGCCAAATTCTTCAAAAGGATTAATATAATATTGCTCAAATACGGGAACATCTTTACTAATGATAATACTGACGACGGCTGGAGAAACTTCTTTGACCACTTGAATCGTTGCCTCTTCCTGGGAGACCTGGGGAGGACAAACAGCTTCTTTTTCTATTATTTGGGGTTCGGGAAGTTTGATATTCAATTTGGAAAGGTAATCTTTTATTCCGCTGGAAAAATAGCTACCGGAAAAAGCTCCAGCTAAAAAACCGCAGAGAGTAGAAATTAAGATAGTTAAAACCGAAACCAAAAAGACTTTATCCCGCCAAAACCTTGGAGCTTTTAATCTGGGCATTTCAAATTTCGGCAATTGATACATAATATTTTATTATCTCTTATTATTTTTCAATGAATTAAATCTATATTTGAAAATATCTTTTTTTACCGGTCCAAAAAAGAACATATAAATTCCGGCTAAAATAAATTTCAAATAGGTTTTCAACCTTCCATCTCTGATAAATCTTCTATCAGAAGTTAACACTGGTTCAATTTTAATAAAGCCGAATTTACCAAATTTTGCCGCCTGTTTGGCAAAATAATGATCTTCGCCTATTTTTATTTCCTCATCGAATCCTCCATCAACTTTTTCAAAAATTTCTTTTTTCACCAAAACCGAATTTGTGGCATAAGGAATCTGGGTGAAATTAACAAAATTATTGTAAATCCCATAAAGAATTTTATCAATTTTTTTGCTATTAGGATAGATTGGGAAAGAGGCCACTCCCAATTTTCTTCTTCCAAATTCTGCCAAAAGCTTACTTAGGAAGTTTTCCGGCAAAAAAACATTGTCGGCATCCATAAATAAAAGCGTATCGCCTTTAGCCACTTTTGCTCCCTCATTTCTTCCCCGAGCTGGCAATCCGCCAGGGACAATTTTACAGCCAAAATCTCGAGCTATTTCTATAGTTCTATCTTGAGAACCGGCATCGGCAACAATGATTTCTAAATCACTGAAATTTTGTTTCTTTATTGCTTCCAACAATAAAGGAAGATATTTTTCTTCGTTTAAAGTTGGAATGATTATGGATAACATAATTAGGCGATGAGAACTCCGTTCTCATCTTCAACCTTCGCTGACATAAATGTCAGTTCGGTTAAATAATTTTTTGGCTTCTTGCCAAATTTCTGGCTTATTTTGTTTTTCTTTGAGCCAGTACCACCACTCCCCTCCCCAAAGATAAAATTCATCGAGGCCGGTTTTTTTGGCAAATTCAATGTTGGCCTTAAATCTTTCTAAATTCATGGTTTTTTCCTGTTCTTCCAAGGGTGACTCGTAAAGTAACTTTGGGCCCCAAGGTTCGGCCTGTAATTCAATCACAACAACTTTTTTATTAAATATCTTTTCAATCAATTGGGCTTTTCGCCAATAAAAAGTTGGGGGGAACGGATAATAAATATAATTTCCTAATTGCCGAAACCAGACCTTTTTATAAAGAGTCGTTCCAACAATGTCACCAAACTTAGCAGCATTAACCCAGAGGGAGCCTTCGCCACTGTCAGAAATCACAATCGGTCGACTCTGAGAATCAAGAGATTTTACCAAATCTATTTCTTTTTTCAAGAAATTCTTATCAACCCAGGGGCATTCTCCAAAAGGAAAAAATGGTTCATTTTCCACCTGCCAAGCTCCGACAGAGGCCCGGTCTCTGTATCTCAAAACGACTTCTTCAATCATTTCTAAGATCTCTTTTTGTTGCTCCTCTTTGTTTAGATTTTTTGCCCATCCGGGAATATGACATTCTGGCCAGCGGCCGGTTTTCATTCCAATCACCAAAAGGAGGCGAGCGTCTTTTTCTTCGGCTTTTTTGATTTGCCAATCTAAATCTTCAAAATAATATTTTCCTTCGTTCAATTCGATTAAATCCCAATGGGTAATTAGTTTTATATTTTTTACTTTTAAATCATCTAATAGAGCTGAATAGGTTTCTTTCCAATCCAAGCCTAAATTTTGGGCGTGTTTTTGGGAAAAATTCACTCCCCAGCTGATTTCTTTCGCCTGAGGAGGAGTTCCAATAAAAAGATAACAAAAAATTAGTAAAAGAAAAGCTAAAATCCCAAATAAAAAATATTTCAAAATCCTTCTCATTTTTTAATTATTATACCATAAAAAACACCCGCCCAGGGCGGGTATAAAACTTAGAAATTGGCGGAGGCCCGTCCTCCGCCAAATTGACAGAGACCCGTCCTCTGTTAGCTTTATAAAGTTAAAATTGAAAGACCAGCTCCGATGAGAAAAATTGCCAATATTTTCTGGAGAATAACTTTCTTGGAAATTTCTTCTTTTAACCCAGTTTTCTTAGCTAAAAATGGCTGGGTCAAGGAAAGCAGAATAGTAAAAATCAATAAAAATACATATTTAGTTCCTTCTAAGGCATTGATAAAAGCCAAAAGGCTCAGGGGGACTAAAGCAATTGCCCAGTTTTGGAGAATCATCGAGCCGGCTCCTAAGGATTGACCGAAAAGGAAAATTCCGACTGTCTTTTTTTTAAAACTAACTCTTTTTTTGAATAATTCTTCTTTTACCTCCTTTGAGAAAAAGAGGGTTATTCCGGCCAGAAATCCGCCAATTCTCATCCAGATAAATCCTGACCAGAAAGGTTGAACCAAATAGACGAATTTAGCCATAAAAAAGGCTAAAGAAAATAAAAGGGCAGCTATTGCCGAGATTCGAAGGCTCTTTAAGGTAATAAATTTTTCTCTTTGTAAGGTAATAAAGATGCTCCCGGCGATAAGCAAAATAAAAGCCAATCCTTCTTTAATACCAAAAATTTCTTTGCCAAAAAGACAGATTAAACAAAAAATAAATATGGGATTCAAACCGCCAATCGCCGGAACTATCCGAGAGGCCTCAAAAAGACGCAAACCGCTGCAGTACCAAAAAAGAGAATAGATAAAGAGGGCGCCCGAGGCGAGACTTAAAAGAATCTGTCCAAGGTCGGGAATTGAAAAGCCGATGAACGGAATCAAAATTAAAGCCAGAATTCCTAAAACTCCAATGTAGAAGGAATAAACTTTAGGGCTGGGAATTGGCCTAACTAAGAGGTACTTGTCGATTAGGACAGCCACCGCCGCGAAAAAATAGGATAAGATAGCAACTAAAGGCCAGGACATTTTGAAATATTTCTTTAATAATCAATGAATCTTCGATTCATTTCAATTTTCAATAAATTTTCAATTTATTTTCAATGTTTAAAGTCCCCAATTTTTCTCCCTCCACAAATCCTTCCATGGCTGCTTCAGCCAAATACCCTTTTTCCAACCAGTCAAAAAGCCATTGATTTGTATAATTTGGATTTTCTTGAAAAATTCCAAAACCCGATTTCAAAAGCCATCTCATATTAAATTCTTCTTGTGAGCCAATGGGAGAAGAAATGATGATTGGAATTCCTAAAGCAGAATAGAAAGAGAGTTCAGATGGTTTTGTCCACAAAATATCAGTTTTTCTCAATACCTGATTGAATTTTTGAAAATAGCTCTCAATATCTTTTTCAAAAATTATTTCAACGTAACGAGCTCTTTCCTCGTTACATTTGATCTCCGCTAAATTTTTTTCAAAATATTTTTTAATTTTTTCTCTAATCCCGACTGATAAAATAATTTTGATTTCACCTCTTTTAATTCTTTCTCTCAAACTTTTAACAATTTTGATTGCGATTTCTTTTTGGGCGCCGGCTCCTCCAACTGAAAACAGAATTGTTAATGGGTGGTCTGATTTTTCAGGTAATTTGCCCACTTTCTCCTCAATTAATGTTTTGTATTTTTCAAAATATCTTTTTTTAGGGTCTAAGTTTAAAAGTCTTAATCGTAAATCTTCTTTCAAAATTTCCAATCCGCCAGCTGGCGGACTCACGCCAATATTTTCTAAGGGCAGAGGATATCCAGTTAAAAAAATATTCTCCTCTTTCACTCCATAAAGTTTTAATCTTTCAATAACTCTTTCTGTCGAAGCAAAATATTTAATTTTGCTTTCCTTTGGATTTAAAGGTGCCCAGGTTCTGGAAATATCGGCATCGCAGACAACGCAAAAAATCTCGCCCGGATAATTAAAAAATTCAGCCATAAAAGCTGGAATAAAGAAAGTAGTAATTAATGGTAAGGGGTTTATTTTTAGTTTTTCAATTAAATCCTTTCCCCAGTCTTTCTTGAAGAAAGAGTAGATTTGTTTCAGATTGAAATTTGGCTGAGATAAATCTCTTTTTGGATAAAAGCCAAGAATTTTTTGAAATTTATCATAAATTGAAAAGGCAGTTTTGCCAACCAAAGGAATCCGACTGAAATTCGAAATAAATTCATAAAATCTCCTCGTTCCCTCCCAAATTTTTCTATCTTTTTCTGGAATTCCTTGATAACTATTAGCATTAATAATCTCTCCTTTAAAAGCTAAATCCCGTAAAGGATAAGCAGTTCTTTGATGACCATAACCCATATTGACTGAGATTACCCAGGCTTTCTCCATCATAATTTCATTTTACCACTAATAATTTAGAAATTTTAGTTTTTGGCTTTCATTCAATCGCCAGGTTATCAGCCCTAAAATCAAGTAAGAAATTGGTAGCCAAATCCAGGAGATTTCCAAAGTATAAGCTGACCAGGAAAAACTGGAAAGCACATCGACAACTTTTGTTAAATAAGTTAATAATAGCCAGGCTGGCCAAGATAAAATCCAGCCCAGAGGTTGAAAAATTATTCCAGATAGGCCAAAAATAAACCCAAGTCCCATAATAAAAGGTAAAAGAGGAAGAATCAAAATATTAGTTATTGGAGCTACAAGAGAAAAATAGCCGAAATTATAAATTAAAATTGGTAAGGTAAAAAGATAGGCAGAAAATGTCATAGCCAAAATTGATCTTGCTTGGAGCCAGGGGATGAATTTCAACCAATCCCTAAAAATTGCTGATAAATAAATTATCCCTAATATTGCCAAAAAGGAAAGTTGAAAACCGACGTCCAATCTCAAAAGTAAAGGGTTTTGGGCTAACATTAGAGCTCCAGCAAAAACAATCGCTCTGGAAGAAGTACTTAATCTTCCCAAATGTTGAGCCAAAAGAAAAAGTCCACCCATAATCCCTGCTCGAATAGCCGACGGCTGGAGACCAGTCATGATAATGAAAATAGCAATTAGAATTATGGCAAAATAAAAGGCCTGTTGTCGCCACAACCCAAACCCAATTAATAAAGTCATTAAAATACTAGTTAAAATGGTGACGTGTAAGCCGGAAATAGCTGTAATATGTCTTACTCCGGCATAATTTAATTTATTTTTCCATTCTTCAGAAATTTTTCTTTTATCTCCTAAAATTATTGCTCCCAAAATTGAACTCTGGGGAGGTGATAAATTTTGCTCAATTGATTCTCTTAAATTTTCTTTGAGAACTAAAATTTTGGCATAGATAAAATTTCCTTGATTTCTTTCGATTAATTCAATCTTTGGAAAATCTATGACCGAGTAAATTCCATCTTTTTTTAAATAATCTTTGTAATTAAAATCCTCAAAAACTTGGGGGGTTTTCAATTTTCCAGTAATTTTTAATTTATCCCCATATTGATATTCAGGATACCGATTAGTTGTCACTAGAACCTCGTTGGAAATTGCTAATTGCTGATTGTCAATTGTTAATTGTTCACTTTTAATAGTTAATTTTTGACTTTTTTCTCTGATATCCGGCTCAGTAGCCACGACACCCGTTAAAGTGATAGCTTTTTCTATATCATTATAAATTTGCAATTTGCCATTTAAAATTTGCAATTCTGAAACTTGGTGTCGCCAAATTCCAGCCACCAGAAATAATAAACAAAATCCGATAACTACGAATTTTTCGTATCGCCAAAATACTGAAATTAATAAGATTCCCAAAATTAACCCCGCCCATAAATGAAGTATGGGCGGGGTGAAAAATGAGTTTAAAAAAATCCCTCCAATAAAAGAAAGGCAGAGGTATAGAAATATTTTTGAAGCGGTCATTCTTAACTAACACCCGAGGTTGATTAATTAACCTCGGGTGTTGATTACCTGCAAGGTTTACCTTACTTGGCAAACTTCAAAAAATGGAGAGATAGCTTTTTGGATTTCTAATAAATATTCCTGTGGATAGGGTTTTATTTTTTCAAATTTTGGGTCAATGGTTTTTTCTGGCCGGAAATTTTGTAAAAAGTATCTTTTAGCTGGCCCAATCCAACGAACAATTTTTAAAATGTCTTCTTTATTCAGAACGGTGGGCACTACGGTGGTCCGGAATTCGTAATCTACCCTTCCTTCTTTCAAAATTTTAATACTTTTTTCAATGTCATCAATTTTTACCCTTTTCCCAAAAATTTTTTTATATTTTTCCATAGGAGCCTTAATATCCATCGCCACATAGTCAACTAATTTTTCATCAATTAATTTTTTTAACATTTTCGGATCTGAACCATTGGTGTCTAATTTTACCGAAAACCCCATTTTTTTTATTTTTTTAATAAGGGGGATTAACCCTTTGGAGATTGTCGGTTCTCCTCCGCATAAAACAATACCTTCAATTAATTCTTTTCTTTCTTTTAAAAAATTAAAAAAATCTTTTTCTGAAATTTTTGGCTGATTTTTTATTTTTTCCGGCAAAACTAATTCAGAACTATAACAAAAAGGGCATCTAAAATTACAGCCGGTAAGAAAAACAGTGGCCGCAATGCGGCC
>Ga0210056_1004222_pt1 | contig 11324 bp, 9 predicted proteins | sample CryGeyCG2014_080_2_FD_183965 | JGI IMG/M metagenome (GOLD analysis project Ga0210056, IMG submission 183965) | Groundwater microbial communities from aquifer - Crystal Geyser CG07_land_8/20/14_0.80 (SPAdes) (version 2) | ecosystem: Environmental > Aquatic > Deep subsurface > Groundwater | place...
AGTTTTAAGTAAAATTGGCTTTTTTTGACCTTCAATAAATAACTTATTTTTTCTTTTAGCCAGAGCTATAACTTTAATTTGTTTAATCTGGCAGATTAGACATTGGAGGGCAGCGTTGAGCTGAGCTCGGCCGCCGTCAATTAGAATCAAATCTGGCAAGCCCCATTCAGGGTGTTTAAATCTCCTTAATAGTACTTCTTTTATCATGGCAATATCATTTGGTTTGCCAGCAATTTTTACCCTGTTAAATAATTTCGCCTTTGGCGAAATTGCCGCAAAGCGGCATTTAACAGGGTGAATTTTAAATTTTCGATAGAAATTTTTATTCGGCAAACCATTGATAAAAGTAACCATTGAGCCAGTAGCCTCCTGACCCTGGATATTAGAAACATCATAAGCCTCAATTCTCAAAATTGCTTTTTTTGTTTTTAATATTTTTTGTAAAATTTTTTGAAGTCCATTCCAGTCTCTAATCTGTTGATGTCTAACGTCAACAGTCTCAAAAATTTTGGCATGAGATAAAACTCTTCCCAAGGCTTCAATTTGGTCTCTAATTTTTCCAGCTGTTTCAAAATCCTGATTTTTTGAGGCTAATTTCATCTCTTTTCTTAATTCTTTCAAGACCTTGTTTTTTCCTTCTTTTAAAATCTTCATCAAATTTTTGGCATTCCTCTGGCATTCCTGCTTCATTCTCCTCCCAAAATTTACAGGGGGTCGCCCCCTGTAACCTGAAATCTTTAATAGACAAGGAGCGGGACATCTTCCGAGTTGATACCACAAACAAGGCCGTTTGGCCAGGGTTTTACACCTCCGATAAGGAAAAACTTTTTGTAACATCTTTAAAGTCTGTTTTAAAGCTTCACCGTCTACAAAAGGACCGATATAATCAATTTTCAATTTATAATTTTCAATTTTTAATTTTGTTTGGTGGGTAATAAAGATTCTTGGAAAATCTTCCTTAGTTATGCCGACATAAAAATAATTTTTATCGTCTCGCCAAACAATATTATACTTTGGTTGATATTTTTTGATTAGATTGGCCTCCAAAATCAAGGCTTCAATTGTCGAATTAGTTTTGATATAGCCAATTTTTTCAACTTTATCCAAAAATAAATTATCCCGGTAACCGGGCTGTTGAGGTCGCTGAAGCTTCGCTTCATCTCCCGCCTCGCCTCGCTTCGCGAGGCTCGGCAAATGCTGTTTCACCCTTTCTCTAAGATTAGCCGCCTTGCCAATATAAAGAATTTTCTTTTCATTTTTAAAACAGTAAACTCCGCTATTTTTGGGCAATTCTCCGGCTTTCTTTTTTAAAATAAAGTTGAGTTTAATCATTGTTCAATTTTTGATGAAATTTGTTTAAATCTTTCATTCTATTTTCTCACTTTGAAGGCAAAAATAAAATAGGAAGATAATTCTTGTTTTTTTTGGTTTCTGGAGTAAAATGAAAATAGGGAATTTTTAGTTTGGCTGAAGAAGAAATAAAAAACCCTAACTTTCTTCAGAGAATTTAAAAGCCCATCTTCGGTTTAGAGAAGGCTCCCTTATGAATAATCAAAATCAGCAACAAATTTCTTCTACTCAACCTCAGATTTTGGCTTTGCCCGGGATGGGTGATTTATTAAAAAGAACATTCTCAGTTTATAAAGCGAGGTTGGGAACTTTTCTTGGGATAATGGTTTTTCCTTTGATTTGTAGTGTTTTCTTTTTAATTCTTCCGGCAAATTTTAAAAAGAATCTATTATTGGGTATTTCTCTTTTTATCATTTTCTGGTTGGCAGTAATGGTCACCAGTCTTTGGTCTTCAGTTTCTCTACTTTACGCCATTAAAGAAAGAGAAGAGAAAATAGGAATTGTAGAGTCATTTAGAAAGGGTTGGCATAAAATAATCTCTTTTGTTTGGATTTCGATTTTAGCTGGCTTTATTACCCTAGGCGGATTTTTATTGTTTATCATTCCGGGAATTATCTTTGCTATCTGGTTTGCTTTTCCAATCTATGTTTTAGTTTCAGAAGATTTGAGGGGAATGAACGCCCTTTTCCGCAGCAAGCAATTGGTGAGTGGAAAATGGGGAAGCGTTGCTTTGAGACTTTTTACAATTGGTGTAATTGCATTGGTTATTTATTCTGTGATTTTCTTCCCTCTTAGCTTTTTTGTTGGTAAAAAGGCAGCCGATATTGGTGACTCAATCATTTCACTCTTTCTGACTCCCTTTTCTGTGACTTTTACTTTTCTTATTTATGAAGATTTAAAAAAATTCAAAGGTGAAGTCTCTTTTGAACCGCCAAAAAGAGGAACAAAGATTAAATTTATTTTAATTGGAATTATTGGAATGATTGGAATTTTTGGAATTTTATTAATTCGGCAATTTTATTTTTAGTTTCAATTATCCCCAAAATTATACCTAATTTATGAGTAACATGGTTTAATTTTTTTAAAAAGGAGTTTTCTGGCTGGCGGGCGCTTCGCGCCCGCCAGCTTTGTTATTGAAGTTTTTTGAAATTTGGGGTATAATAGACAACTATCATGGCCGAAAATGTAATAAAAATCAGGGGGGCTAGGGTGCATAATCTTAAAAATATAGACGTGGATATCCCCAAAAATAAACTGGTGGTGATTACTGGCACTTCGGGTTCCGGGAAATCATCTTTGGCTTTTGATACTCTTTATGCCGAGGGTCAGAGAAGGTACGTTGAATCATTGTCTGCTTATGCCCGGCAATTTTTAGGGGTAATGGACAAACCCGATGTTGATAAAATTGAAGGGATTTCGCCGGCAATTTCTATTGACCAGAGAAAGGCAGCCCACAACCCTCGTTCCACTGTCGGCACCATCACGGAGATATACGATTATCTCCGTCTTTTATTTGCCAGAGTAGGTAAGCCTCATTGCCCAAAATGTAAAAAAGAAGTTTCCCGACAGACAATTGACCAAATTACTGAACAAATTTTAAAATTGCCCAAAAAGACAGAAATTATTATTTTAGGTCCGGTAATTCGGGGTAAAAAAGGAGAGCATCGGGGAACTTTAGAAGAAATCCAAAGAGCTGGATTTGTCAGGGTCAGAATCGATGGAATCATCTATCGTCTCGAGGAGGCCTTGGCAAAGACATTAGCCAAGTATAAAAAACACAACATTGAAGTGGTAGTGGATAGATTGGTTCTTGATAAAGAATTGGACAAATCGCGGTTAGTGGATTCTTTGGAAACCGCTTTGAAGTTAGGAAAAGGAATTGTGATGGTAAATAATTTAGTTTTTTCTGAGCATTTTGCCTGCGAGGAATGCGGAATTTCTTTGCCGGAATTGGAACCGCGGCTTTTTTCTTTTAATTCGCCTTATGGTGCCTGTCCGGCTTGCCAGGGTCTGGGAGAAAAATTGGAAGTTGATCCCAAATTGGTAATTCCCAATCTAAATTTGTCAATTGCCGAAGGAGCGATTTTTCCCTGGGCTCACGCCTCTCATAAAATTGGCCGGCAGGGATTTTTCTGGTGGAAATTAGAGGAATTAGCCGAAAGAGAAAATATTGATTTATATGCTCCGATAAAAAATTTGTCAAAAGAGAAAATTGATTTAATTTTGTACGGGGATAATAATATTTTTGAGGGCGTCATTCCCTGGTTAGAAAGAAGGTTCCATGAAACCGAATCAGAGTATGCCAGAGAAGAGATTGAACAATATATGGTAGAAAAAAAATGCGAAATTTGTAAAGGAAAACGATTGAAACCAGAGGTCTTGGCCGTGACGGTAGCTGGCAAATCAATTGACCAAATGGTTGAGACAGAGATTAATAAGCTCAAAGAATTTTTTGAAGGAATTTCCTTGGTCGCTGAAGCAAAGCCTTATCTCCCGCCTCACCCCGCTTCGCGAGGTTCGGCAAAAGAAAAAAATTCCTTTAAAATTGCCCAGCCGATTATTAAAGAAATTATTAATCGTTTGCAATTTCTCATTGATGTTGGTCTGAATTATTTAACTATTGATAGAAAGGCAGCTACTTTAGCCGGCGGCGAGGAGCAGAGAATCAGATTGGCTACCCAGATTGGCTCAAAATTAACCGGAGTTTTATATATCTTGGATGAGCCCTCAATAGGTCTCCATCCTCGAGACCAGGGAAGATTGATTGAAACTCTGAAAAAATTAAGAGACTTAGGGAACACAGTGGTGGTTTGCGAGCATGATGCTCAAACCATTAGGGCAGCTAACATTGTAATCGATATTGGCCCAGGAGCAGGGAAACATGGAGGCCGAATAGTTTTTCAGGGCACGCCACAAGAATTACTGAAATCGCATACTCTTACTGGAGATTATTTATCCGGACGTAAGGGTGTCAGGCATGTGTCAGGCACGTGTCAGGCACTAGCGAGCCCAAAGTGTTCAAGGTGGAACCTTGAACAGTATTTAATTATTAAAAAGGCGGCTGAGCATAATTTGAAAAATATCGATGTAAAAATTCCTTTAGGGAAATTTGTTTGCATCACCGGAGTTTCAGGTTCGGGAAAAAGTTCTTTAATGAATGATATTTTAGCTAAAGCTTTAATGCGAAAATTTTATAATTCAAAAGAAGAGCCGGGAAAATATGAAAAAATATTAGGTACTGAATATTTAAATAAAGTGGCATTGGTTGACCAATCGCCAATTGGCCGAACTCCCAGGTCAAACCCAGTTACCTATACCGGAGCTTTCACCTATATTCGCGACCTCTTTTCCAAAACTAAAGAGGCCAGAATCAGGGGATATCGGCCAGGCCGTTTCTCTTTTAATGTCAAAGGCGGAAGATGCGAGGTTTGTGAGGGTCAGGGAGTAAAAAAAATTGAAATGTATTTTTTACCCGATGTCTATGTTCAGTGTTCAGAATGCAAAGGAAAAAGATTTAACCAAGAAACTCTGACCGTTGAGTATAAAGGAAAAAACATTGCCGATGTTTTAGAAATGACAGTCGAGGAGGCTTTGGAATTTTTCAAAGCAATACCCGGGCTTTATCAAAAATTAAAGACCTTGAATGAAGTCGGTTTAGGTTATATTCAGCTTGGACAACCAGCCCCATCTCTATCGGGCGGAGAAGCTCAGCGAGTAAAATTAGCCACCGAGCTTTCAAAAAAAGGAACTGGCAAAACTTTATATATTTTAGATGAGCCAACCACTGGTTTACATCTTGACGATATTAAAAAATTAATTTTTGTTTTAAAAGGTTTAGTTGATAAAGGAAATACAGTTCTTTGTGTTGAACACAATTTAAGTATTATAAAAAATTCAGATTATGTGATAGATCTGGGTCCCGAAGGAGGGGATGAAGGAGGATACATTATTGCTAAAGGTAGCCCCAGCGAGATAGCTAAAAATCGCACTTATACTGGTAAATATTTGAGAGAGGTCTTCTTGGGTAAAATCCTTTGAATAATCAACACCCGGTGTTGATTAAGCTAGACTGGGAAATATTTAAAAACAGTGCTAAAATAGAATTAGTTCAAGAACAACAAAATATTTATAGAATTTATAGAAAGGTGGTGAAAAAAAAATGCCTAGAAGGAGAAAGGCTTGGCGGAAGTTCTCGGCAAGGATGAAGAAATTCCATGATGAAGCGGTAGAAAAGATTGTGAAAGAACCAGGAATTTTAGGAATTGAAGGATTAAGATCAGAAAAGCTATTATATCCACCGATTAAATTTCCACAATTGAAGAAAGAAGGTCAGGAAACGGGCGATATCATTCTTATTTGGTCGTCCCTTCCTGGAGAATGGGAAATTTTAGTAGCCGAGGTCAAGATAGGTGCTCGTCGCCATCCCGGAAAAGATTTCCTTAAGTTGAAGTTTACCTTTAATTATTTGAAGAATTGCTGGAGAAAATGGTTTGAGAGTATTAAATTGAATTTGCCAGAAGGTTATACCCTTTGGATTAGGACTGTGTCTTTAAGCTACGCCGGGAAAGCTCTCTGGGAACAACCCTTCAAGTCTGAAAAAAGAATACGAATATTCTAAAAATGGTGTCGGAAAAACAGACCCGACACCATTTATTTTTAAATGATTTATCCTTAAGACTTGCCCTCCCAAATTTTGCCGTTGAATTTTTTGAAGCCTTGAGATACTTTTAGTGTTTATTTAAAAAATTAGTCTTGGAGTTCCTCCACAGCAAAATTTGGGAGGGCTTGACAAAGGTTTTTTGTTTTTCTAATATTAAAAAGAGGAATTAGCAGTCAAAAGTTTTAATTGCTAACACAATATGATACCAATCTACAAATGAAATGCAAATATCATGCGAAAATGCGAATTCGCATTTCTGTAGATTAGCATTAAATTCGCATTATTTGTATCACATCGATGAATATTAAACCATTATCAGACCATATTTTAATTGAGCCGATTAAAGAGGAGGAGAAAACTAAAACCGGGATTTTGTTACCGGAAACCGCTGAAAAGGAAAGACCTGAACAGGGCAGGGTTATTGCCGTCGGTCCCGGCAAAAAGAAAAAAGATGGAGATTATCTTCCTTTAGATGTTAAACCCGGCCAAAAAGTCTTATTTACCAAATATGGGCCAAATGAAATAAAAATTAATGACAAGGAATATCTTATTGCCAAAGAAGAAGACATCCTTGCCATTATAGAATAACTATGGCTAAACAGATTTTATTTAGTGAGACGGCCCGAAAAAAATTAAAAATTGGCATTGATAAAATTACTGATGCTCTTAAAGTTACCCTGGGTCCCAAAGCCAGATTAGTTGTTTTAGATAAAGGTTTTGGCGCGCCTGACATTTCTGATGATGGAGTTTCTATTGCCAAAGAAATTGAGTTAAAGGATAAAATTGAAAATCTGGGAGCGGAAATTATAAAAGAGGTGGCGGAAAAAACCTCAGAGGTGGCCGGCGACGGAACAACCACGGCCGTGGTTTTGAGCCAGGCCATAGTTTCTGAAGGCCTGAAAAATGTGGCAGCTGGCGCTGACCCCTTATCTCTCCAAAGAGGGATTCAAAAGGGAGTTAAAGCGATTATTGATTATCTAAAAACCAATTCCAAACCAATCTCAAAAAAGGAAGAAATTGCCCAGGTGGCAACTATTGCCGGTTTGGATCCAGAAATTGGCAATTTAATTTCCGATGTTTTTTCTGAGGTTGGAAAAGATGGTGTGATTACGGTTGAGGAATCAAAAAAATTTGGTTTGGAAAGAGAAATTGTTAAGGGCCTGCAATTTGACCGGGGCTACATTTCTCCTTATATGATAACTAATTCAGAAAGAATGGAAGCAGTTTTAGAGGAACCCTATATTCTGGTCACTGATAAAAAAATTTCCAGCCTGCCCGAAATTTTGCCGATAATGGAAAAAGTAGCCCAGACCGGAAAAAAAGATTTGGTCATTATTGCCGATGAGGTTGAAGGAGACGCTTTAGCCACCCTGGTGGTAAATAAATTAAGAGGAATATTTAATACCCTGGCAATTAAAGCTCCTGGCTTTGGAGATAGAAAAAAAGAAATGTTACAAGACATCGCTACTGTTTGCGGAGCCCAGGTCATTTCGGAAGAATTGGGGCTGAAATTAGAAAACATTCAATTAAATCAATTGGGCAGAGCCAGAAAGGCGGTGGCAGAAAAAGAAAAAACGACCATCATTGAAGGAAGAGGAAAAAAAGAAGATATTGATGCCAGAGTCAAGCAAATTAAAAATGAGTTAAAAACTACTGAGTCAGAATTTGACCGAGAAAAACTGCAAGAAAGATTGGCAAAATTAACCGGCGGAGTGGCAGTGATTAAAGTTGGAGCAGCTACCGAGGTTGAGCAAAAAGCCAGACAGAAAAAAACCGAAAATGCCTTAAATGCCACCCGGGCCGCCATTGAAGAAGGAATTTTGCCAGGCGGCGGAGTGGCCCTTTTAAGGGCGATTCCGGTTTTGGAAAAATTTGAACTAGTAGGTGACGAAAAAACCGGTTTAAATATTCTAAAGAAGGCCTTAGAAAAACCAATCAGACAGATTGCCGAAAATGCCGGCTTAGATGGTTCAGTGGTTTTCCAGAAAGTAAAAGAAATGGGAAATAATTTCGGATTTGATGCCCAAAAAATGGAATATTTAGATTTGATTCAGGCCGGAGTGATTGATCCGACCAAGGTTGTCAGGACTACTTTGGAAAAGGCAGCTTCGGCCGCCTCAATGTTGTTAACCATCGAGGCAGTGGTAGGGACTGAACCTGAAGAAAAGAAAGAAAAAGGAATGTCGGCAATGGGCGAAGAATATTAACTGAAAAATTTCTAATTACTAATTTTTAAATTAGACCACAAATTCTTCCTGTTGATTCGGGGAGAATTTTTGTGTATACTGATGGTAGGTCGACATTTTAAAATTTCTAATTACTAAACTTATGATGAGTTTAAGCACAATTTTAATTGCCATCGGGGTAATTATTGTTTTATGGTTAATTTTGACTTACAACCGCTTGATTACCTTGAAAAATCGGGCAAAAGAGGCCTGGTCGGATATTGATGTTCAGTTAAGAAGAAGATACGATTTGATTCCCAATTTAGTAGAGACAGTAAAAGGTTACGCCGGCCACGAAAAAACGGTTTTTGAGAATGTAACTAAAGCCAGAGCTCAAGCAATTACGGCCGGACAATCAAACGATCCAAAAAAAGTGGGACAAGCAGAGAATTTCCTTTCCTCAGCCTTAAAAACGCTTTTTGCGGTTGCTGAAAACTATCCTCAGTTGCGGGCTTCGGAAAATTTTCTTGAATTACAAAGAGAACTTCGCGATACCGAAGATAAAGTTCAGGCAGCCAGGCGCTTTTACAACACCAATGTTAGAGACATAAATATCAAGATTGAAAGCTTTCCGGCAAATATCGTGGCTAATATTTTCAGATTTGCCAGAATGGACTTCTTTGAAATAGAAGAAGCAGGAGCAAAAGAACCGGTAAAAGTAAATTTCTAATTATTTTAATCTCTAATTAACCTAATCAAATCCCAATTCTCAATGTCTAATGTCTAAAAATTTTGGTCATTAGAATAATTAGGTCAATTAGTTATTTTATGACGCTTTACACTCAAGCTGAGTCAAACAGCAGAAAAACTTGGCTGTATCTCACAGGATTTTTTATTTTGGTAATCGCGGTTGGTTGGCTTATTTCTTATTTTTTGCAAAGTCCGGCAATCTTATATCTTGCCGTGATTTTAAGCATAATTTTGAATTTTTTCGCCTATTGGTATTCTGATAAAATTGTTTTAAGCCTATCTCAGGCCAGAGAAATCAAAAAAGCAGACAACCTCGAGCTCTATCGGCTGGTGGAAAATCTTTGCATTATTGCCGGGCTTCCTTTGCCTAGAATTTACATTATTGATTCCAGTCAACCCAATGCTTTTGCTACCGGTAGAGATGCTAAACACGCGGTAGTGGCAGTAACTCGGGGACTGCTGGAAAAATTAGACAGAGTAGAATTAGAGGGAGTCCTTAGTCATGAGCTTTCTCACATTGGAAATAAAGACATACTGTTGCAGACAATCGTTGTGGTATTAGTGGGATTCGTTGTCATATTGACCGATTTTTTCTTCAGAATAGCTTTTTGGAGAGACATGACCGGAAGGAGCCGCGAAGGAGGGCAATTAAGATTGATTATGATATTAGTGGCTTTGGCCTTGGCGATTCTGGCCCCGCTTTTCGCCCAATTAATAAAACTAGCCATTTCCAGAAAAAGAGAATTTTTAGCTGATGCTTCCGGAGCTCTTTTAACCAGATATCCTGAAGGATTAGCCAGGGCTTTGGAAAAAATTTCTCGGGACGCAAATCCTTTGGAAGGAGCCAGTAACGCCACTTCCCATTTGTACATTACCAGTCCTTTCCGAGGAAAAGAAAAAACCTCCTGGCTTCATAAATTATTTATGACCCATCCGCCGGTAGAGGAAAGAATAAAAGCGTTAAGAAATTTAAAAATTTGAGGAGGAGTCGGATAGTGGTTTATTCCAACGGCTTGGAAAGCCGTGCTTCGCAAGAGGCTCGTGGGTTCGAATCCCACCTCCTCCGCCAGTCAGGGTTTTTCAAATGGATAGCTCCCTCGCCGCGCGCGCGCGGCGAGGGAGAGCCAGCGCGGCGGCTTCGTCGCATTCTTTCCAAACTACCAAAGAACCTGAAAAATATCGGCTCGAACCACATTTTGTAAAAGAAAATTTTTAACACTTATTATATGGAGTGGTGGCGAGATTTATACAATCGGCAAATTTATTTTGAATTATACGAAGAGCAAGATACCGCTCTTGCTCCACGGCAAGTGGAGGAAGCAATTCAGCTACTTAGAATTAAACCTCCAGCAAAAATTCTTGATGTTTGTTGTGGATACGGCAGGCATAGTATTGAATTTGCCAAACGGGGATTTGATGTGGTTGGTGTAGATATATCTCAACAACAAATCAAACACGCAAAAGAAATTGCCGGAAATATGGCTATTTCCTTTCAGATAGCCGATGTAAGAAAACTAAACTTCCAAAATGAGTTTGATGTAGCAATAAACATGTTTTTGTCTTTTGGTTACTTTCAAACGGTTGATGAAGATATCGCAGTTTTGGAAAGCGTGTTCCAGGCTCTAAAACCGGGAGGTAAATTTTTAATGGATTTTTGGAATCGAGAAAAGGAAATCAAAAATTTTAAACCGACGACATCTGAGAAAATTAAAGACATAAATATTTTTAAAGAATGGGAATTTGATTATCTAAGAGGGAGATTAAATTGGAGAAATACTGTGATATTTCCAGACGGAAGAAAAGAGGCATTTGAGCAATCTATACGAGCATATACTATAGTTGAACTAAAACAATTATTTGAACGTGCCGGTTTCGAGTTTAATAACGTGTATGGAGGCTTATCGGGCGAACCATTTTCTATTGATTCGGAAAGTGTCATAATCGTGGCAAGCAAGCCTAAACATCAGTAATTAAAAGAATTTGCCGCCAAAGAAAAACTTGAAACCCCGGTAGTAGAACGCTTCGCGTTCACTACGGGGCAGGTTGTTAAAGAATGCGGCGAAGCCGCCGCGGCTGCCTGTCTGCCTCGCCCGCCTGCGGCGAAGCCGCCGCGTTGGCTCTCCCTCGCCGCGCTGCGCGCGGCGAGGGAATTATCCATTTGAAAAATCCTGACTGGCGGTACCTTTTGGACAAAATCCGAACCTTTTTTGACGAAAATCCGGAAATTGATTTTTAAAAATTCCGCTCGGGCGGGGCGGGAAGAAAAAGGGGTGCGGGGAAAATAAAAGAAATTTTGAGCAATAAGAGTTTTAAGGATTTTAGCGCTGTTAATGTTTTGCCGTTGATTTATAACGAAAAAGAAATGAAGTTTAAGGTAATAGTTTTTGATTTACAAAAAG
>Ga0210056_1004231_pt1 | contig 11300 bp, 11 predicted proteins | sample CryGeyCG2014_080_2_FD_183965 | JGI IMG/M metagenome (GOLD analysis project Ga0210056, IMG submission 183965) | Groundwater microbial communities from aquifer - Crystal Geyser CG07_land_8/20/14_0.80 (SPAdes) (version 2) | ecosystem: Environmental > Aquatic > Deep subsurface > Groundwater | place...
GCGCGAACCTAACCTTCCCCCGGAACAAGTCCGGGGGGATTGCCATTACCGAATCAAACTGTCAAATAGCATAACCCCCCACTACCTTTTCGGGAACTATGGGACAGTATTTTTGACCACCTACTTATGATGTCACCAGTACCCGATCATTGCGAAGGTGATGCCTCCAGCGTCCACAACTCCGGGGCCGGCAGTTGTGGCTCGGCGCTCGGGGTTCTCTATGTGTGCGCCACCCCCATTGGCAACTTGGAGGATGTCTCGTTCAGGCTGGTTCGGGTACTCCATGAAGTAGCGGTCATCGCCGCGGAAGACACGCGTCTGACGCGGCGTCTCCTCGATCGGCACAACATCGACACGCCACTTACAAGCTACCACCAGTATTCCCAGCCGGCAAAAACGGATTCCCTGGTGACGCGTCTTCGTGCGGGAGAATCCATTGCTTTGGTGTGCAACGCGGGCACGCCGGGCATATCTGATCCCGGTGTTCCGCTCGTGGCGGCTGCCGCGGCGGCAGGAATGGCCGTCATACCCATCCCCGGCCCCAGCGCGGTTGCCGCGGCGATTTCCGCCTCCGGTTTTTCGGCGCAGCAGTTCCATTTCTCCGGTTTCCTTCCGAAGAAGGCGAAGGCACGTCGGGAGGCGCTGATCGACCATGCCTGCAGTTCGGCGACGACCGTGGTCTACGAATCTCCCGAGCGCATCACAAAGACCATCTGTGACCTGCGCGAGATCTGGGGAAACCGACGCGCCGTCCTCTTCCGTGAGCTGACGAAAATCCATGAAGAGGCGATTCGGGGATCGCTGCTTGAGATTTCCCGAATGCTGAAGAGCAGACCGCTCAGGGGCGAGATGACGCTTGTCATTGAAGGGAAGCCAATCGCGGACCCGCCGGAGCCCGTTGCAGAAGCAGACCTCCTGCGGTGGCTCAAGGACAACGGCACCTCCTCCGCTACCACCAGGCAGCTTGCTACCACGCTCGCAGAACAGACTGGCTGCTCCCGTAATGCCGCCTACCAGGCGGTGGTGGAGTGGAGACGAGGTGGATAGACGACCGCTCAGTTCACATTGGCGTCCTGCCCTTTACCCACCCACCAGGTATCGGCCCTCCCTGCTTGTACACCCCTGTCAGTGACACACGTTGAGGGAACGGCCAATAATATGTGATCGAAGGCTGAAGAGGAGCCGTAAGCAGGCGCGACCACACGGCCGCAATTCTGGAGGGCTACGTATTGTGTCGTTGAGGGAGGCTACCCCATAAGTCGAGAGAAGACCGAGCGCAAGTTGAGCATCAGACCCCGTTACTGCCGACTGTACACAGATGCGGGGGTGGAGCTGGCGGAGGAGAATTTCCTCCATGCTGAACTGGACTGGCAGATGCCGCTGAGCCAGGCAGCGTTGATCTCGCTGGACGTGTGGAACTGGCACTTCGCCCGAGACACGCTGGAGCGTATCGAAGACATCACAGTCAACCGGATTGCTCCCTTGGTGGAAGCCTGTCGCCGCGGCGGGATGCAGGTCATCCACGCACCCGCGGCGCCAGTGGCCAACCGGCATCCCAACTGGGTGCATCTGATTCCTGAGGAAACGAAGCCGCAACCAGTGTGGCCCGATTCGCCGGAATGGCCGCCGAAGGATTTCCGTCAGAAGTCCGGAAGATACCGTCCATATGCCCGACCGCACGAACCGCAGGAGGCGGACCGAAGTCAACACGGGAAAGAGAAGCGGGGCTTCCATCCGGCCGTGCAGCCGATGGGTGACGAGGCGGTGATCCTCAGCGGCGAAGAACTTCACCGTTGGTGCGCTCAGCGAGGCATCCTGTTCCTATTCTACGTCGGTTTCAACACCAATGCCTGCATCGTGCGGCGAGATTACGGCACCTACCCGATGCTCTTCCGGGGATACGAAGTAATTCTGGTTCGCGACTGCACCACCGGGATGGAAACGCACTCGACGGTGTCTTCGCTGACGTGCACTGTTGGGCAAATCGCGACATTGGAGCAATTCGGGATTTACACGGTGGAATCTTCGCAGGTGATGGACGCCCTCCTCGCAAACGGCTGGCGGGGAGAGGGTCCGTGAACTCAAACGGCTCGATCCGTGTCGGCCACCACACCAGACATTCCTCGACTGCCACGCCGAGTGCAGGACAAAGGCCCATACGCAGATGAGCCGCGTCGGGTCACGGTTGCTGGGAGCGCGAAGCTCCTGTCCCGGTAGACCCGTATGGACGGCTGTGCCGTATTGCTCGGCTCGGGGGGGCACTCGCCCTCCGGGGATTTTCATTCGGCGTAGTCCCGACGAGTCGGGATGGATGATTCTCCTGGATTACCGGCTTTGCCCAGTGACTCAATTTGCCTCAGTACTTCCACGCATTGTGTCTGGCATAGGCGAGAATCCCCAGCAGGCATTCCGGTGAGGGTCTACCGCGAGGCCCACTGAGAAGCCAGAAGCAGGAAATGTTCCCTTCTGCGTCGATGAGATACACCGCCGGAGCGGTGTAATTCTTATAATCATTCCGGCCCATGTCGGTGTCGTGGACACCGTAGATGCCATAGGCTTCCCCTACCGCGCCATCTTCATCGATGAGCAGCGGCGGGCGGATTCTGAAATCCTCAACAAACTTCGCGTGCTCCTGCCTCCCGCCGCGAACGATCAATGCCACTTCACAGTTGTTTTTCGAAAAGAGATGCGAGAAGCAGTCCCAATGGGAGAACTCACCCCTCGTGGTGGGGCAGTACTCGCCGCGACAGAAATGCAGGATGACCATCTTCCCGCGATGACTGCTTAACCTCCACCGGTTGCCGCGAGCGTCTACCAGGTCGACTTCCGGCGCCGGGTCGCCATTCTGCAACGCAAACACTCTGTGTCACCCTTTCTTTTTCGCCACCATCAGCAACAGGTCCGAATCTTTCCTGAATCGTTCCTGCTGGTAATTGCCATAGGCGCGGACGCTCCCAAAGCCTGCCGCCGACACAAACTCTCTCAATTCCCTGTGCCTGAGCGGTCGATGCTCTGTGGCATCCATGTGTAATCGCCATTGCTTGTCTTCCCGCATCAAGGTGACGACGTTGAAGGTCCAGAGCTGCAGTGGGTCGGTGTTGTATCGACACGGGAAGTCGAAGAACCGCAGGAAGATGAAATCTCGTCCGTCCCGGTGAGCGTGTTTGGGGTTGAGGAACCGCTGCTTCAGCCCGGCAAGGCGATCGTAATTCAGGTTGTGAATCACGAGGACGCCTCCCGGACGCAGTACCGAGGCGAAGGACTCCATTGTTGCCGTGAGTTCGCGGTCTGTCAGCACGTGCGGGAGTGAGTTGCCGAGGCAGGTTATGGCGTCGAAGGGCTTCTTAAACTTGTTGCCCAGTTGCTCGAAATTAGCTTTGACGAACCGCACCTTCACTCGCGCCTCATCAGCGTTTCGTTTCGCGCGGTCGATCATCGGTTGACTGACATCGGCCCCGGCAACCGTTAGTCCCCATCGCGCGAACATAATGGAGTGAACCCCCGTGCCACAACCAACGTCGAGCACGGACTCCACGCCGTTCTCTGCAAAGACTTCCTCGAAGAACGGGGTCTCGTCCTCCAACCGTGATTCCCAAGAGATGAACAAGTCGTAATTCTGGCTGAACTTGTCGTATAGCGTGGGGCTGGACAACGCAACCACCTCCAAATGAGATACGTGGAGCTACTGGGAGTCTCCATTCGGGAAAACCCACTGGCCTTGTGACATGGTCTGGGTGACCGTCAACTCATACTTCTCGTTATCCCAGTCAAACAGAACGAGGTCAGCATCTTTGCCAACTTCGACGCTCCCTATTCGGTCAGCCATGCCCATTAACCGGGCGGGGTTGATCGTGACCATGTTGATGGCGTCCGCAAGGCTGATCCCCGCAAACTGCACGGCTCTCTGAACGTTGCGCGTTAATGGCTCAATGGCGCCGGCCAGATAGGGCGTGCCGTGGAGACGCGCCGCGCCGTCCTGAGTGACCTCGACGGGCTTGTCCCAATCCGAATACAATCCTGCGGGCAGACCGGCCAAGCCAACAGCATCCGTAATGAGAAGACTGCGTTCAACTCCCTTGCACCGCACCATGCACTTCACCACGGCTGGAGGCAGATGGTGTCCGTCGGTGATGAGGCTGGCAGATAACTCATCCCTGGCCAACTGCTCCCACATGTAGTTGCGATGGCGGTCGATCTTGGCGTGTGAGCCGTTGCCCAGATGGGTGCTAAGCTTGGCGCCGGCATTCACTGCGGCGGCGATATCTTCAGGGCTGGCGTCTGAGTGCCCGATGGCCATAACAATCCCCTTGCCAGCGAGTTCCTCCATGAAGGGAATGGCGCCTTCCTGCTCCGGGGCGAGTGTTACCAACCCGATTCTCCCACCGGCACACTCCTGGAGGAACCCAAACTCCTCAATCGTCGGCGGCCGAACATGTTCCAGTGTATGGGCCCCTCGTGGTCCATCTTGCGGCGAAATGTACGGACCCTCCAAATGAATGAGGGGACACGCATGATCTACCTCTGCGGACTCCTCTGCTGCCTGCCGAAGCGCTGCCATTGACTTCGACAGACTCTCCCGCGACTCCGTGGTAACTGTCGGCAGGAACGTGGTCACGCCGTATTCCCACAGCATTCTGACGACTTCCAGGACGTCCTCCGGCATGACCGATTCCCTGTTGAAATTCTTTCCTCTCCATCCATTAACCTGTATGTCAATGAATCCCGGGGAGATCCAGCAATCGCTGCTCGATGTTTCCCCCGGCACCCGGCGAATCTCGGAGATGACTCCGGAGTGAGTCACGATCTCAGAGAGATAATCCGTTCCAACGATACAGCCTCGAACGACCTGCCCATGGCTTTCCGACTCTGACACTGCGCACCAACTCCCTTCCTCGCCAACATGCGCGCGTGAATTTGTTTGCATCGGTGTTGCCCTGCGGATTCTGCGAGATTGATCCGCAACCTATTGAGGAGTTCCCTCAGTGTCGAGAATCTCAACGGTCGTGCGACCATATTCATGTTATGCGGGAAGCTCCACGTCGGGGCGCCGGTCCTGCAGATACAAACGAAAGAAGGTTCACGGATGGGGAGGCGACAAAGGACTGGCCCCTCCCACTGGCACACAAATCTCCATTGCGGGGGTCAACTCTCGAGCGTCGTAGTAGGACTCGGTCATCGCCGCCATCAGCGACTCGACGTGCTCATCATCCACCAGTACCCAGATGCAGCCGCCAAGACCTGCGCCAACCAAACGCGCGCCAAGCACACCTGGTACGGACCGCGCTATATCCACCATTGCATCGATCTGAGGCAGGCTGCACTCGTAGCCTCCGGGCTGCATCTCGATGCGCGCCGCGCCAGCCTGTTCGGGGTCGCCACTGCGAAGATCTGCGATCAGCGCAGCGAGGGACTCGTCGCAGAGATCCGGCAGAAAGGCCCCCCGCTCGCCTCGGATTCCTGAGTCCGCTCGGACTTCTGAGTCCGCGTGGATGCAGCGGCTGACTCGGTCTCCGTCGTGCGCAGTGTTGAGGAGATGGGCGAATCCCGCCACGTCTCCCTGACGGAGTCGTTGTGCTCCCTTGTCACTGCGCCGACATTCCGAGATCCCAAACAGGCAGACATGCCGAACGCGGTACCCTTCATCCGGTTCGTCATGGCTCTGAAAGATTCGCGATAGTCGCTCGGCGCAACCGGGCAGGCGTTCCCTCACGTCCGCGCGCGTCGCTGTCAGAGGAAGCGCACGGAGCATTTCGTAGATCGTTGCCTCATCGACCCCCAGCGTCTCCGGGTTCACATCACGCAGGTGCTGCAGGGTGTCTGCAAACTCCGGGAATGCGGCTTTAAGCAGCAACAGCGAGAACTCATACGCTGCCACGCGAGCGTTGAAGGCGTTGCGGGCCCCCGCCGTCTTGTTGGCCTCGATCTGGCTGTCGCACAGCACCGCCTTGTAGCCTTCAGGGAAGGGCACGTGATTCACGGTGAGCGGCATTGATCCGAGGTGGGAAATCATTCCGGGTTTGCCGAACTTGATAGCCGCGTGGTCCCCGCTTCCGCCTCGGGTGCCAACGTACCACTCGCCTTGACCACACGTGTCAATGAAGTCCGTGGCTGACATGGTCAGGCTGTTCAGTTGGAGACACGCCTCGGCCGTTGCGACCACCACGGACGAAGAAGAGCTAAGCCCCGCCGCTCGAGGTATGTTGCCCAGGATGACGACGTTCATGCCTGTAAGCGCAGGGCTGAAGCGGCCGTTTTCCTCGGTGTGAAGGTGCTGGAGGTAAAGCACCGCCGCTTTCACATAGTTGGACCAGTGAGCAGCAGTGCTCGTTGCTTTTCGTTTGTCCAGCTCCGAATGAGTCCATCCGTCCCAATCGTGGATCTTCTTCGGACCCAGTTCTGCCGAGATGGAGAACCGGAAGGGAGGGAAGGCTTCGCTGTCGACGTTGTGCACGTCTACCCAGTCGTCGTCTCTGGGTGAGGCGACCAGGAAAAGCTCTTTCACGCTGATGGGATTGACGGCCCCCCCCCGATGGTCAATGTGCATTCCCATCAGGTTGACGCGCCCCGTAGAACGAACTACGGCACACGATGTGTTAGCGCCGAAAATCTTTGCGAACTCATCAACGGCGCGTCGGCACAGCGCCACCGCTTGACGGACCGCGTGACCGTCCTTTCCGTACAGGTTGAGCAACTCTCCGTAGACTGCACTGGCGGTGTCAGACAGCGCGGCAGTCCACTTCAGTGGAGCCGCCCCGCGAAAAGGTTCAATGGAACCAACCAGATCCATGGGTTTACTCCTGCCTTGACCAAGTTCGCGAGCGCAATCAGAAGTGCGAGCGGACTCGGAAGCCCGAGCTGATTCGTTCTTTACATGTCCTCAATGCGGAACTTTGCCCGTTCGACAACCCCGTGTTCCAACGGCTTGTTCTTCAATATCTCATGTGGACCGTAGAGGCCCTTCGTGAAACGGGTCAAGGCGTAGCTAAGGGTATACGGCCCGATGAAGCTGCCCGGGTCGGTGACGGAGTTGCAGCCTACCTGGCTGAAATCGCCCATGATGATGCCAATCTTCACTCGTCCGGTATCGTAGGATTTCCCGTCGACCTGCAGGCGGATGTTCTGCCGCTTATTCGTGTCGCGCATTCCCTCGAAGATGCCGAGATTGGCCGATGTGGCCTGATTCCCGAAGTGGGTCATGTAGCCGCACAAGCTGTCGCCCACGTAGGAGGGGTGCGGGAAATTGGCCTTATCCATCATCACGCCGTTCTTGATTTCGCCTCGGAAAGTGCAGCCGTCTCCGGTGATGATGTCTCCGCGGAAGTAGGCCCCCTGCCGGATGTCGTTCTTTTTCCCAATAATGGCGGGGCCCTTGATGGCGGCTCCCGGCTCGACCGTGGTGCCTTCACCGATGACGATGTCTCCGTCGGAAACGTAAATCACGCTGCCGAAGACGCACACATCCTTTGAGACATACACCGTATGAGCTCGCTTGTCCGGCTTCGTCACCCCAATGATCGCGGAGGGAGCGAAGACGGCGCCTTCCTCCAAAATGACCTTGAAGCGGCCGACCGCTTGTGGGCAACCGGGCACCGCGTCCTCGCAGGTTTCCTTGCCTTCACTGTTGGCCGCGAGGAATTCTTCCAGCCAGCCAACGATGTATTTGTGGGTTTCCCCCAGAACGTCGACCACGTTGTCACTGCGGGAGAACAGGGCTTCGTGAGCAAAGGGATGGGCCTTAAAGTCAAAATAGAACTCTGCCTTCAGGCAATCCGGAATTTCCTCCGGTTTCAGGTCCTTCAGTTGGATAATCTCGTCAGACATTCTCTTCTCCTCGCTGATAGAGTTGTACGAATATGGGCTAAGCGGCTTTGCGGCATTGGGCAATTGCTTGCAGCACTCTGTCGTGCAGCGCCTGATTGGTGCTTGCGACAACATCGTGCAGGGACTTAACGTTGTCCGAGCACTTGACGGGATTCCCGTCGAAATCGGTGACAACCGTCTCTGCGCGTTCGGCAACCATGATGCCTGAAAAGACATCCACAAAAGGTTGCTGGCGCGCGAAGTAGACGTCGATTTTCCCTTCCGCCACGTCGACAAATCCGTACGGGCCGCCGTTGGGAAGGAAGAACTTGAAGGGAAGCAGAAACTCACGATACTCGTCAACCAGCGGGAGCAGGAACTTCTTGGGTTTCATGGCATAGGACTCAATACTGGCATCGGCAAGCTCAGTAACCTCCTGACGCTTCATCACGGAAACGCGGTAGTCACGGTCGAGACGAAACCGGTTGGTCAGTTGGTCGCCCTCCAGACTGGCAATGAAGGCCCCCTTGTCGTTGGCAAAAGCGATCTTGCGCCGAACACCATCACCCACGGAGCAGCTTAGCGGAGAAAAATCGGCCCCGTAGAAAGCCAGCGAGCTATACCAGAAGTCGGGGATGCCTCTCTTGAAAAGGTAGCTCCCATCAAACGGGTCGGATACCACGTAGAGCTTCGGGTTCTGCGCGCCCTCTGGAATCTCCACCCGTCCGGCTTCCTCGGAGAGAAAAACCATCGGTTCCCCTCGTTCTTCCAGCCGTCTGCGGAACTGGTCTTCGTTGTCCTTGTCAACCTTGAAGACCTCGGGGTCCCAGTCCTTGTACTCACCTTCGGAGCGACGCTGCACCGTTTCTCCGCCTACATTCTGCTCGTTGAGCGTGGCAACCGTATCCAGAGCCTCGGCAACCGTGGCGAGGTTGAATGCGGTCAAATCCCCCTCGGCGGCAAAATTCTTGAGCCTGTTCCCAAAAATACCCATGCAAAACTCCTCCCATTCCAAACAAACGGCGGCATTGTAACACGGTGGGGAACTGGCGTCAACACTTCAGGGATTGCCCTGAAATTCCAGCATAGGAACGATCCGGGTATGAGATGCCCACGATTTCATAGCGGGGGCGTATCACGTTCTCGCTACTGGGCAGGCATCTTCGGGTCGCTTGCCACAACGAAAACGATCAATCCATGGATGTCGGGACCGATGGACCAGAGGTGAAGGTCTGCAACGCGAGCGTCCTGGTCGCTCTCGTGATCGTGGTCCTGGTGTCCGAGAATGAATACCGAAACGCCATTGACGATCAGTCCGACGACTGCAACGAAAATCGCCTGGTTGAAGGCGATCTCGACAGGACCCAGAATCCGCTCAACGCTTTCCCACGCCATCATCAACGCAAACAGGGCCAACAGCACCGCGCCGCTGAAGCCGCCCAGAACTGCAGCGTGGGAAGCCATGTGCAGGCCGTCTGCCAGCAGAGCCATCGACCCGCAGAGAAGACCGGTGGCGATTTCAACCACCATCATTGTTGCGGTAATCACGATCACAATGATGGTGCGGACTTCGCCCGGACGTTTCCGATCCTGGCCGAAGTCGTGGGCGTGTTGCCAGGGAGTCAGGTTCTCTTGGTGCATCTCATCCCTTGTCGTCCGGTTCTGATTTCCCGTTCCAGAGACAGCGTGACCTCCATTGTACTTCACGTCGAGATTGCGTCGGTGAAGCCCCTCACTCAATCCGTCGCCAATCCGACCGCGGCAAAGGGGCTGGCCGCTGTTCGGTCTGCGGTTCCTCTGGTCATACGGGTCGCCCGGCCACCCGCCATCAGCTATTTGCCATCACTACTTCCCGAAGGCGTTCCATGAAATAGCGGTAGTTCTCAAACGGCACGTCCGACAGGACGAAATGGTCGAGGCCGGGAACGTAGCGGCCCATCTGAATAAACTCACGCGCCTTCCCCACTTCCGCGTCTATCTCGCGCTTACCGTATGCCATCACCTGCTTGTTCAGGCCCCCGATGATGCCGATGTCTGGGTATCGTTCCCGGACCACGGGAACGTTACACCCCGCGCCCACCTCGAAGGGATACATTGCCGTTACACCGGCCTCCAACATCAGCCCTGCCAGGTCGTCGATGTACCCATCCGAATCAACGAGGATAATCTCGATCCCATGCTCCGACGCAAACGCGGCGATTCTCTGGTAGTTAGGCGTCATGAACTCCCGGAACATCGTGGGGGAGATAAATGCGCCGTTCTTCGACGCCATGTCCTCCCAGCACTCAATGAGGTCGAAGTCCACCTCACCCACCATCTTTTCCCAGAGGTGGAGCGCCATGTCCGTGTACGTATCCATCATTTCATGGACGAGGTCGGGGTCGTCGTAGAAAGTGAACAGCAGGCGTTCGTCACCCATAAGGTTGCGGACGAAACCGTACACCCCTCCGTGGCTGAGTTGCAGGGGATAGTCGCGAGTCCTGTATTCCACCACCAGCTCCGGCCAGTCGGCAGGGAAGCGTGTGGTGTCGTCGGCCTGGAGATGCTCTTCCCGAATGCGCTCCCAGTCCTGCCGGTTCTTCACCGGCCACTCGATGGTCTGGTGGTGATAGTCACCACTCTTCTCCCGGATGTCTACCGAGCCGTCCTTGTGCTTCAGGACGCGGCGGGAATTCGATTCCTCCAACACTTCCGGCGTCCCTGTTTGTGACAGGCGCATGTTGACAGCGGTCGCACCCCATCCACGGAAGGCCCCCTCGAACCCCAGCAACTCGTCGATGGTGGACGAGAGCCCGGGATACTCCTTCTCCCAATGAGGAAGGACCGCGTTCGTTCCCCCGAAGACTTTAATGAACGGCACGCGATCCACGGGGCGTCCGGTGAGAGTGCGGACAAATCGTTCTCGGTCAGTCATGCCGGCGACTCCCTTGCGTCTATTCCACACGCAGCAGAACAAAGCTCTTCGCCGGGATTCGCAGCGAGAGCGATCCCGCTCGGCCCACCTTATGGACTTCATCGGTCATCATGTTCTTCGCGCTGAGCGCTTTGCCCTGAAGTCCCAGCCTGTCGAGGCTGAGGTCGAGCCTGGCTTGCCGTTCTTCCTTGTTGTAGTTGGTCACAACCATGAGGGCGCTCTCGCCTTTGTGATAGTAGAGACTGACTTTGGTCTTCGGGTCGTCCACCTTGTAGAAGGCATTCTCCCCGCGGAAGTAGGGGACCCACTCGGCCGTGGAGGTGCTAAACGACTTGTAAGTAGGTCGTCAAAAATACTGTCCCATAGTTCCCGAAAAGGTAGTGGGGGGTTATGCTATTTGATAGTTTGATTCGGTAATGGCAATCCCCCCGGACTTGTTCCGGGGGAAGGTTAGGTTCACGCTACAACCCGGACGCCGCGCAACCTCTTCTTCAATCCCCCCGGACTTGTTCCGGGGGAATGTTAGGTTCGCGCTACAATGCCGGACAAGAGGGGCTTTCCACTCCTCCGGTTAGCGTGGTTCTAA
>Ga0210056_1004232_pt1 | contig 11299 bp, 7 predicted proteins | sample CryGeyCG2014_080_2_FD_183965 | JGI IMG/M metagenome (GOLD analysis project Ga0210056, IMG submission 183965) | Groundwater microbial communities from aquifer - Crystal Geyser CG07_land_8/20/14_0.80 (SPAdes) (version 2) | ecosystem: Environmental > Aquatic > Deep subsurface > Groundwater | place...
GAAAAGTAGAGCCAGATGCCCTTATAATTGTTGTAAACATTGCAGTTTGTTATTAGGTTGTAATTGCAGACACCAAAAAAACCATCCAGATAGATACCAACATCCCCGTTCCTTACCCCGAACCCACTAACATTCACCCAATCCGCAGAAATATAAACAACATCTCCACTTCCGCTGCCATCAATAATTGTTGTATTCCTGTCCTCACCAATCAAAGTCAAAGTCTTATTTATTTTTACATTTTCATAGTATGTTCCAGAGCTGACCTCTATTGTGTTACCAGGATCTGCATCATTAATTGCTTCTTGAATTGTGTCATAATAGGTGTCCTTGTCAAGATTATGTACAGGACCCGCTGGTACGGCGCCTTTTACATCTAAAACACCAAAAAACAAGCTCCCAACCAGCACCCAGACTAACCCAACTGCTATGAGCCTATAAACGTTTTTGTTTTTCATTTTTTCACTGAATAGCATTATGTTGCGGGTAGTATAAATAAAGTTTGGTGCGGTTTTTTATATGTTTTAAAAGCTTTATGGTGCGGTTTTTTATATGTATTTTTATATGTTTTTTATATGTAGGGTCCTGATATTACTCATGAGCAAAGCGAATGAGTATACGAGGAATTGCTGAAGGCAATTCCGGAGTATATTTCGCAAGGATATTTCATCCCGGATTATTAACCTAACAGCCACTTCCATAAAGGAATGTATTTTATCTTTTTTCCTTTTATTTTTTCCTCATCTTCATAATCTTCTGTAATAACTAAGTTTCTTATAGGGGGAAATATACTTACAAATCTTTCCCCCTAAAGTAAACGTCTCCTCCTTACTCCCGCTTGGCATATATCGTTCATTGTACCATCTTTTGCAGTAAACTCAGCAACCGAAGGTTTTTCGGTTGGGACTTCACGAGGAAGTCCCATGTTGCTGAGTTTAGTCTAATCAATTTTTATTTCTTCCACCAGTACAGCACCCGCTTAGATTATATCGTTCTATAGTTCAGAGGCATTCTTTTACAGGTTTTATCTCCCCTTGCAGATATATCATTCAGGATGCCAGCATTTACAGGTTTTATCTCTTCTTGTAGATCTTTCTCAGGATAATAATGATTGCGACTACAGCTATCAAGGATGCCCCTAAGTAAATCATCCAATTCCATGCTTCCTCGCCTTTCACATTAACCGTTTTGGTGTAAATGTTGTTGGCTTCATCAGGCTCATTAATGCTGTTTTCATAGTCTGCGACAAACCTTAAAGTATGGGTTCCTGATTCAGCATACCAGACAAAAACCACAACCCCTTCCTTCCCGGCAGGCAGTATCAGGATTGGTGTGCTGTTTGAAACAAAAACATTGTCAACATAGAATCCCACCCCAACATTGTTTGCTGGCATATCACCAGTATTTGAGATAAAAACATTTACTGTTATCAGCTCTTTTTCAGACGGGTTCTGGTTTGATAACTCAATCCTAGTTATTTTTAAATCAGGTGCGCTGACCCTTATGCTTATGTTGAAGGTTGTGGTGTTGAATTTTCCTGCGCATGTAACAGTGAAATTGTAAACATTGAGTGCTGTATTTTCCGGTATAATTACAGTTAATGTCATATTTTTTGATGTTCTGGGAGGAATGATTATGGATATATTTTGGAACCATCTGCTGTTGCTGGTAAAAGTAACTGTGTCGTTTCCATTCCCGTTGTTTGTTATGTTTACTGTGAAGCTTGCAGTGCTGTTTGGTGCTGATGTTTTGTTTTTTTCTGGAATGTAAATGCTGAGATTGTAATGCTGTTTTACAACAATGTTTAATGAAATGGGAAAGGATGTGCCCTTGCCTGCAATGTTTATGTTCACAGAATGGTTTCCTGCAAAAGCATCAGGTGGTACAGTTACGGAGATGTTAACAATTTTTGATTCCTTTGCATCCAATGTTGCTGAATCAGGAAGGGTGACATTCCATGGGGATAGGACTGTGAAATCAACAATATCTTCATGATTTCCATTGTTTGATATGTTTAATGTGATGTTTACTGTTTCACCTGGCTCTGCATAGAATGTGTCGTTGCAGCTGACAGCGATGCTATAAACCTGATTCACAACTGTTGTTATTGCCTGCCTTGCTTCATATCCCCCGGCTGCAGCCTTAACAATGATTATTGACTGATTGTATGCTTTTTCGGTTTCAGGCACGGTAACTGTGACAGTAATCTCTGCTGTTTCACCAACCCTTAGATAGGTGCTATTCTGGTTTAGGGTTGCGTTCCATTTACCAGGGTATTCTAAACCTACTGTTATGTTGTAATCACTGTCAGCAAGGTTCTTAACAATCAATGTGTAGTTTGTCGTGTTCCCTGGGTCTATGTAATGCCTATTGTCAGGGCATTCAAGATAAATGCCAAAGCTTGGGACCACTGTGATTGTTGTAACATAATCAGATTTTGATGGGTCATTCCTTGATGTACCCTTGACCTTTATCTCTGCTTTTCCTGTTTCTATATCTGAGGGGGATTTAACATAAAGGGCTACATTTACTGAACTGTTTACTTCAACAATAACTGAGTAACTGCTCAGGTTTGCCTTCCAACCGTAGGGCTTGTTCAGATAAAGCAGGTCTATTGTGTCATTTGCGTTTCCCCGGTTATGCACCGTTATTGTATAGGCAGTGTAATTGTTTGGATCAGTGCTGTGAACATTGTCTGAGCAGGAGAGCAGAACATTATACAATGATTCCAGTTTTGTCAGCGTAAAAACAGAAAATGATTTGCCTGAATCATTCTGGGATGTTCCTGTAACAACAATGTACGCATAACTGTTCACATCAGGATAAAAAGAGGTTACTGTCAGGGTGATGTTTGCTGAGCTGCCTGGTGAAAGTGATACTGTTAGTGTGATGTTTGCTGGATTACCTGGTGAAAGTGTTTCATTATTATCAGATAAACTCGCACTCCAGTTTTCAGGCAAACCTTCAGTGTTCATTGTGAGGTTTATTGTGTCATTCTGATTTCCTGTGTTAAATACTGTGATGTTATAGTTTGTGCTTGCGTTTATGTCTATTATGTGCTGGCTGTCTTCACAAAGCAGGAAAACACCATAGTATGGCCCAATTGTGTGCTTGTACCATATCTCAAAGTTTCCGGTTACAATATCATCCCAGAAGACATGCGCAATGCTGCTCAATACTATCACAGGGCATTCTGATGTGCATGTACCAGTATACGTGAGACGTTCATCATTGCACAATAAACCATTTACACACTTTTTATAATAAATTTCAAGGTTTCCATCCCTGTTATCCTGCCATACAACAGATACATTGTTTTCCTTTACTGCTATGGATGGGTTTCTGGAAGAGTGAGAATCGTTTGTGAGCTTAACATCACTGTTTAACCATTCTCCATCTGTACAGTTCTGATAATATATCTCAGAATTTCCATCCCTGCTATCCTCCCAGACAACATGAACAGTGTTGTCAACCGCTACCCATGGTTTCTCTGAATCACCTGTGCCATTGCTAATCTTTGTTTCATTCCATGTTTCTCCATTGTCAGAACTCCTAGAATAGTATATCTCCCAATTATAACTTCTTTTCTCCTGCCAAACAATATGTATTGTATTGTTCACTGCTATTGCAGGGTTTCTGGAATTATTTTCAGAAAGCACGTATGCCTGGTCTGTATTCCCATTTCCATCCTCCCATGTCTCACCATTGTTTTTGCTCATCATAAAATAAACATTGTAGCAATCATAGTATATGTACTCCTGCCATGCAACATACAAATTGCTTCCATTCACTGCTATCCTTGGACGTTCTGATGACTGGTATGAGGAATAAAGTGGAACATCACCAAAACCCCAGTTTTCCCCATAATCATTGCTGCTCATATAATAAATGCAGTTACATCCATCCCTGTCATCCTGCCATACAACATGAACATTGCTTCCGTTTACTGCTACTGAAGGATAAACAGAATTCCCAGAATATGTGAGCCTCTGCTGCTCCCATGTTGCACCGTTGTTCATGCTTCTCTTATAATATATTTCCCACTTGCCATCCCTGTTATCCTGCCATACAAGGTGGATAACACCTTCACCAATTGCAGCAGAAGGATATTTTGAGTCTGCAGTGTTGTTTGTAAGATTAATGTCCTCTGACCATGAGTTCGGAAGTGCTTTAGACAGAGAGCGTGAGGCACAAGCCCCGGTTCCAACAACAAGTAAAACTATTAACAGTATTAGGGTAAACAATGTTTTGAGGTTTGCTTCACTATTATCTTTTCTCACATTTTATTTAACATCTTCTGAAGTAATGAATGTTTGCGTTTTTCTATTCTGGCGCAGGTATTACGAATCTCTTTTTATCTGCCTTTATTTTAACTATATTTTTTTATGAGCTCTGCTATCTCATTTGGAAAAAATGCCAGCTTAACACCTGCTTCCTCAAAAGCCTTGATTTTTGAGTTTGCGGTTCCCTTACCCCTGGTAATAATCGCTCCAGCATGCCCCATGCGCTTCCCTGGAGGTGCGACCCTCCCTGCTATGAACCCGAAAACAGGTTTTTTAATATGCCCTGCTATGTATTCTGCTGCATCCTCCTCAGCTGTTCCGCCGATTTCACCAACCAGAACAACAGCCCTGGTTTTCTTATCCTTCTCAAAAGCATCTAAAGCATCAATAAAAGTCATACCAATAATTGGGTCACCACCCAAGCCAACGCAGGTGCTCTGACCAATCCCCTTTTCACTCAAAGAATTCACAATCTCATACGTCAGGGTCCCAGAACGGCTTGCCACGCCAACATCACCCTCTAAGAAAATACTGCCTGGCAAAATACCAACCTTGGTTTTACCAGGACTAGCAATACCAGGACAGTTAGGACCAATCAGCACAGCATCCTTGTATTTTGCATAGTGGACAAACTCCATCGCATCATGAAACGGAATATGCTCGGTGATAACAACAACTGTTTTTACCCCGGCATCAAGCGCCTCAAAAACCGCATCCTTCGCAAACTTAGCAGGTACTAAAATTAGGGATGTATTTGCATCTGTTTCAGAAACTGCATCCATAGTATTATCAAAAACAGGTATATTATGCACCTCCTCACCTGCCTTATTAGGGGTTACGCCTGCTACAACCTTGGTGCCAAAACTCAGCATCTCCCCAATATGAAAACGACCCTGATGACCAGTTGCACCTTGAACCACTACCTTTGTTTTCTCATCAACAAATATGGACATTTTTTAATCACCAGCCATGTCACACGAAATCTTAGCAGCGTCCTGCAGACTCTCAGCGGTTATAAGCCCGGCATCCTTCAAGATGTTCTTGGCAATATCCTCATTCATACCCTTAATCCGCGCTATAACCGGGCAGTCAATTCCTTCCTTGGAGATAACTGCTTTAACCCCCCTGGCAACAGTATCGCATTTAGTAATCCCACCAAACAGGTTCAATAGTATCACCCTGGGTTTAGCCTTCTTCATCAGCTCAAAAGCCTGCTTCACTTTCTCAGGGTCATCAGTACCACCCAAATCCAAAAACACACCTGCATGCCCATTGTAATAAATCAGAGCATCAAGCGTGGCCATTGTCAAACCTGCTCCGTTGGCAATCACACCAATATTCCCATCCAGCTGAATGAAGGCAATGCCTTTCTCCTTTGCCTCTTTCTCAAGCGGTGTAAGCTCTTCATTTTCAGAAACAATATCTGAATGACGATATAAGGCATCATCATTAATGATAACCTTGGAATCCAAAGCCACAACACCCCCTTTTGAGGAGATTATAAGAGGATTTATTTCCACAAGCTCACAATCATAATCCCTGAAGAGTTTATAAATTTTTGAGATAACCCCTGCAACCTCTTTCTCATTTTCTTTATCAAGTTTAAGCTTTGATATTATCCTTCGTATATGAAACTGCTGAATACCAATCAATGGGTTGACCAATTCCTTGAAAATAAGTTCATCTGCCACACTCTCAATGTCCACACCTCCCTCGTTACTTATCATCAGAATAGGTGTTCTTCTAGAACGATCCAAGGATACACTGAGATACAATTCTTTTTTAACATCAACCTTTTCTTCCACGAGCACTTTTCTAACCGGGAAGCCTTTGATGTTCATATCAAGTAGCTCTGATATTTTTTCTTTCGCATCCTCTATGCTTTCAGCAGATTTTATTCCCCCTGCCTTTCCTCTCCCTCCAACTGGAACCTGTGCTTTAAGAATGCAGGGAAAATGCAGACCAGCAATATCGTTTTCATCTTCTATCACTATCCCTTTTGGAACAGGAATATTATAATTTTCAAACAACTGCTTCCCCTGGTATTCAAGAAGTTTCATAGTTTCAGGAATGCAAATCTGCATATATAATCTTTGCCCATCTGTAATGTCAAGGAAGACATGCAGCATTGATAAACAAATGAAAAGTTCAATATTACGGAATTTCTTACGGAAAAACCTTCGGTTTTTCCTAAGATGCTAGGAAAATGCCAGAGGCATTTTCCGTCGCATGCTCTGCAAATTCCTAATATATTACGGAAAACACCAGGGTGTTTTCCTAATATTTCAGGAAAAACCTTTTGGTTTTTCCGTGAAATTTCAGGAAAAATGCAGGGCATTTTTCCGTGAAAAGTGCAAAGTGTAAAATGCAAAATTTTGCATTTTTCAATTTGCGTTCTTCATTTTTCACTATATTCTCATACATTATTTCACTCTAAATCACTCTAAAAATGTTGCAGATGTATGTTTACTTTACACTATCACGGCCAAACATGAAAAAAATGAAATATTTTTAAATCAAGGATTTATGCCCGAGGATTTTTTGGGTTATTGGAGCGAAATTAAAATTCTTTATAAAAATTGATTTATTCAAACTGTATTCCTGTATCGTAGGATTGCTTGCAATCCACTTGTTTTCTTTTAAAAAGTGCATCATTCTTGCCTTATCAATTTTATAATCATCATATTTTGCGTACACGGAAAGCATAAGTGCTTCAAATCTTCTGCTGGCCATAAAAATAGTTGATTCGCTCATCAAAAACATAGTCTCGTTTTTGTCCATGTTGGGGGGATTGCGCGGATTAAATCGAATATGAAAAAATGTTAATATTTCAAAACCCAGTTTCTGAAGATTGGGCAGATTAATCTTTTTGATAAGGCCACCATTTTCAAAAACTCTTCTCAATCTTGAAACATTATGCCTTGAAACTCCTAACTTTATTCCAATATCAGTATCTGATAAATGAGGATATTTAATTAACATGCAGTAAATTTTTTTCTCAGTGGCAGAAAAAGATACATCCTCTCTTTTTCGAAAATAAACATCTCTATCTAATTCGTTTGGTTGTAACTCTAACCCAAAACATCTTTTCAGCAGCGGAGCAAAATCAAAAAAACAGTATATCTTACTTATCTCAAAAGGGAATACAACCATATTTGGGCATTCGTCCTCCATGAGCCCATGCTCGCTGAATGTCTGCGTCCTGATATCATTAATTCCTCCGATTGCAGTATAATCCTTTGAAAGGCTCATAGAAAAACCTTTATCCTGTTCGCCTACAGAAAAAAATATTTCGTCAAAAACTTCAATGGTTTTTCCAGTAATTTGGACCCTTTCTTCCAGCGGAATCAAAGGATTAAAATCCATGTAAATCACGACCAGCATTTCACACCCCATGTTCTGAAGCATGGGAATTTTCAATGTTCTGAAAAATTCGTTTTTCCTCAGCCTTTGTCTGGCTGAGGTAACAGTTGAATGTTTTAAACCAAATTTTTCTGAGAGCTGTTTATCTGTTGACATTGGATATTTTGTGAGTCCGTAGAGAACTATTTTTTCTTTCCCTGTTAATTCGATGCCCCTCATTCAGTAAGAATAAGGATTTTCAAAATATAAACTTTTCCCTTTTTCATAAAAATAAACAACTTGTTTACTTAAAAGAGCAAAAATTATTCATATTTTTACCCAATATAGATTTTTTTTATTTATATTCATTATTAAGAGAATACTATACAAAGGTTTATATGATAATAAGTGTTTTTCTGTTTGAGGGAAAAATGGGTAAAAAAGAGTGTCTTCTTACAGAAAAAAAAGATGTAAAGAAGGCTGAGGATGAAGAAAAGAAAAAAGGGTTAGTAGAAGTATTCATAATGGGTAAGAGTTATCATGTCCCAGCAGGTCTCACAATAATGAAAGCTATTGAATACGCGGGTTATAAGTTTATCAGAGGATGCGGATGCAGGGCAGGGTTTTGCGGGGCATGCTCCACGATTTACAGGATAGAAAATGAGCAAAAACTTGGTTTTGAGTTAGCGTGTCAGAAATTAGTAGAGGATAAGATGTACCTTGTTCAGCTTCCTTTTGTACCAGCAATGAAGGCAAAATACGATATTGATAAGCTTGAGGCAGGAGAAAGCACTATTCTGACACTCTACCCGGAAATTGCCAGGTGCGTGTCCTGTAATACCTGCACAAAATCCTGCCCTCAGGATATTGAGGTGATGAAGTATATACAAATGGCTATTAGAGGGGATGTTACCAAATGCGCGGAGATTTCATTTGACTGCATTCAGTGTGGTCTCTGCGCCATGAGATGCCCTGCTGATATTAAACATTATCATATTTCACAGCTTGCCCGCCGCCTACACGGAAAATACCTTGCTAAGAAATCTAAAAATCTTGAAAAACGGGTGAAGGAAATAGAAGAAGGAAAATATGATAAAGAGCTGGATAAACTCGTAAAAATGAAAACGGACGATGTTATCAAACTGTATAAAAAGGAGGGGGCTGAAAGCCAGTATTAAAATGAGAAAATGGAGGTTGATATTTTGAAAGTAGTTGATGGTTACCCGGAATATATGTGGGAGTCGATTAAAAAAGTAGAGGAGACAAGACAGGGGAGAATAGGTGCTGTTATCCAAGCGCTGACCTTAAAAGAAAGAGAAGAAATTTTAAATAAGTTCCATCCTGACTATAAAATTGGTACCAAGCGGGAGGTTAAGGTTGGAGCAAATAAGGGGGATCTCATTTATAATGAGATAGTGGATTTACTCGAAGCAAAACCTTTGATTGAGCCTAAGGATATTGATCTGAACACAGTGGATTATGATGTTGAGCTTCTTATTATTGGCGGAGGAGGGGCTGGTACTGTTTCTGCCTTATGGGCTTACGAATCAGGTGTATCCCCAGAAAACATGCTTATTGTAACAAAACTTAGGCATGGTGATTCTAATTCTATGATGGCTCAGGGTGGGATTCAGGCTGCTGATAGGCCTGAGGATAGCCCCCTGATTCATTATCTTGATGCCTATGGAGGTGGGCATTTTACAAATAAACCTGAACTAGTCAGGACCCTTGTCCATGATGCTCCTTTGATAATTAAATGGCATGAAGAGATTGGTCTCATGTACGACCGCGATGAAAATGGTGATTTTGTAGAGCTGTCAGGTGGTGGGACTTCTAAACATCGTTTGCACGCAGCAAAGGATTACACAGGTATGGAGATAATGAGAAATATTAGGGATGAGGCAAGAAACCTTGATATACCAGTGCTGGAGTTTGCCTCTGTTATTGAGTTACTCCTGGACAATGAGGGCAGGGCGGCTGGAGGAATAGCTTTAAACATGGAAACCCAGCAGTACTACATAATAAAGGCAAAGGCTGTTATTCTCGCCACTGGTGGGAGCGGTAGGTTGCATCTTCAAAATTACCCTACTACCAATCATTATGGTGCTACCGGTGACGGCCTTGTTATGGCTTATCATGCTGGTGCTAAATTAAGGGATTTGGATGCTGCGCAGTATCATCCTACTGGTGCAATTTACCCAGAGGCATTAGTTGGTTTGTTGTGCACTGAGAAGATAAGAGGACTGGGCGCTTTACCTGTTAATCGTGATGGAAAATCATTTGTGTTCCCACTGGAGCCCAGGGATGTTGAATCAGCAGCTTTTATCAGAGAAACCTATGAGCGAAATAAAGGGATAGATACACCAACAGGTTTACGTGGGGTGTGGTTGGATACCCCTATGATTGATGAGATACATGGAGAGGGTACAATTGCGAAGAATTTATCAGCAATGGTTAGGCAGTTCAGCAGATTTGGCATAGATATGATAAAACACCCGATACTGGTATTCCCGACATTGCATTATCAGAATGGAGGAGTTGAAATTAATGAAAGAACTGAAACAGGAATCCCTGGACTTTTTGCTGCTGGTGAAGTTACAGGTGGTGTGCATGGGAAAAACCGGTTAATGGGCAACTCCCTATTGGATTTCAATGTGTTTGGACGCATAGCAGGGATATATGCTGCTGAATACATCAAATCAGTTAAGATTGGAAAACTTACATTAAGCCATGTTGAAAGATACAACAAAATGTTAGAGAAGGCAGACATAAAAACGGTTAAAAAGGCCCCTGTGATACTACCAGACTACAGGGGGGAGAGGGCAGTTTCCAGGGCATTAGACATACTCTGAGGGGGGGGATAATATGATAATTGTTAATGATGACTGGTGTAAGGGGTGCAATATCTGCATCGAACGCTGCCCTGTAAATGCCCTGGAGGAATCAGACCGATTGAACAGGAGGGGGGTCCGGCCTCCTCAGCTGAAACCAGATAACAACTGCAACTACTGCCGGCTCTGTGAACTACTATGCCCGGATTTCGCATTAACTGTTGTACCTGATAAAGAGGAAAAGAAAAAACTTAAAATAAGTCTTCTAAGACCAATTGGAGGGAACATAAAATGAAGTATAAACGAGACACTGAAAGAATAAGAGAGGTTTTAGGTAAAAAGGTGCAGTTCACACTTGGGGACATGGCCTGCGTTTACGGCGGCATACTTGCAGGCTGCTCATTCTTTGGAGGATACCCTATAAGCCCTGCATCAGAGGTTGCTGAAGGAATGGCGCGTCTGCTTCCAAGGGCAGGAGGCACGTACATCCAGATGGAGGATGAGATAGGTAGTATCGCTGCTGTTATAGGAGCAGCATGGGGTGGAGCGAAATCCATGACTGCCACATCAGGCCCAGGTTTTTCACTCATGATGGAAAACTACGGCTATGCTGTTATGACTGAAACACCATGTGTAATCGTTAATGTTCAACGCACAGGTCCCTCCACAGGGCAGCCGACACTGGGAGCACAAGGTGATATGATGCAGGTACGATGGGGGACGCATGGAGATATTGAAGCCATAGCATTTGCACCTAGTACGGTGCAGGAATGCCTTGATTTCACAATAGAGGCCTTCAACCTATCAGAGAAATACAGGAACCCTGCCTGTGTCATGGCCGAT
>Ga0210056_1004240_pt1 | contig 11286 bp, 9 predicted proteins | sample CryGeyCG2014_080_2_FD_183965 | JGI IMG/M metagenome (GOLD analysis project Ga0210056, IMG submission 183965) | Groundwater microbial communities from aquifer - Crystal Geyser CG07_land_8/20/14_0.80 (SPAdes) (version 2) | ecosystem: Environmental > Aquatic > Deep subsurface > Groundwater | place...
ACGCGAGGACGTTCTCGCTTGCCTTGATTATGCTGCAAGTTTAACCGAGGAACAGATTACGCCTATTAATCTTGAGAAAGCTGCGGCATAAAAACCATGCGAATATTTGTAGATGAGAATATCCCGGTAAATTGGGGACAGGCACTAATTTTATTCCCTTTAAATAATTGAGCAATTCAGGTTACTTTACACTTTTTCAGCAACTATTTTAACGGACAGAAACCTGCTCCACCTTGCAGGCGTAACGCATAAAATTTGTTTCTTTCCTTGACTCTTTCCTTGACATTGCGCTCAAACCGTGATATAATACTATTTATTATATTAGTTAACCAACAAAGCGAAGCACTGAAAGGAGAATTACTATACAAATCAAGATCATTGTTGAAAAACACCCCGACGGATACGTAGCATATCCTCTGGGGATTAAGGGAGTTGTCGTGGGAGAGGGAGACACCTACGATGAAGCTCTGGCCGATGTAAAGTCAGCAATCCGTTTCCACATTAAGAGTTTCGGTAAAGGAGTTTTAAAGATTGAGCCGCCTGTTCTTGAAGCGTTTGTGGCTGAAGCAGGAGTCGGTGTTTAATGGAAAAATTTCCGGTTGATGCGCCGAAGAATAAAGTCATCAAATGCACACAATCGGGTATTGCAAGAGATGATTTCTTAAAAGCCTACCGAGAAATTTAAATTTGTCATTTACTGCAAAATAATTATCTTAACTAAATAGAAAAATAATGGATATAGATAAAATCACTGAATTTTGCATAATTCGTTGACGTTTTTTGGTGTCATTGCGCGGGCAGAGTCCGTGGCCTTCCCCTTAAAAAAGTACCGCTTGTGATTGTGTTTCCAAAACTAAAACCGGTTTTTGAAAAAGTTTTTTAAAATGAAGAAAATTCTAAAGAATAAAAAACTTTGCCGCAGAGCAGTAAGAAAATTTGTTCTTGTAATCCCACGTTGTTATTGGAAGAAAGCCCATGGCAAGCGGGCCCCAGAAGTTTTAATTAAATGTGGCGATTGCAACGATAGATTTATCATCTCTTACGATAAGAAGGACCACTTCAAAAAGTGTTACACTGAAATAGCAGGAGTAATTGCAGATAATAAGTGGTGGAGAGAATTGTTTAAAGAAGTGGGAATAATTTAGCCTTGTAGAAACAAATGGATTACACCCACAGATTTAATTACCATTCCCCAGGACACCTCAATTTTAATCTACAACGCCCAGTGCGTAGAATATTAAAGCTAACAAAAGTAGCAATTTTGTTAAGTTTTCACCTATTTTCACCCCCTAAAACTTGACTTTTAATGGTTCTTGTGATATAATTTAATTAACAAAAGTTTAAAACGTTAAGTATAAAAATTTCAAGACGGAGGCAATATGTTTCAAAAATTTATCCTTTCTGAGTACATTGAGGCTGCTTTGTCGCATGCTATCTATGACAAGTTAGAAGATGATTCTTTTTGTGGTAAAATTCCGCAGTGCAGAGGTGTTATTGCTTTTAGCAAAACACTTCGTGGGTGTGAGGATGATTTACGTTCCACCCTGGAAGATTGGATTCTCCTTGGGCTCAAACTTGATCATAAATTGCCAGTTGTTGGAAGTATTAATTTAAACAAGAGGATTTCTCGTGAGCAAGCTGTTGCCGTGCAAACGTAAAGATTTCATTAAGCGACTGCATAAATTAGAATTTACTGGGCCCTATTCTGGGACACGACATCAATTTATGGTCTATCAAGAACATAGATTGGCGATACCTTCCAATAAAGAATATTCAATACCACAATTAAAAATGCTGTTGAAAGAAATTGAAAATATTATAAATCGAGAAATAACACTTGAGAAATGGAATAACTTTTGATAGGAAGGACTTTGTGAACAACCCCCGTATCGCCTAAAAATTTTCTTCAAAAATCAGGTCGTAAAGAAGAACAACATGATTAAGGATGGACTGTGTGCTGTTTGCGGCGGAAAGATGCGGGAAAAGAAAGTAATGCTGGATAGGATTTGGGAGAAAAAATTCTATCTTTTTGAAGAAACCGACGTTTTGGTCTGCCAGGATTGCGGAGAAATCTGGATTCCGGGTAAAACTGCGGAAAAAATGGACAGGATTATTCAGGAAAAGCTGAAACCAAAAAAGAAAGTTCTTGTTCCTGTTTTCAGTCTTTGATAAACGCATTTAAGGAAACAGGGCTGTTCCTGAGAAATAAGCAGGAGATCGGAAAATGAATAGATTAAAACCCAGATTAGCCATTTTGGTTAAAACGCTTTCCATTAATGCTTGAGGACTAATCGCACCCGCTTGAACCACAAAGCGGGTTTTTTATTTAAAGTAAGCACAACTTCAACATAGGTTAAATATGCACAAAACAGAAATGATATTTTTGATTTTCCTATTTTTTCCTACCTGTTTATGCTTCTCGTATGTGGGTACTACAAGCATGGTTTTTCTTGAGGACGAGATAGGAGCACGCCCATTTGGAATGGGGCAGGCTTTTACGGCAATAGCCAACGATGCAAATCTTCTTCAGATTAACCCGGGAGGGCTGGATTATATCATATTTCCTGAAGTAAATATAACTTACAACAAGGGTTTAATGGATTTATATGATACCTATTTCGGTTATATTCAGCCTTTAGGCAATTATGGTACTATCGGGACGAGTTTATATATTTATGATGGTGGATTAATAGACATAAATTATCCGGATGGATCGCAAAAGTTACTGAAAGCGGAACAGGATTGGGTTTTAACGGCAGGATACGGGTATCATATAGGAGAAGAATTCTGTTTCGGATTAAATACCAAGTTTATAAGTAGTATCTTGGCAGAGGCATATAGCGCATGGACACTTGCTTTTGATGTCGGAGGAATATACAGAACCCTGGACGATAGAATATCCATTGCCCTTGTTATTCAAAACATGGGATTCCCGTTAAAATATAAAAGCGCGGATTGTTTTCTTCCAAGCTCTCTTAAAGCGGGTTTTGCCTGGAAAATTATTGAGACTGAAAGAGATAATCTCCTGTTGACAAGTGATTTGATATATTCTTTTAATAATATTATTCGATGTAATATAGGCGGAGAATATGAATTATGGAAGGTTCTTGCCTTAAGGGTCGGCTACAAAATAGGATATAATCCCGATGTGATTTGTTTTGGAGCAGGATACAAATATCCTTTTAATCAAGGGGTTATTGCCGTAGATTATGGGTTACAGATTATCGGTGATATGTCTATTAACCACCGCGTATCCCTGTCTTATCAATTTGGTTCAAATGAGTTTGTGGAAAAAGGGGAAAGATACAGGAACAAAGCTATGCCTAAACGTGCAATAAATATGTTTGAAAAGATAAAAAAGGAAGACGTGTTCTATGATATAGCTCAGGAAAAGATAAAAAGTATTAGGGAAGAAGAACAACGAAAATCAGAGAATTCAAAAATACAAATCGTTAATTACCTGAAAAACGGACATTTTTGACAAATTTTCCGATGAGTGGGTGCTAATCCACAAAGTTCACATTTAGTGAGGTTTGTGGATTATGCCAAAAAGACTGTAAAAAATTCAATTTTCCATCGATACAGATGGTCTTACTCAATTTGGAGGAACATCTTTTTTCATTAATTTTGCAAATACTAAAAGATTTTCAGTTTATATCCCCTCGGGCAATACTATAATAAACAATATTTTTGTATTAAATTTTATTCAATTTGCAAATGAATTACATAATAATCCCGACGACGAGAGCTAAAAAGAAAGCTTTTTATCCGTTTTTCAGGTAATAAAGGAATTGGATCTCTGCCCAAAGGCAGCGTTAAAAAAAGAAATATATACGGCAGGACCTATTATTATCTTCAGTTAAGGAACGGAGAAAAGGTTGTGCACAAATACCTTGGGAAAGAAAAGCCCGTCTTAATCGAGAAGGATCTTAAAAAGCGCAAATTGATGCTGCAACAGCTGAAAGAGGCGAAACAGGCGTTAGAGATAATCAGGCGGTCCGAGGGGAAAAGAAATGCTCGAGCCCGTTAAAAATGTACTTAAGATCATTGATGACAACGACCTGTGGAAAGAAGGGATCGTCCTGATAGGCAGTTGGTGCTTCTTTCTATACCAGGAGCATTTTGGGGTAAAAAAATAAGAAAATGAAGGATATAGAACAGGCCCTTTATGTGGGTGAGGCGCTGAAGCCCGAAGATATAGGCAAAATATATTCAGGGTTCCCAAAGAAATGGAAGGTTCAGATAAAAAAGAGCCTTGAAGACGCAAAGCCCCTCTTTCCGCTTATGTATGAATTAATTGATAAAGAATATCTTACACTACAGAATTTAAATAATGTATAAATGTAGTGTAAATCTTGTCGAAAAAACGATCAATGCGGATGAGGAAATGAGCAGCCAAGCGCGGACTAAAGAAAGGGCGAACGAGCGGTATTACAAACAGCCGTGGCTGGTTGGGTGCAATTTCATGCCCTCAAGTGCGGTGAACCAGCTGGAGATGCGGCAGAAGAAGACATTCGACCCCGAAACGATCCACAGGCGACAATGTGAAAAATTTCACAAAGTTGATACCATGTCATTTAAAAAGGCGGCGCAAATAATAAAGGCAGGGCCAGGTATTTTTAAATATGTTTATCCGAAAGGAGAACGAGCATGCTGAGCAGGGATGATGTGAAGATAGTGCGGGAGCTTGCCGCCCGCGCGGCAGAGATCGCGGCGCTTCCCGCGCAGAACGAAAAGAAGGCGTTGTGGCGCAAGCTGAACGCGCGCGCTCCGGCGCGCCCGATGGTGATGATCGACCAGGTTTGCTGGAACGAGATGAACACCGGCGAAGAGCTGACCCTGAAAAGCGCGGACGGTGAATGCCGCGGGTATGAGCTGTACCTGCGGCGGACACTCTACCAGTGGAAACATTTCCCCGTGGATATGGTCGTGGAGCCGTTCATACCGGTGCCGAAGGCGATTGGCAACAGCGGATTCGGCATAGGCGTGCAGGAGGAAACCCTGGCAACCGACCCGGGGAGGGACGTCATAAGCCACAAATTCGAAAACCAGTTCCAGACCGAAGCGGACCTGGAGAAAATTAAAAAACCGCGGATCACCCATGACCCGGCAGAGACCGAACGCCGCCTGGCTGTTGCTCACGAACTCTTTGACGGCTTGCTCGAGGTGCGGCCCTGGGGCATGGACCCGTGGTGCATGTCCTTGTGGGACCCAATCAGCACATGGATGGGCGTGGAGAACGCGCTGTACGCCCTGGTGGACCGGCCTGAATATATGCACAAACTGGTCGGCCGCGTAACCGAGGGTTATCTTGCAATGCTTGACCAGCTGGAGGAACAGGGGCTTTTGTGCGAGACGCAGGGCCTGATACACTGCACCGGCGCCTACACTGACGAGCTGCCTGCGCCGGGATTCAATCCCAAGAAACCCCGCACCAAGGACCTCTGGGTTGCAGGGCTTGCGCAGATGTTTTCCACGGTCTCGCCCAAGATGTTCAAGGAATTCGAGGTGGATTACGCGAGCCGCTACTGCGCGCGTTTCGGCCTGGTTTATTACGGGTGCTGCGACCCGCTGGACGGCAAAATGGCAGAAGTGCGCATGATCCCCAACGTGCGCAAAGTTTCAATGAGCCCGTGGACGAACCAGGAACGCGGCGCGTCCGGGATAGGCAGGGACTTTGTTTTCTCGCGCAAGCCGAACCCGGCCTTTGTCGCCATGGAACGCTTTGATCCCGAGGTGGTCCGGGCAGACCTTATCGCGACGCGGACGGTCTGCGAGAAACACGGCTGTCCCCTGGAGTTCATCCTGAAAGATGTCAGCACGGTGCGCTACCAGCCGGAGCGCCTCTCTGCCTGGGCCCGTATCGCTATGGAAGTGGTTGGCGGCTGATGTGGATTGTTAAGAAAAAGAAGTTCGGGTGCCTGGTCTTCTCTGAAAATGACAAATCATTATTTACGCGATATCAATGGCGTGCCCGTCCTTGACTTTTTGATAAATATGGTTATAATATCAAATAACAGGCAGTGTGGATTCGTGTAACGTGTAACGTGTAACGTGTTACGCGTAAGGTTTAAAAACACAAAGTCAATAATAATGATGAAAAATAAGGGGAAAACACAGATTTGAGGCGATCAAGCAGTAATCCACAGGTGTGGAAAACCTGTGGATAATAATTTATATGTAACTCAGGGCTTAAGCCCTGACTGTTTCTGTCTTTAAGCCCTCTCCCGGACAGGGAGGGGGTGTTTATTTTAGAGGTTTATATGAAAAAAATAAATATAATACCGTTTGCCCGTGAAATTAGCGAAAATGAATGGGTCTGGGAAGAGGCACGGGACATCGAATCCGTAGTTCTTGAGCCGCAAACCGCCAGCCAGCAGGATCTTTCGGCCATAAAGGTCTTGTACTGGAAAAAAATCTGGCCAGAAGAACGCTGGGAAACTTCATTGAGCCGGGGCACAGGCGGTTTTGGCTGGGCAAAAACAGATGACTGGTTCAACGGCGAGTATAAGCTTGCCTCTACAGAGATAAAAGAGGAAAACGGAAGAATAATTATCGGATTCCGCCCGCTTTCGGAAGAATATCCGGCTGAAAAGAATTACGCTGTCAGGTTCAGAAGGACAATGAAGCTTAAGATCGGGCTGCCCGCAGGATCTCCGCTCAAAAATCCCGCGGTTTACACCACTTCCCCCTGCAAGCAAGCCGCCCTTACAATTGAATCCAAAGACAATAATCCCATAACTGTCGTAAGCACCTATAATTGTGAGCTTTTAAATACTGTCCAATCGTCGAATAGTCCAATAGTCCCCGCCCCAACTTTACATCGGGGCGAGGTTTCGCCCAGTACCAACATGGGCGGACAATCTTCCAATCTTCCAATCTTCCAATCGAAAATCAAGCTCACCATAATGACCCCGAAAAATCCCTTTTCCGGCGACGAGCCGCTTGTCACGCTAAATACAGATAAAGGCAGCTTTACTTTCAATGTAAAAGAAGCGCTTGAAAACCCCGTGTTTGTTCCCCTTCTTAATATCCTTGTAAAAAATTCCTCTGATACCAGGCCTTTCGGGCAAATAACCTGTGCCCTCAAGAAGAACAAGACGATCTACGACATGGTTTTTAAGCATAAAGAACAATCCCTGAAAAACGCGCTGAAAGCAATGCCGAAGCCCGACCTTACCTATTATTTTGTTGGGTGCAAGCACTCAAGGCAGAAGTTCATGATCTTCCCTGACGGCGCGATACTGATACGCGACAACCCCAGATTGATGAACGTGAAAGGCGAAGATACCCCCGGCATTAAAAGGGAGGGGAACTGGGGCCTGAAGATCGGATTACAAGATTACAGATTGGAAGATAGATACATTGAAAAAAATAAACTGCCGATATTAACTTCAATCTTCAGGAAAGGGACAGTCTCAGTTTCACAGACAGTATTCGCGGTGCCGCTTTTACGCAGCATCCTTGCGGGCGAGATCCCCCCGGATTCGCCTGTTATCGCGATTGCAAGAATTATAATTAAGAACACGGGCAGGAAAGCAGCAAGCGTAAAACTCAAGCTTTCCGCGCTGGCAGAAGCTGTGTATACGAACAACGCGGTTGCGGGCGGCAAGCCCGAAGGCCTAATAAAAATAGATGAACTTGTTTATACCTATTATAAGAACGAGAACCTTCTGCGCTTTTCAATTTCCTCATCTTCTCCCTCTCCCTTGAGGGGAGAGGGTAAATTTTGCGAAAGCACCCAAAGGGAACTTGTTTACAAAACGGTTTTGCGGGCGGGCGGATCAGAAGAGGTGGTGATCAAGATTCCCTTTACCGCGCTTAAGACCGCGGAAGAGCTTTCTGCTCTTGGAGTGAAGGAGTTCGGCAGGGAGCTTGCCGAGGCGAAAGAGTTCTGGGAAAAGCAGGAGAACAGGGGATGCGGCATAAGAACGCCTGAGCCCATCCTCAACGATTTCCATCGCACGCATCTCGCGCACGTTTTCATAACGGATGAAGCAATGCCTGACGACAACAAGCTCGTGAACACCTGCGTGGGCACTGTCTCGTACGGCAATTTTTCGAACGAATCCTGCATGATCATCAATGACCTGGACCAGCGCGGCCTGCACGACGAGGCAGAAAGGCGGCTTGGCGTGTTCCTGAAATACCAGGGCACTGTGCCCCAGCCCGGGAACTTCACTGACTATAACGGGATGTTCTTCGGGGCAGGCGGGTACGAGTGCGGCCATTACAATCAGCATCACGGCTGGGTGCTGTGGTGCGCGGGAGAGCATTTTCGCCTGAGCGGCAACGCGCAATGGCTTTTATCCAGCGCTGACAGGCTTATTGCCGGATGCGACTGGGTTATAAGGCAGAGGAACAATACAAAGAAGAACGCGGGAGCCATGGAATACGGGTTCCTTCCCGCAGGCAGTCTTGAGGATGTGACAGAATTCTATTACTGGCTTTCAACCAACACTCTTACCTGGTGGGGGCTTGATTCCTGCGCCAGGGCGCTTTTAGAAGCAGGCCATCCTGAAGGAAAAAGGCTTGGGAAAGAAGCCGGGGAATACGCGGATGACCTGAGAACGGGTTTCAGGCAGGCAAGTCGCAGATCCCCGGTTGTAAAACTGCGGGATGGTACTTACGTGCCACATTTTCCGTCCCGGCTGTATTTGCGCGGAAGGGATTACGGATGGATAAGGGAAGTGCTGGAGGGTGCGATCTACACGCTCATCGCCCGGCTTTTTGACCCCTGTTCGCAGGAGGCAGCCTGGATCCTTAAGGATTACGAGGATAACCGCTACGTTGACCGCAGGTTCGGGTACGGGCTTCGCAATTTCAAAAAACAGTGGTTCGGTATCGGCGGGTTCTCAATGCAGCCCAACCTTCTGCCAGGCCCTCTTCCTTATTTATACAGGGACGAGATAAGGCATTTTCTGCGCGCGCTTTTTAACGGATTCGCGTCCGCTTACAGGCCTGACCTTAACCTCCTGGTAGAGCACCCCCTGCCAAAGCTCGGGATAACGGGCGGCGCGCACTTCAAGACCTCTGACGAGGCGAATTTTTCCAGGTGGCTGAAAATGATGTTCGTGTGCGAGGCCGGGGACGAGCTCTACATAGGAAAAGGGATCCCGCGGCAGTGGTTCGCGAAGAAGGAAAAAATGTGGCTGAAGAACGTAAAAACCGGGTTCGGCGCTGTCAGCGCTGAATATAAATCTGTTTCGGCGCAAAGAATTGTCTGCAATCTTGAGCTTAATCTCCGCAAGAGTCCCGGTAATATATTTGTCCGCATTCGCCATCCGAAACAGGCGCAAATCAAAAAGGTCCTTGTCAATGGCTCATCTTATTCCAATTTTGACCCAGCCAAAGAATGGGTTGTTTTTGATAAACCGGTTAAAGATATCAAGGTAGAAGTACTATACTACTGAATTCCACGGAATAGTTACTGTTGTCTTTGCGAGTCCCGGTAAGTCGGGACGAAGCAATCTCAATATAGGATTGCCACCCCGCCACGAATATTGGCGGGTCGCAATGACATCAAAAAACCCCGACCCTTAAATTCGCCCCTTTCCTTGACATTACTGCTAAATCATGATATAATACCATTTGACATATTTATAACGCACACTCTTTGAAGGAAACAAAAGCTTGAAGTGTTTCTTTTTGAGAAGGAGGAGCGATATGTACGAACGTATTTCAATCAACTCAAAGATCTGTCATGGCCAAGTTTGTGTCAAGGGCACGCGCATTCCTGTTCACCAGGTCATCGGCATGCTTGCTAATGGAGATACAATAAAGAAATTGCTTGAAGAGTACCCATCGTTAAAACGCGAGGACGTTCTCGCTTGCCTTGATTATGCTGCAAGTTTAACCGAGGAACAGATTACGCCTATTAATCTTGAGAAAGCTGCGGCATAAAAACCATGCGAATATTTGTAGATGAGAATATCCCGGGTATGACGGTTGAGGCGTTGTGCAAAAAGGGCCACAACGTAGCTGATATCCGAGGTACAGCAGATGAAGGAATGTCAGACGATGCGCTCTGGGACAAGGTTCAAAAAGGACGGCGATTATTAATAACCACCGATAAGTGATTCCTCCAATACCGAGAACAACCACATTACGGTATATTAATAATTCGACTCCATCAACCCACCTGCTTCAGAATCCATCAATGGATAATATCCGCCATATCTCAATTTGGAATGGAAGAGTGGCCTGGGTTTTCAGTTGTCATGAGGGATACCACCCAAAGCATGTGGCGGGCGAAGAAATAAATGGGAAAAGTTTATATAGGATATGCCGGCATTCCTAACTACAACTGGCTCACAGTAAAATTTCGATAAAGAAAAAAATTCCAGTCAGACTGTCTTCAAAATTTTGACTGTTTTGAAAGCCTAAGGATATAGACAAAATTACTGAGAATCGCATAATACCTTGACAGTTGTCTTTGCGAGCCGAAGCCGCGAGCTGAAACCACGAGCGAAGCGTGGTGGACAGCGTGGCGGGCAAGCGAAGCAATCTCGTTTTTAACGACGGGATTGCCACAGGCTTCGCCTTCGCAATGACATCAAAAAACGTCAGCTAATTAAGCGAATATCAGTAGGTCGTAAAGAAGAGTGATATGATTAAGGATGGATTGTGTGCTATTTGCGGCGGAAAGACGCGGGAAAAGAAAGTAATGCTGGATAGAATTTGGGAAAAAAAATTCTATCTTTTTGAAGAGACTGATGTTTTGGTCTGCCAGGATTGCGGAGAAATCTGGATTCCGGGCAAAACCGCGGAAAAAATGGACAGGATTATTCAGGAAAAGCTGAAACCAAAAAAGAAAGTCCTTGTTCCTGTCTTCAGTCTTTGAAAAACTCATTTAGAGAAACAGGGCTGTTTCTGAGTGAATAAGCAGAAGCTCGGAAAACTTAAACTACTGCGATTAAGGCAGTAGTTTTTGTTTTCCCCAAAGGGGTTCTCCCAAGGGGATCCCATTGGGACTTTGGGACTTGACATAAAGAATTAAATGTGATATAGTATATTATACTTTAAACAATAGAGTGGTTAATTATATAGATTTTTAACTATCACAAATAGATTGCCGCGCCCTTCGGGCTCGCAATGACCCGCGGGTAAATACTATAATGCATTAATCTGAGTAATCTCACCTCTGAAATCGGTGTAATTAAAATATGGAGAAATTAAAATGGCGATATCCGAAAACGATAAAAAAATAGTCCGCGACTTAGCAAAAAGACTGGCTGAGGCGGCAAACCGGCCTGAAGAGAAGAAAAAAGCCGAAGCATGGCGCCG
>Ga0210056_1004247_pt1 | contig 11275 bp, 16 predicted proteins | sample CryGeyCG2014_080_2_FD_183965 | JGI IMG/M metagenome (GOLD analysis project Ga0210056, IMG submission 183965) | Groundwater microbial communities from aquifer - Crystal Geyser CG07_land_8/20/14_0.80 (SPAdes) (version 2) | ecosystem: Environmental > Aquatic > Deep subsurface > Groundwater | place...
CCAGAATGTAACCCTACCATTAATCCCAGCGTCGTGATTATCCCAGAGGTTAAACCAAAACTAAATCCCGTTTTTAGTGAATGTTTCATCATGTTCCCCGTTATCTTAATACAGATAAACTTATAACCTGAAAAAAGCGTGAAAAACGATATTTAAAATTAGAAAACCGCAAAAACACTGTGGGTTCGGGCTCTTCATTTCTAAAATTTTTAGCAAAGTGCAAAAAAATCATAAAGGTTTCGCTTTTAAAAGATAATTGATACAAACGATTAAATGAAAGTAGGGGCTTGATTTGCTACAAGCTTAAACGATGATGACCGATTACGCATATTGCTAAAGGTAGCAGATAGTATAGTGTCGCAATTGTGCTACATGTTTGTTACTATAGCCACATTACGCACCATTGCTACTGAAGTAAGAATAGAGTATAGTAGCGCAATTTATCAAGCCCGCTTAATTTGGGTCGGATAAATCCGACCCCTACAGCTGTTGATGGAAAAGAACCCTTTTCTGCAAATGCCATTTGAGTTTCAGTTTTTTGTAAAATTGATGGACAAGGAAGATTCCTCCAAAGTGAGTGAGATTGCGGGCTCCAACAGAGATATGTAAAACTCTGATTCCTTTTGGCATCGGGCACAATGTTACTTTTTAAGGAAGGTTCTGCCAGAGAGGTTTTCTTACCAACATTATATGTGATTTTCATAGCAATTATAAGGTAATCCGGTTATTTATTGTTAAGTAAAATATTGTTTTTCACGCTTTTTTCAGGTATAACATATACGACCGTTTTAATCAAGTATTTTACCCATTGATAAAATATGATATAATAAAATAGCTGAGTTTTTTAGAGATAAAAAGTGAAACAAGAATGGAAGAAGCGGTTGTTTTTGAGGTTAAGGATAAAAAAGCAAAAATAAAGATTAAGAGAAGTAAATCTTGCCGAGGGTGTGGACTCTGTTCCTTGAATCCAGAGGGAATGATGGTTACCGAGGTAGAAGACCCGATAGGAGTGAAGGTTGGGGATAAAGTAAGAGTAGAGATTCCTGACAAAGATTTCCTGAAAGCAGCCTCTATTCTCTATCTTCTACCCGTATCCGGATTAATTATTGGTGCTCTCATTGGCTCTAAGTTTAATCCTCGCCTGGGTATCTTCGGCGGATTTATTGGACTTGCTCTTTCCTTTGTTTTGGTTCATTATTACGATAAGAGAATAGCTTCTCGAAGAAGCCTTTATTCACGAATTACCAAAGTTCTCAAAGGGGGGTGATAGAGGTGAAAAAGGAATGTCCCAATAAAGAGGAAAATAAGAAGGATTGCACCTGCACCTATGAGCCTTGTGAAAGAAAAGGAATCTGTTGTGAATGTATTGCCTACCATCGCAGCCAAGGGGAGTTACCTGTCTGTGTAAAAAGTAATTAGGGGTGTCAACTGAGATAAAATAGTTATGGAGAAGAAGATTAAAATAAAGGCAGGAAAGGTTGAGGTTTTAGCCCAACTCAATGACTCTAAGATAGCTGGGCTTATCTGGGAGGCTCTTCCCATTTCTGCATCCACCAACACCTGGGGGGATGAGATATATTTTTCCATTCCCGTTACAGCAAAATTAGAAAATCCAATAGAGGCAGTTGAAAAGGGTGATCTGGGATACTGGCCAGAGGGAAAATCTTTTTGTATCTTCTTTGGTCCAACACCAATTAGTTCTAAAGATGAGATTAAGCCTGCCAGTAGCGTGGAGATAGTCGGAAAACTCTCTGGTAATCCGGAAAAGTTCAAGAAAGTAGAATCAGGAGAGACTATTATCTTAGAAAAGCTACTGTAAAAAGGAAGTTGCTACTCCCCTTCAATGCTTTCGATGTAAGTATCCTTGCCAGCAATAATCTCTAAGTTGCCACTCTGGCAGAAAGGACAAAGAGGGTTAAAACGAGCCTCAACCACTTCTCTTTTGCAATCTCTGCACTTTAACTTTATGGTCTCTGGGATAAAGTCTACCTCTGCCTCTTTGACAATTCTATTTTGGGGAAGAATGTGGTCAAGGAAACTGTGGCGCAAAAAATCAATCTTGATTCCCGAAGCCTCCCCGACCCTAATTGTAATTTTGGAGACCTTTTTAAGCCCGTTCTTTCTGGCCTCCTTCTTAATCACCTCAAACAAATCTTGTGCCTCTCCCAATTCATGCATTGGATATTAATAGATTTCATCATGAGACCCAATATTGGTCAAAAATATTTTATTACTTTCTATCAGGAAGAGAATGCGATATTCATAGGTCAGCCATAAAGCCCACTCATTCCTAAGTTTCCCTGATAATTTATGAACCCTCAATTGAGAACTAAAAGGATTTGTAATCAAGAAATTTAATTTTTTCTTAACCTCTTCTTTTAATTCGGGATGTCTTTTCAGGAATGTTTTTAATTTTCTCTCAAAGGTGGGAGTGGTATAGAGTTGGAACATTATATTTTGATGTATTCTAATACTTCTTTGCCAGTTCTAAATGGCCCCTTAACCTTTCCTTCTTTTATTTCTTTTTCTGCTTGCAGAGCCTCATAAATAAAAATTTTCTTCTTTAAATTTTCAACATCCCTTTCTAATTCTTCTATACCGATTTTTTCTTTTACACTTTTTGCCATTTAAACCCTCCAATTTAATTCTCCTTGTCTCTTATTATAGCATAGAATATATTATTATACTATCACTGCTTATTTTAGGTAAATATTCACCAAACCACGTCATTGTCTGTAGTGGCAAAGCTTGCTTTGCCGCAGAGCAAGCTCTGCAACTACAGTAGTGCGAACCTTTCAGGTTCGCTTGTTGGCGAGGCTAAAGGCCTCGCACTACATCTATCAGATGACACGGGGTTAACTGAGCTTTTATTATTTTAGTAACGATATGGTAACCTAATGGTGTTGGTTAGTGGTGGACGATTTCTTCTATTTCCTTAGCTATTTTCTTGACACTTTCTTCTACTTCCGGGGAGATTTTCTGGCCAAAACCAATATTTTTTGGCTGGAGACCCAAAAGAAACAGATCGGTACCGGTCTCCTTCTTGAGGTACGCTATGGTTAATTTCAAAGAAGCATTGTGGGTGGAGAAACTCTCCTCTTTCAGGTTTTCTGCTTTAATAATTTCCACACTTCCCGCTGGTTTCCCCAAATTGATGGTATCAACTAAGAGGATAACGTCGGGTCTCTCCCCAACAATCTTTTGCAGGAAATTCTCCGGAACGGAACCGGTGTCGATCAAACACAGTTGATGGTTTGGAGTTGATAGTTCATGGTTTTTCTCCGAACTCCGAACTTTAAACTTTAAACTTTTAACTTTTAACTTTTTTATCAGTTCCGGGCCAGCCCCGTCATCTCCCCTGAGGCTATTTCCAATTCCGACAATAACAACTTTACCCTTAAGCTTCTCTTTTAACACTTCCATACGCTGATTTGTCATTGCGAGCCCGAAGGGTGTGGCAATCTCATGAGATTGCTTCGTCGTTTCACTCCTCGCAATGACGTCTGCGGTCATCGTCCACCATACTGGTCAAGAAGCAGGACCTCATGGCGGCATTTGGGGCACAAAATACGGAAGATATCGGAGCGGGTAGTCGGGGGAGGAACTTTGGAAGGAGCCTCTTCTTTTACTATTTTCAGTTCTTTCTGCGCGGTTAAAATTAAAGGGAAGTTGCTATAGGCTAAAGGACCTAACTTCTTTACTAACCACAAAAGATGCTCTCTGGTTCCAATAATCCGGCCGCATCTTTCGCAAATAAGGAGCTCCTTTTTCTGTTCAGAGAAAAGTTCTTTTCGGTCAAAGACCGCCAGATCATATTCCCCGGTTAAATGAACACCTTTCTCGGTAAGGCAATTGGCTTCACATTGGCCACAGAAGATACACTGATCGTAATGCCAGATAATTCTTCTGGTAGCGGTTTTTGGCTCATCAATTAGCTCAATGGCATGAGAGGGGCAGACTTCTGCGCAAGCGCCACAGCCAACACACCAATCATCATCAGGAACCGGCTTTCCCCGGAATTTCTCAGGCGGTTTGTGAGGCACAAAAGGGAATCTAGTGGTGTAATGCCCTTTAAATAAAGCGGTAAAAGCCTCTTTAAGAATTCTAAACTGGAATAAACTCGGTAATTTCATATGCTATCCCCCTCACCTTCTATCCTCCCCCTCAAGGGGGGAGGAGATAGGTGGGGGTGTAACTTATCTGTGTGTATCTGTATCTTCTTCGTACTTATCACAGACACTCTTCTCCCACAGTTTAACTCCGGATTTATGGGCGCCCCGGGCAAGCGCATGGGCGGCGGTGGGAGAGGTCAGGATGAGAAAGAGGATAATCAGCAAAGCCTTTATACCCGAGGGACTCCATCCGGTGATGATAAAGACTCCAAACATTATCCCGCAGGTTCCTAAGGTTACACACTTGGTGGATGCTTGAAGCCGGTTATAAAGATCGGGAAGCCTCACCAGACCCAGACAACCAAAGAAATCAAAGATGACTCCTACGATGATGAAAATATAACCAATTATCTCATTCATCAAAGCTCCTTCCTTCCAGATACTTTGATAGAGCCAATACCCCGATAAAACTCTGCAGGGCCCAGGCGATGCCAATATCCAGATACCAGGGTCTTCCTGTAGCCAGACAAAGGATGGCGCAGAAACCGACAATTAAAATTCCCAGGATATCCACCGCTACCACCCTATCCGCTGGTGTTGGACCTCCGAGGATGCGGAAAAGGCATAAAAAGGAGCAGAGAAGAAGGATATAAAGGCAGCGCACCAGAAAACCAAAAGGATGAGTAAATATCCAGATTAGGATTGCCGCTAAAATAATTAGTCCGATTAACCAGCGCAGAAACCTCATTCGAATATTCTCCTTAAGATTCTCTCGAACCTCTCCACAACAATTCTGGTAGCCTCCTCTACTTCTTTATCCTTGACATTAATCCAGTGAATATATAAGTAGCCTTTCTCCTTATCCACATCCACACTTAACGTTCCCGGAGTAAGGGTGATGGAATTGGCTAAAAATGTTAAACCGAGCTCAGTTTTAAGTTGCGTCTTTACCTTAACAATCCCCGGATTTATGGGGAGGGCGGGATGACCTACCCGATAGGCAACATCAAAATTCGCTTTAAGACATTCCCATAAGAAAACAGGAAGATAATAGAGAAACCAGAGATAACGAACCGGTTTTTTAAATAGGGGAACTTCAGAAACGAACATATCCGAGATTAAAAATGCTACCAGTATTGCTACTCCAACTCCTACTATTAAAGAAAGCAATTCTACCGACCAGGTAAGCCCCAGCCAGATGATGAAAGCAACAATGAAAAGAATAATTTTTGTCTTCATCTTAAGTTTTCCATAACAATTCTGGCATAATCTGTTCCCTTAAGCAAAACGTCTGTCGCTGGACCAAGGAAATTATTTCTTAAAGCCGGAATTAGGAGAACTCCTCCCACAATACAGATGAGGGAAAGAACAATCATCGGAATTCTCATAGAAAGAGGAACTTCTTTAATAGATTGAGAGCTTTCCTTCTTTTTTCCAAAAAAGGCATATCTTTGAACTTTCATAAAGGAAGATAAAGTTAAAAGACTCGCTAAGACTGCCCAAAAAGCATAACCGAGATGGCCTGCTTGAATACAAGCAATAATTATGATCAATTTACTCCAGAATCCATTAAAAGGAGGAATCCCGGAAATGGACATCGAGGCGATCATACAGGTGGAACCTGTAACCGGCATCCTCTCCCTTAATCCACCCATCTTCCGCAAATCCCTTGTGCCGGTGGCATAAACTACCGCTCCCGAGTTAAGGAAGAGAAGAGACTTAAATACTGAGTGATTGAAGAGGTGAAATAGTCCACCTAAGATTCCCAGAGGTGTTCCCAGGCTAATTCCCAAAATCACATAACCGATCTGGCTGATAGAGTGGTAGGCTAAGAGTCTCTTGAAGTCCCACTGCCCAATAGCCAGAAAAACTCCCACCACCATCGACAAGGTTCCCAATACCATCAAGACCGTAAGAAAAGATTGGCTAATTCCCAGAACACTGAAAAATATCCGCAAAATTGCATATATTCCAAGCGCTTTTATCAACACTCCGGAAAGCATGGCTGAGATGGGGGCCGGCGCAGAAGGATGGGCATCAGGAAGCCAGGCATGAAAAGGAACGATGGCGGCTTTAAGTCCAAACCCCATCAGAAAAAGGACGCTAACAAAAGGAATAATCTTACCTTCTTCTCTACTCTGTAAAACGCGAGAGATATCGGCCATATTCAGGCTGGAGGTATAAGAATAAAGAAGAGCAATTCCCAAAAGGACAAAAGAGGAGGCGACACAACTTAAAACCATATATTTAAAGGAGGCCTCCAACTCCTCGGCTTCCACGCCAAATGCTACCAGAGCATAACTGGCCACGGAAGCAATCTCCAGAAAAACGAAGAGATTAAACATATCTCCGGTGATAATCACTCCGTTCATCCCCCCGAGCATCAGCAGGAAGAGAGTATAAAACTTCCCCTTGGAGGTATATCTCTCCATATAACTTAAGGAATAAATGGTGGCAAAAAGAGCGACTAAGTTAACCGTAATGAGCAAGAACACGGTAAGAGCATCCAGAACCAGGGAGATGCCAATCGGTGGAATCCAGCCTCCCATTTTATAGACCATCGTTCCATTTGCTCTGGTCAGAAATAAAGAATAGACCGAAAGGAAAAGAAGAGAAAAGGTGGCTAAATTTGCCCAAGAATCGGCAAAGTGTTTGTTCTTGATCAGGGAGATAAGAAATGCCGAGCCTAATGGTATCGCCACAAATAAAGGTATTAAATGATTCATCCTTTTAATTTTCTGATTTTGGTAATATCAAATGTTCCATATTTATCATAAAGTCTGACGGCAATGGAGATTAGAAGAGCAAGAACGGCCAGTCCAATGACGATGGCGGTTAGCACCAGAGCCTGGGGTAAAGGGTCAACCATATTCTCTATTCTTTGCACCGGAGAATGAATGGGAGCCCTTCCCTGCATCCGATAACCAATGAGAATCAGGAAGAGATAAAGAGAATAATCAATGATGCTGATGCCGATGATAATTTTAATAAGGTTTTTCTTTACCAGGATACAATATAAGCCAATACAAAAGAGAACAAAACAGAGAAGATAAATCATCTTTTTTTCTCTCCTATTTTAAATAAGGTAAGGGCAATGAAGATGAGGAAAAGACCTGCGCCCACTTTAAGACAGATAGCAATATTGCAGAAGGGGATGATTCCCGCACTTGCCAGATGAAATGGTTCCCCCTTATTTAGGAAATTGAGGAAGAAAAAACCTCCAATAATGCCGAGCAAAGCAATGGTAAGAAACATTATCGCTCCAATATTTTCCAGGAATGATGCCTTTATCTGGTCCAACTTCTTAAAAGCAAATTTACCGCCATAAGCGAGGATAAGATGGATGAAAGATAGGGCAACAATCACTCCGCCGGCAAATCCTCCTCCGGGAGAGAGATGACCATGAAGAACGATATAGATTCCAAATAAGAGGATAAATCCTACCGTAAGTCGGGTGATGACCTTAACAATTAAGGTCATACCCTGTTCGGGTTCTTTCATTTTTTAATTCTTCCAATTTTTCTCAAGACCACAATTACCCCCATTACCGCAGTAAAAAGCACCGTTGCCTCGCCCAGAGTATCGTATCCCCGAAAGTCTAGGATTACCGAGGTCACAAGATTTGCGGCTCCGGTTTTGCTCAGTCCTTGATTCAAATATTCCGTGGCTACCTTCAGATAAGGTTTCCCGAAGGGAGGAAGCTCTCTAAGAGCAAAATATCCAAAAAAGAGGAATATCAGAACAAAAATGAGAGCTGAGATTAACCGCGCATAATCGGTACCCCGATTTAAAGAAGGAATATCTCTTTTAATCGTTGCTCTTATAAGAAGAATCAGACATAGAATCTCTACTACAAGCTGGGTAATGGCTAAGTCCGGAGCCTTAAGGATCAAAAAGGCGACAGAAAGTCCCAAGCCGGCTGCCCCTACCGCGATAACGGAAGAAAGTAAATCTTTTGTTTCTACAGCAACGACAGCCGCTAAAATCATAAATATCAAAAGAGGATATAACTGAACCGCTTCCTGTAAAGTTACAAAATCCATATTATTTTCCCAATATAATAAATAAAATCACCATTCCTAAAAGGCACCAGATGAGATAAAGAGGAAGTATCCCGGAATGGAGTGCCTGCAGCCTCTTGGCGAAGAAGAATACCCCTCTTTTTCCCTCCTCATAAATATCAAAAAGTTTAGCCTCCGCCTTTTTATAAATAACCTTAAATAAAGTCATCTCCTGGATGGTTTGATAGAAATCTACTCCGGTTACTCGATGCTCTTCGGGAATTATTTCGCCACCCATAAAAGGGGTATCCTCACGCACCGCTTTGGGTCTACCCAAAAGATAAATGATTCCGCCAATAATCAGTCCGATGATTATAAAAAAGGTAGCTAAACCTGGCTGCCAGAAGCCGGTAAATGTAGGGGCTTGATTCATCAAGCCCGTTGATAGTGAAGGTAAAATGAAATATTTCAAAGGTATCTGAAATGCAAAAACGCCAAAGATGATACAAAATCCAGCCAGAACTACCATCGGCAGCCACATTGTCCAGGACACTTCTCCCCTCTCCTTCCCTTCCTCTCCCTCAAGGGGAGAGGATAAGAGGTGAGGGAACTGAGGAGGAATATGGTGGGAGTGTAATTTGTTTGCAGATTGTCCCAAAAATGTTGCATGAATCAATTTCATAAAACTTGCCAATGTCAAAGCGCTACCAAACATCGCGGCCAATAAGAATATTATCCAAAATTTTGCTATGAACCCTGAACTATGAACTCCGAACTGAATTATCCCTTGATAGACCATCCATTTGCTGACAAAGCCATTGAAGGGAGGAACACCTGAGATGGATAGCGCAGCAACAAGACAAGTAATAAAGGTAATGGGCATTATTCTGGCTAACCCTCCGAGTTTATCCAGATTGCTGGTCCCGGTCTTGTGTTCCACTGCCCCACCACATAAGAAGAGACAATTTTTGTAGAGCGCATGGTTTAACATATGGAAGATACCTCCGGCAATGCCGATAGGATTTCCTGTTCCAATTCCCAAGACCATATATCCCACCTGAGATACAGCATGATAGCCAAGCAATCTCTTTAAGTCATGTTGAATCAGAGCCATCATCACCGCCGCAACGATGGTAATTGCACCAACGATGAGTAAGACCATCCCCATTGCTTTATTCATTACAAAGAGACTCATCGCAATTCTTGCCAGAAGATAGATTCCCAAGAGTTTATCCAGGGAAGCGGGCAAGAAGGCAGTTACGGGAATGGGAGCCTTCTCGGCGCAATCGGGAATCCAGGTATGAAATGGCATCGCTCCAGCCTTAGCAAAAGCAGCAATAATTAGACATAGAAAGGCAATCGTCGGTAATGTAGTTGCTTGATTTGTAGCGGCGACATTTATGACGCCCGTTATTGCGGGTCGGATAAATCCGACCCCTACATTTCCTGTTGCTAATGAAATGCTTATTTTATCCATCTGGAATGTCCCGGAAAGAAACCAGAGAATTCCAATTCCCAGAATCATCAAACAGTCTGAGCCGCCCACAATAATGAAGGTCTTTTTAGAGGCATCTGAGGCAGTTGGTCCACCAATGCCGATCAAAAGATAGAGGGTCAAGCCGAGAAATCCCCAGAAGATTAAAAGTAAAATCAAGTTGTTGGCTAATAGCACTGCGGTAGCAGCGCCAATTGTCCATAAGATATAGCCATAATATTCATTAAGCCGGGAATTGGCCGTCATAAACTTTAAGGAATAAAGCGTAATCAGAAAACCAAAAAGACCGATGGCAAGCAATATGAATCTTGAAAGATTATCAAGCATCAAATATTCTGAAGCAGGTTGAGATGCCATAAGAAAGATAGAGATAGTTAAAGCAAAGGTAAGAAGAGAACCAAAAATGGCAAGGGTCTCAATCGCTCCTTTAAATTTTCTGGGCAGAATCAAACAGATAATCCCAATGAGAAATGGTAAAACAATGGGATAAAGTAACATATTCATGAGTTCGTAGTAATTAGTTCGTAGTTCATGTCCTTTAACTCTGAACTATGAACTCTTAACTATTAACTTTCTAATCCTTTCCGTCTTTTCCCGGGAAAGTCTAATTAAATCTTTTCCGGTGAAAACTCTTTTTCCGCTTCTTTTATCTACCGCGGCCATCCTCTCGGTGCAGGAATAACAGGGGTCTACCGCGGCTAAAATTATGGTGGCATCGGAGACCGTCTCGCCAATACAGGTTGCCTTAAAGGTCGGGACATTACAGAAACTTGGGGCTCTGATTTTATGGCGCACGGGTCTGTTAGTTCCATCACTGCGAAGATAATGGAAGACCTCACCCCTCGGCGCTTCGGCATGTCCCAAACCATGGCCAGGGGGAACATCCTTTATTTTAGCATCAATCTCGCCTTTTACCTTTTTTAACTTTTTCAGACACTGCTTAATAATCTTTATCGCTTCATAGATTTCCAAAAGTCTTACCACTATCTTATCATATACATCCCCGTTCTCACAGGTAATCACTTTCCAATCCACCAGACCATAGGCGGCATAGGGCTCATCCCTTCTCACATCAATCTTGACCCCGGAGGCTCTGGCCGTAGGACCACTTGCTCCATAATTATGAGCTTCCTCCTTGGTTAGGATGCCCACCCCCTTTGTGCGGGCATGAATCACCGGGTCATCCTTTACCGCCCCGACTAAAAGATCTATCCTGGGTATTAATTCATCAACCATCTTTAAAATTCCTGGTATCTCCCCTTCTTCAATATCTCTTCTCACGCCTCCGGGCTTCATCATCGCATAATTCTGACGATTTCCGGTTACCGCCTCCATAATATCCAAAACCGGCTCACGGTATTTCCAGGACCACATCCAGACCGTATCATAACCAAGGAAGTGGCCGGCTAAACCCATCCAGAGAAGATGGGAATGTAGTCTTTCCAACTCGGCAATGATACTCCTGATATATTTCGCCCTTTCCGGAATCTCAATCCCGGCCAGATCTTCAACCGCGTTGCAAAAAGCAATGGGATGGGAAGTGGAGCAGATTCCACAGACCCTTTCCACCAAAAATGTTATCTGGTCGTAGGATAATTCTTCAGAAATCCTCTCAATTCCTCGATGGTTGTAGCCGGCCTTCCAGTCAATATCAACGATCCTTTCCC
>Ga0210056_1004248_pt1 | contig 11274 bp, 9 predicted proteins | sample CryGeyCG2014_080_2_FD_183965 | JGI IMG/M metagenome (GOLD analysis project Ga0210056, IMG submission 183965) | Groundwater microbial communities from aquifer - Crystal Geyser CG07_land_8/20/14_0.80 (SPAdes) (version 2) | ecosystem: Environmental > Aquatic > Deep subsurface > Groundwater | place...
GAGAAATACTTGGAATATCCCGGCAGGTTGACCTCAATGATATGCGTTTCATGCCTGGCGGCATAAGCCGCCGTAGAAGAAAGGTCTTCTAGCATCTCATCTATTGTTTCTACAGGCCATGGTACGATTACCGTGGCATAGGGTATGCCATGCTGTCTGAGCAGGGGCAAGGCGTTAATAGCTATCTCTGGTTTCGAATCTTTCATTAACCTCTGGCGTCGTTGTGGCGATGAGCTGTTCAGAGAAAGATAGGGATAGATTGGCTTGAGTTTAGCCAATTCAGCAACTACTTCGGGAGTTAGATTGCTGCCATTGGTAGTTATCCTGAAGGGCTGAGAGGTTTTTTCTCTAAGCAAACGCAGCACTTCCAGAAAGTAGGGATGTGTTGTCACCTCGTAAACCGTGTCTAAACTGGCAAATAAAGCACTCCTTGCTTGAGGTGAAAAATACTTTATTCTGCTTTTCATTTCCTCAAATTCTTCTTCAGCAGAACTGTTCAGATTGTTGGCCGTTACCACGGAAGGAGGAATCCCTCTATTACAGCAAAAGACGCAGTTGCAATTGCAATGCCTTCCAGCATAATCAAAAACTTCACCTGGGTCACCTGAGCTTGGCACCAGCCAATCCTGAAGATCCCTTAGCCGGAAACCATCTACCTCCATTATCTGGCCGTCCCTTTCTAACTCAACTAGAGGCAGGAGCGCTTCAAGCAAATTCTTAATCAAGTCTATCCGGGGCTCATAAAAAGCAACATTCCTGGCATTCTGATATCCTGAACTTGTTTCAGGATTAGCATTGGCATTCAAAGCGATATTCTGTTTCCTCTCCATGGCATCAGAATCAGAATTGTTTTGCTCCTGGCTCATAGCTGACGTTAAACTAAGTTCAGGGAATATTTCATAGTTCCTCTGTTTGTCCATCAGCCACCTGAAGCCATCGATGTTCACATCTCTGCCTGCTTTTAAGGGCACAATTATGCCGAGTAAGCTCTCAAGAATCCGTCTTACTAGCTCAGTGGGACAGTGGTGGTATACTTGCCTTCCCGCTGATTCTAAATCTAATTTGTACCGAAAAATATAATTATCGGGCATATCATCCTTAGCTAAATTACACCTGTCGGGTGAAACTCAGCAATTTCCTCCGTGCTATATCCCAGGCTTCGGAGGATATCCTCAGTATCCTGACCTGGCGATGGAGGGGGAGTTCTAATATCGGCTGGTGTTTGTGAAAACTTCGCCGGGAAAGCAACTTGCTTGATTTGTCCTATGCCGGGATAATTTAGCTCTTGAATAAGTCCACGGTAGTTAAAATGTGGGTCATCAAAAGCCTCATTGATCTCATTGACTGGGCTAAAGGCAATCTCCTTGTTGCTAAGTATTTCATTCCATTCGTCTCTAGTTTTACTAATCATCAACTCCTCTAGAGTGGTATGTAGCTCTTTCCAGTTTTCCCTTCGTTTTGAGTTGTTGGAGAAATGTTCATCCTTGACCAAATCAGGACGACCGACAGCATCACAAAAATTACGCCACAATCCATCATCAACTAGGGCGAGAACGATTCTCTTGCCATCTTTGGTAGGAAACACATCTGATGCTGCCGAGATATGTCCCCATTCCTCTATTCCTGGGAGTGTGCCTTTAAGCATATACTCAGCCGCTCTAACTGAGGCCCAAGAAAAGAGGACGTCAGCAGCTCCCACGTCTATGAATTGCCCACGCCCTATCTTGGGCCGTACCAGTAGCGCCGCCAATATCGTGGCAAAGGCGAATACATTGCTGGATAAAGTAGCTAAGGCGATTCCAGGTTTAGAAGGTAATTCAACAAGACTGCCAGGAATACCCAATACTCCGGAAATGCCTAAACAATCAACATCGTGGCTGGGACGGTCTCGATAAGGACCATCCTGCCCATATCCCGTAAGAGAACAATAGACTATGTTGCTGTTAATTCTTTCTACAGTTTCATAATCGATACCTAAACGCTTTGCTGCGTCAGGAAGATAAGTCGAAACAATAACATCTGATTGCTTCGCTAATCTAGCAAATATCTCCTGTCCCCTCTCTGTTCTGAGGTTTAGGGTAATGCTTTTTTTGTTACGTCCCGTAGGTATCAAAATTTCTTGCTGTAGCTGAATTAGCTCCGGCGGCATTCTTGTACGATCTATTCTTATCACCTCAGCTCCCATGTCACCTAATAACAGGCTGCAATAGGAACCATTCAACCGAAAGGAAAAATCGATAACCCTTACTCCTTCCAGTACCCTAACCATAATATCACCTCCTTACCCTGAAACATCTTATTTCCCTTTAAATTCGGGCTTGCGCCTCTCAGAAAAAGCTTCTAATCCCTCTTTGGCATCCTCAGTTTGCCAGCTAGATTCTATGATAGTTTCCAATTCTGTTTCAATTTCTGGGCTCAGTTTTTGATAGCTAATAAGCCTCTCGATAATGAATTTCGTCCCCGATACAGCTAAAGGTGCGTTTTGGGCAATCTCCTGAGCTAGCGAATATGTGGTGACGGGAAGCTTATCATCAGGGACAACCCAATTTACCAACCCCATCTCCTTAGCAAGCTTTGCTGTGATAAACCTTCCGGTTAGAAATAATTCCTTAGTATTGCTTACACCGATAAGATTGATGAAGCGTTGAAGGGATTTATAATAGTGTACCCAGCCAAACTTAACCGGATTTATTCCTATTTGCGCTGACTCAGCGGCTATTCTGAAGTCGCAAAAAGCGGCAAGGTCACACCCAGCACCAAGTGCATATCCATAAATCATAGCGATAACGGGGCAAGGACAGTTGATAATGCTATCCACAGCGTCTCGGAAGGGCTTCTCTTGGCTTTCCTCTCCCAGCCTGATGTCAAGATCCATCCCGGAGCAAAAAGCCTTTTCTCCCGCACCGCGAAGAATTACCACTCTAGTATCCCGGTTTTCCTTCAAACCATCCAGTATGGTTCTCAATCCAAGTAGCAGGTCAAAATTTAGGGCATTTCTTCGCTCCGGACGATTAATAGAGAGTGTCAAAATATGATTTTTCTCCTCTGAGAGGAGCAGTTCTTCGGCCATCAGCCTACCATTTCAAGCTCATAAAGGAATATTACCATGCCGCTTGGGCTGTCGGATAACCTTCTTATTCTGCAAGGCTTGGAGCGTTCTTATTAATAACCGCCTGGTTTCTTTAGGCTCAATAACATCATCCAGGTATGGATTAACAGATGCCTCGAAAAGAGGATTAGCATATTTGTCTCGATATTCCTTCACCTTTTCTGCTTTATATTTTACGGGATCCTCTGCCTCAGCTATCTCTTTGGAGTAAAAAAGGTCCACTGACTGCTCCGCTCCTAGCACACCAGCCTCTGCTGTTGGCCAGTAAAAGGTGAAATCCGTCTTGAAACCAGGAATCGTACCCATACCCAGGTTCCCCCCTCCATAGGCTTTGCGTAATACCACGGCAATTCGAGGAACAACAGCTTCACAAAGGGCGTAAAGCACTTTAGCTCCATGGCGAATTATTCCAGCATGTTCCTGATATGAGCCAGGCATATAAGCTGAGGTGTCCACTAACATAATTATAGGTATATTAAAAGCATCGCAAAATCTCATAAATCTGGCTTGTTTATCTGAGCTATCAATAGTCAAACTTCCGGCACGCGCCATTGATTGGTTAGCGACAAAACCTGCTGACCGCCCAGCCAAGCGGGCAAAACCGACAACCATTTCGGGGGCAAACTCCGCCTTCACCTCAAAGAAATCCCCATTGTCAGCCAGACGAGCGATCACCTTACGCACATCGTAACTTTTCCGACCGTCAGCAGGCACTATTTCAGCCAGACCCTCGTCTATTCGCCCAGGGTCATCCCCGGTGTCAATTACTGGTGGTTTTTCCTCATTATTGGAAGGTAAAAAAGACAGCAATTTTCTAATCGTGCGGAAGCATTCCTCCTCGCTTTTCACCCTGAAATCGGCAACGCCGGAAACCCTGGCGTGAACCTTAGCTCCCCCCAATTCTTCCATGGTAATCTCCTCCCCCATTACTGATTTCACAATGCGAGGACCGGTGATAAACATTTGGCTGATCCCGTCTACCATGAACACAAAGTCGGTTAGGGCAGGAGAATAGACGGAGATACCAGCACAGGCGCCCAAGATGGCGGAGATTTGGGGCACTACCCCTGAAGCTTCGGTATTGGGGAAGAAGACAGAACCTCCATGTTTTTCCGAAAGCATATCTCCCAGAGCACCACCTCCTTCCTCCAGTCTCACTACTCTAGCCCCGGGTGAATCATGTAAGCCGATCAAAGGAACCCCCATCTCTAAAGCTCTCTCTATGGTGCGGTACATCTTGTAACCATGCAGAAAACCTATTGAGCCTCCTAATATCGTAGGGTCTTGAGAGTAAACGCATACGGCTCTCCCATCTGCGGTTCCATATCCACATATGATGCCCTCTGTAGGTAATCCTTTATTATGCCCAACCAGCATGTCCCATTCGACAAAACTGCCCGGGTCAAGCAAGAGGTTTACCCTTTCTCTGGCAGTTAGCTTTCCCCGTTGGTGTACTTTTTCAATTTTTTCCTTCCCTCCTCCCAACATCGCCGTAGTCTTTACTTCCCTGAGTTTTTCAATTCTTTGGCTCATTTCTGCCATTTAAACCCTCCTACTGAGACAGGGATAGAGGCAGAGACAGAGAGTTCTCTATCTCTATCTCTGTCTATTTTCCTATAAAGACAGGGGTCTCTTTGTTTCGTAGGGCTCTTACCCCTTCCCTGTGATCTCGAGAAACTAAAGTTATCGATTCGCATACGGCGGCCTCCCTCAGCGCACTCTCTAGATCCATGCCCAAACCTTTATAGGCCTGGGCCTTCATCAAGCGCAAAGCAATGGCTGGACCTGCGGCAATTTTACGGGCTAAAGCCATCGTTGTCTGTTTCAGCTCCTCCCTACCCACTATTTTATTGAGAATGCCTATTCTTAAAGCCTCCTCAGCTTCGACGGCATCGCCAGTAAATAATAACTCTAAAGCCTTTCCCATCCCCATAATCCTGGGGTATAGCCAGGTAGCTCCAAACCCTGGAAATAGTCCTATTTTTACGAATCCACACATGAAGCGGGAATCTTCACACCCGATACGGATATCACAAGCTAACGCCAGATCGAACCCTGCTCCCACACACACGCCATTAACCATTGCGACATTGGGCTTCTCCATTCGTTGTAGTCCCAGGACTACTTTCTGAGCACTCTTAAAAACAAATGACCGGCGCATCTCTTCCACCGAGAGTTCACTTAGTTCCTGTTCCTCCGCTCCGCCAGGCATAAGGTCCACATCTGCCCCAGCACAAAAAGCCTTTCCTTCTCCCGTTAGAACTGCTACACGTATTTCATCATCCTCAGCTATATCTTTTATAGCCTCAGCCAGTTCTCCCATCATTTTCCGGCTAAGGGCATTCCTTCTATCGGGACGGTTAAGGATAATTTGCCCAATGTGCTCTTCCTTTTTCAAAATAATAGTCTCATAATCCATGGACTTCTCCTTTAGAATTACTTGATGTGCCTAAAATTATATTTTCCGAGCTATTTCAGCACCTTCCCTAATTGCCCACATAGCATCCCGAGGCTGCACACAATCTCCGATAACATAAACTTTAGGAACCATCCCTTTTAAAGTCTCAATTAGTTGCTTTTCAGGCTTTACACCTACTGCCAGAACCACAGTATCAGCTTTTAGAAAAACAAGGTCACCTTCATAAGCGATATAAACTCCCGCGTCTCTAATTTCTACCACAGGGGAATTGGCAAATAATTGTACTCCTTAATCCGCCCACTTCAGAGGCTGCAATGCCCAGCGCCATCCTGGTTTGATTCATGTTGAGTTTCAGCAGTTTAGCGCTAGCTGTTACCGCTTCCATGGTGCCGAGAGTACCAGTGGCATGCCAGCCCCTGGTATAATGACTTGGATTAAGTGCCCGCCCTAGACTGGCTCCGGCCTCAAATCCCGTGATGTAAGCTTCTATAACCTGTTTCCCCGAAGCTTTACTCTGTTCGCCCAAAGCCAATATAGCGGGCAAAAGTGGAGGACTGGGATGACCGTAAAGAATCAGGCTCATATCGTCGTAATCCTCAGCATGAGCCATGATTCCGTTGGCTAAAGCAGCCAGAGCCGGGGCAGTTTTTCTTCCTTGTCCTATTATGCCAGCCACTGGTTTAGCTGCTATCTCCATGACAAATTCAGCGATTATCTTACCTATTGGTTGCACCGCCCCCAAAAGTGCACACCCGACGCAATCCATTATAGCCTGCTTGGCTATTTTGACGGCTTCACGAGGCATTTTCTCTATGCTGCTATCTACAATAAACTGACTTATCTTCTCTGTGATTGGCATCTTACCCTTAATTCTTTTCTCCATACTTAGCCTCCTCTGTGAGCTTCTTAAAGGGCTACAGCTTGATATTCGCCAAAGACCTCCCTTAGGACATCACACATCTCTTGCTCAGTAACATAGGTTTTGGCACATTCTATGAAGTGAGGAATCAGGTTCTCCTGTTCATTTTTAGCCTTCTCTTTTAACTCTTTCAGCAGTTGAGTCACCGCCCGATTATCCCTGATTCTCTTGACTTCAGCAAGATTAACAATTTGTCTCTCCTCGGCTTCCTCCCTCTTAATTGGGTCATAAGGATACGGTACTACACTTCTGACAGTCACCTCCAATTCGCTCTCCCCCACAAAACAATTAACCCCTACTTTCAAGTCTTCCCCCTGTTCTATCCTTTGCTGGCGCTCGTAAGCGTCTCTAGCCACTTCACGCTGCACATAGCCATTCTCGATAGCGACTACCGCTCCTCCCATAGCCTCTATCCTGTCCAATTCCTTCCAAGCTGCGTCTTCAATTTCATTGGTCAAAGATTCCATATAATAAGAGCCAGCCAGAGGGTCAAGCACTTCCTTCAGCTTAGCTTCGTATTGTAGGATCCTGGTAGCATCCTCAGATAATTGGGAGGCTTCTAAACTCCAGCCTAGCCCTAAAGGCTCATCATAAGGGGGAAAGGCATTCGGAGGCCCACCGCCAAGAGCTGACATAATGCCCCCCACTACCGAACGGGTTAAGTTATTAAGAGGGCGCTGAGCTGTGGTATTACGCAATCCCATGTGAGCTCCTATGGGACAGCGAAGGAGCATGCTCCTGGGATTTTTAGCCCTAAATCTCTCCTTTAGTATCCTGGCCCACATCCTTCTTGCCGCCCTCTGGAAGGCTATTTCCTTGAAGAACTCCATGCTTCCTCCAAAGCCGTTAACGCTAAACCTGGGGGCAAAGGAATCTACATCTAACCCGGCATCTACACCAGCCTGAAGATAAGCAATAAGTATTGCCATGCTAAAGGCCAGCTCTTTCTCCCGACTAAGCCCCGCCTCCCTCATGTGATAGCCACCAATGCTGGTGATATTCACCCCGGGCGCATATTTAGTAAAAAAAACTAAGCTATCCCGGAACATCCTCATCGATGGTTTGGGAGGAAAGATATAAGTGCCCCGACCCACAAATTCCTTCAATATGTCATTTTGGGGGGTAGCCGTCAGCTTCTCTAAGGATATGCCCCTCTTCTCAGCCAGGGCGAAATACATCGCCATAAGGATATTAGCCGGAGCATTGATGGTTATGTTAGTGGCAATTCTGTCCAGATTCATCTCCCCCTGAAAGGGCTCAAAGAGCACTTCGAAATCCCTCAGGGTATCAATGGCTACGCCAGTCTTGCCAACCTCCCCACGAACTGCGGGGTTATCTGAGTCATAACCGCATTGGGTGGGTAGGTCAAGAGCCAGGTTTGGACCTGACTTCTGTCCTAGCTTCTGCATCTCCTTATAATAATCCCGGCAATCCTCTGGCGTGCCGTAACCGGAATAAGTTGATGCCCTTCTTAATCCAGGAGCTATTTGTAATCCTCTCCTTGGTGCCGGTCTGTAAGGATAAGTGGCGTAGGTATCAGCGGTAAAAGGATACTCCCCGGGGAATCCAACCTTCTCCAGGAAATTGAAATCGGGAATGTCCGCTGGAGTATAGAATTTGGTGGGGGATTCCTTAAACCCGAATCTATCCAGGGCCGGCTTCAAGACCTGTTTCTCCCATTCCTTTCTTTTTTCCTTTATCTCTTCTATGTCATTGCTCATTGTTTTAGCTCCCTCCTTTTTGGCAACGAATATCATGCCTCAAACCATACGGCGAGCATGAAGCTTTATTAATTCTTCAGAGTGTTTTTCTGCCTCTTCGTTTAATTTCTTTACTTGCTCATCACTATAATTCAGAATACCCTTAAGCACTTCCTCAGTGTGTTCGCCCACCAAGGGTGGAGAAATGGGCGTGCCCTCAATACCCTGAACTTTTATAGCGTTAGCTATGTTTTGAATCTTCCCGTATGCGGGATGTTCCAGGGTTATTGTTGCTCTGTTGTGGATTACTTGAGGGTCAGCAAGCGCCTGTTCCATATTATTCAGAGGACCTACTGCTATATCCTCTGCTTCAAACAGAGCTAATATTGCTTCTCTATCATATTTTTCTAATTCTCGCTCTAGAGCATCCTCCAGCAATTCCTTGTTCTCAAATCTCTTAGCTGGACTATTAAACCTGGGGTCGTCAATTAAATCTTCCCGGTTAATGACTCGGCATATCCGTGGCCAGGATGGACCCAGCACCACATAACCATCTTTGCACTTAAAAGCTCCTAATAGGGGGGTGGTGGGGTGCTTTGAACCTTGAGGCCCTGGTACCTTCCCAGTAAGATAATATATGGCATAATGAGTATCCATAACCGACAGACAAACATCCAACAAGTTAACTTCTATTCTGGTTCCTTTCCCGGTATGCTCACGCTGGTAAAGAGCAGAAATTATCCCGATAGCAGCTTGCATGCCAGCAGATATATCAGCAATGGCTACGGGCGACCTTATTGGTCTTCCACCGCCTCTTTCGCCACAAAGGCTGCTCATGCCGCTTAATCCCGCGGCAATATCGTCAAAGCTTGGTCGGTGGCTATAAGGGCCTGAAGAACCATAACCGCAGATGGAACAGGAAATTATTCTGGGACTAATCCTCTTTAAGGTATCATAATCAGCGCCTACCCTTTCCATTACTCCAGCTCTGTAGTTATCGAAAACCACGTCTGACGCTTTAACCAAATCATGAAAGGCTCGCCTGCCAGACTCAGTATACAGGTCTAAAGCTACACTTTTCATATTTCGGCACATAGCTACAATATAGCTGCCTATAGCCAATTCGGGGTCGCCGGCAAAAGGGCCAAGATCCCTTATTATGTCTCCACGTCCAGGTGCCTCAATTTTCAATATTTCAGCTCCCAAGTCTCCCAGAATCTTGGCACAATAGTTACCAGCATGAGCGCTACCAAAACTCAAGATTCTCGCTCCCGTTAAAGGTCCTTTTATTGCCATTTTAACCTCCTTAGAAAGTCACCGGCTCATATTCTCCGAAGACCTCTCTTAGTGCATCACACATCTCCTCCTCAGTAACATAAGCTTTAGCACACTCTATAGCATCTGCCATTCCACCTATAGATTCCAGGTAAATCGCCCAATAAATTGAGCACTTATATTTCCAAGACGGTCTAAAATCACGACAATGCTCATCTAGCGTTATCTTGGTTTAGCTCTAAATGTCAGTATTTCCATCAGGGGGGTGATGTCTTTTAGAGTTTCCAGGTTCGAAGCTAACTCTAGTGCTTTGTCCACCTCTTTCGACAGAAGGGCTACTGAGGCGCAATCCCTGAACTTAGTGAATAATTCCTCTTGTGATAAAGGATTTTTTGGCTCACCTTTAGCAGCTTCCACTTTTTGACACAAAACCTCACCATTCTTGAGTTTCACTTTTATCTCCACCGGGACCAAAGAGTTTTTAGGTATCTCAGGATTGACTGTAATTTTAGTTTTGGAAATAAGGTCTTGAACAGGTGGGCTTTGCACTTTTTCATCTGTGAATTGAGGTAAAGTCACTTTGCCTTCGAGAAAAGAAAGAGCAGCGCAAAACTCCACGCTAAACTTCCCTTCCAGCCCAGTTTGAGGTTGATGGCGAAAACAAGCTAAGGGTATGAAGGGACTAACATGGTATTCTACCTCAGCAACATCAGCAGGGTTAAAGGCGTATTTATCCTTGACTTGCAAGGCAGCATCTATCCCTCCGTGTGTGCCCCGGCAAGATGGATAAGGCTTAATCTCCAAGCCGGAGCAGATATTGAATTTCTCTCCCAAATCCTGCGTGTCTAAGTTAGGCTCAACTCCGCCACTGAGGACATAGCCATAGCTTCCTTGACTATCGAAGATATTTTCGTCGGCGGTGAATCCCTGCTCGGCTAAACGGGCAGCCACTACACCATTTCTTGCTGCACACCCAGCGTGAAAGGGCTTGGTCATGGTACCGAAGTTGCGCTTCAACCCTCCAGCTAAAGAAGCTCCAATGCCCAGAGCAGCCCTGCTTTTGCTAACATCCAGCCTTAACAGCTTGGCAGCGGCGGCAGTGGCACCAATGGTACCAAAGGTGGCAGTGGTATGCCAGCCGAGGTCATAGTGACGAATCATATAAGCAAGCGCAATCCTGGTTGCCACTTCAAAGCCCGCAATGTAAGCTGAAAGTGCTTCCTTTCCGGAACAGTGTAATCTTTCTCCCAGGGCTAAAACTGTGGGCAGCAATGCCACTGAGGGATGGCCACCAAAGGCTATGGAAACATCATCATAATCCAGCATGTGAGACATGGTGCCATTGGCTAGAGCTGCTTCAGATGCTGGAGCTTTGAATCCACCAGCAATGACTCCGCTCTCAGCAGAGCCTTGCTCTTTCCTAACATACTCAGTAATAATTCTGCTTCCCGGTTCAAGACAGGCAGCTAAAGCTACCCCTAAACAATCAAGAATCCCCTGTTTGGCGCTTTCTATTCCCTCCTTGGGTAGCATTTCATAGCTGACATCAGTTATGAATCGAGCCATTCTCTCCGTATTTTCTGACATAATTCCACCTTCTAAAAATATTAACTATAAAAACGATGTCCAATCCGCGCCGTATTTTTTATAATGCCTCTTGTGCATTTCAGCCACTTGGTTCTATCCACTTGGCCCCTTCCATTATCCCATAAGACCAGGCAGCCAGAGCGTTAGTTGTGGGGAAAAAATGAATATAAGCAAGCAGGCAAACTCTATGCCAACATAGGGCAAAATCCCCCTTATTATCTGACCCATATCTATATCCTCAGTAATGGATTTCATTGTATATAAG
>Ga0210056_1004258_pt1 | contig 11252 bp, 16 predicted proteins | sample CryGeyCG2014_080_2_FD_183965 | JGI IMG/M metagenome (GOLD analysis project Ga0210056, IMG submission 183965) | Groundwater microbial communities from aquifer - Crystal Geyser CG07_land_8/20/14_0.80 (SPAdes) (version 2) | ecosystem: Environmental > Aquatic > Deep subsurface > Groundwater | place...
TTTTGAATATTTGAAATAGGGGCTGGTCTATCCCTCGTTCCCGTAATTCTTCCATCAACTTCTGAACCTCAGGGGAATTACCCCCCTGAAAAAATGTATTTGTCCAGTGGTCAAGTCCAGCCATTGTTGTAGTACACCAAGCCTGGGGTTTGTCCCCCACACGACAGAAGGCAATGGCGTTCTTCCATCCAAGACCTGTTGGATCAACCCGCCCCTCATCATACCAAAAGAAATTTACATTAGAGCCACGAGCACTCTCAGGGTCTTTCAATCCCTTACAGTATAGTTTAGCCCCATTTAGGAAAACAATTGTAAAGGGACGAATAGCCTCCCAATCAGGGGACTGACGATAACGATGTTTGGGAACCACCATATTCCATGGAATCCACTTGCGGAGTTCGGGCCATGTGCTGGTGCGGAAATTCTCAAATGATGGGTTCATTACTGCCCCGTCTTCACCAGCACGAATTTTCAAAATAGTCTTTTGTGCCCCCGCCGTACTTTTGCCTCCACCTCTCCCAGACTGCAAAAGAATAAATCTGGCAGGAGAAGCAATAAATGCTTCTAGCTCTGGTCTCGGCTTGAATTGGGTTCCATCGTCTTTTACAAAATAACCGTTGGCATCCAAACCCCATGACATTTCCACCTTGGTTCTTGGAATTTTAAGGTTCTTAGGAATGGGAATACCCCGCGCCTTAAGTTCTTGAATAAGGAGCAGGGCTTTCTTTTTATCTTCTTCAGTTATCTGTTTTTCTCGGAGAAGTCCACTTCCAAACGTCATTCAGTCTTATCATCCTCAACCAGTTCAGCATCTACTGAATCTGGTTTATTTCCACCCAATAACTTTACAAGCTGTGCCGTAAGCTCTGCATCAGACATTTTTGATATTTTGAGGAAACTCTCAGCCATCCCAACCGAAGCCACACGAGTAGCGATGCCAAGGTCAATAGCCCTAATAGCAGAACTGTCACTTTTGATACCACCAGTGTCTTTGTTATTAAGAAATGCCAGTCCTTTGTCCATCAAATCTGTTCCAACTTCTTCATGGCGTTTGAACATTTCAATGCGACGAGCGATAACTTCCTCTTCTTTTCTCTGTGATTCGGCCACACTCAAAGTATCTGCCCGCTCATTCCACCCATAAGTATTTTCCCAAATCTCCAACAATTTCTTTCCGGGAGTTCGTCCCCCATTACTTTCACAAGGGGGTAATTTAGAGATAAAGACTGGCCCAATCTTTCGGCCAGCTTCGTACCATAAATAAAAACAGGTATCTATAAAATCATCTGGATAATCTGATCTCGACACAGTGTCAAATGTCCTCGTGCAAGAATTTCCTAACTAAAAATTGTTTTCGTTTTTCTTGTAAAAATGGGATACTTATTCTCATATTTGCATGGGCCAGAATATGATGTTTCATACATAGAGGAATTCGATTTCGTATACATGAGGATTTCTTACCATGGGAAATTGGGAAAATTTCATGTATGATCTCAGTGTATTCTCCACAGTCCCATATACATTTATGGTCAAAAATCCAAAAAATAAAATCCCTATCTTTATCTAACTCCTTCCTTACTTTACTTTTTTTCATCTACCCACCGAAGAAACTCCCAATAACCCTTCCCGCCAAAATAAGCAATATTATACTTCCATATGTAGATTCATCCCAGGAAGCCCATTCCAACCACCGAGTTTGAAACTCTAAAGTTTGTAGAAACCAAAGAAATTCTACTCTAATCCTAGTATCATCAATATGAGGATGCTGTTTATGATTTATTTTCATCGTAGGGTCTCAAATAGGAGTGCTTTTCCATAAACTCAGCAAATTTAGTGGGAGAGAGATAATGGGCCTTCTCCAGAAGGAATTTATACCAATCAGCATCTTTGATAATAACCCCATTGGCTCTCCACACATCTTCAAAAATCTTACGGGCATCAAAGGGGTTTTCAATAATATAAAGAGTAGCCGAGTGCCAAATTCCAGTGGGAGAAAACAGCCTCCCATTTTCCTTTACCAACCCATATTCATTTTTCAACACCAAAGGAGCCTTATAGATTGACCCGGTTTTAGCCCAAACCTCAAAACATGTTTTGGGGTCTAATTTTCTTAACCTACGAACTACACCCATTGTCATTTTTCATCATCCTTCACAGTCCCAAAGTTTCAAAAAAATTTCACCCCCCCATATATTAACATATTTAACTTAATAACCAAAGAAAAATAAATTACCCTTATATATATTACTGTAAGTAATATTATACTGAATAATTTTTAAAAAAGCAAGGGTATAGTATTAACTTTTTGTTAAAGTTTTTAACCTATTCCACCCTTTGCAAAGAACTTTGATTGCGAGAACATTACCCATGGGTAATAATTGTTAAAACTTTGTAAGAGTGTTGCCCGTGGGGGCTTGTTTATTATTGAATGGCAATGTATAATGGGTAAAATTTGATACTATGTTAAACAAGGAGAATTATGTCTCGGGGATATTGTGATAAAGATTGTAAAAGATTTACTGAAGGAATAAGTCGGGGAACCCAGCATCAATGTGGGGAATGTGGAAAATACACAGATAAAAATAAGAAAACTAACCCACCGGCAGAGAAGTTTACCGATAATGGGTACACTGCTGAATATGTAGTCACATCAGAAAAGAGAGTTTCAACAGTTGAGGAAGTAATTGCCTTAGCAAAAATAGATACAAATATCTGGAGAGTTGATAAATTTTCAGTTGGAACCTATGAGGGATATAGAAAAAATCGTAAGGTAAATTGGCATGTTGTAAATGGCAAGGTCACTGATGGTGATGTAGAAGATAGTGGGAAAATCTTAGTTGTCCCCCTATACTCTGTGCGAATATGGATGTCACGTAAAACTGCCGAAATCCGTAATAATTTAGTGGTAAATTCATTTACCACTAAAGCACTAAAATTCTCCCCCAAATACCCAAAAATAAAGTATGAAACCGAAAAACGTGGTTACCTGTTTGAATTGGGATTACCAGATTTACAGCTAGGAAGATTGATTGATGCCAATGAGGCTGGGTTTGATATTAACCCCGAAAATCAGATTGTACAGGCGGAAAAAGTTGTTAGTAAATTAATTGCCTACTCAACTATGTTTGGGGTTGAAAGAGTTCTTTTCCCGGTTGGAAATGACTTCTTTGACACAAACTCAGCCGATATGTTCACCAAGCACGGAACTCCCCAATCTGATGATATTCGATGGCAAAGAACCTACAAATTGGGGTGTGAGTTTTTAGTAAATACAATTGAGAAACTCATGCAGATTGCCCCAGTAGATGTGTTGGTAATCCCTGGAAATCATGATGAAGATAAAATATGGTATTTAGGAGAGTATTTATCCGCTTGGTTCAATAAAACTGATTCTGTGTCAGTTGATAATTGTCCCATGAAGCGCAAATACTATGCCTTTTATAAAAACCTAATTGGGCTTACCCATGGATACTTTGAGAGAAGTAATAAATTAGACAGTCTTATGGCCTATGAAGTTCCCCAGTTGTGGGCAAACTCTACCCACCGAGAATGGCATTTAGGAGATAAGCATCATAAAATTGATATGGTACTCAAAACCGATGAAAACGAGAACGGGGTGGTGGTTCGTATCTTGCGCTCCCTTGCCAGCCCATCTGTATGGGAGTTTGATAAGGGATATGTGGGTTCCCTGAAGGCAGCTGAGGCCTTTGTATGGCATAAAAGCGATGGGCTAATTGCCCAATTTACTGCAAGTAAGTAAAATTAAATATGAATAGGAGATGAGAATGGAGACTACATGGCTGGCCCGTCAGTTCATAAAACAACGGGAAATCATTGAGGCGGCAGAGACCCCATTTGCTAAATTGGCAGTATTTGTACTTCCCATCATTGCCCCCCTAGTTCCTGCATTTATGACCGGGGTTCATCTGTTTTCTCTATTTATTGTCATATTTACCTTTTCTGGGGCAGATGTTATCTCAAAGATCATGGCTGGTATTATTGCCCTAGTTCTGGAGTTACTTGGATATGTTGGAGCAATTTCAGCAATTAAGTCTCTTTTTACTTGGGTAAAAGAAAAAAGGGTGGAGCATTTGGTTCCGGTTGTTTTAAATGGAATTGCCTATTTGTTCTATTTACTCTCAATTGTTTTAGTAAACTTTTACTTGGGAAACTATTTGGGGGAAGATGGGCTTGTGACTGGGATTATTGGCCTTCTGTCCCTTATCACTGTCCCCACTGGTTTACTTGCCGCCAATCACCTGAATGAGAGTGCGGATCGAGAGATTACTGAAAAGAAACATTTGGAACAAATTAGTCATGATGATATGGTGCGAAGGGAAAAAAATAACTTGAATTTGGAAAAGTATAAAATCAGGTATGGAGTTCCAAATACTTCCGAAAGTATTTTGAAAGTTTCAAAACAATTTCAAAATACTTCTGGAAGTAATTCCAAAATGGGACGCCCATCGGTACATTTGGAACAAGTATTCTCATATATGGAAGAAAATTATTCCAAAACTGGTTCCATACCGTCATTTACGGAAGTAGTTTCAGATTTGAAACTTCCACCCGCCACTGCTTCCAGATTACGCAAGGAATGGATTGAGATGAAGAGGAAAAATGGATAAAGTAAAACAGTATGCCGTGGTAGACATTGATGGATGCCTTGCAGACTTCGAGGGAGAGTTCTGTGAGAGATTTGGGAGTGAAAATCGTCATTTGGTGGATTTACGATGGAGATACCCCAATATTTCACCGGATTTGATTGATGAATTCATTGAATCTCCTGAAACTTATCGAGATTTAGTCCCCATTTTTGGGGGCCTATATATGGTTAGTTCATTCCGTAAGGCTGGATATGGGATTATCTTGATGACCAGCAGGCCTCCTACGGCCTATAAGGTTACGGAACACTGGTTAAAGAGTTATTATATTTTTCATGATGAATTAATTTTTACTAAGGATAAGAGAACTGCGATTGACATTTGGAATAAATCTCACCAGGATGGTAATATTTCAATAATGGTAGATGACCTTTTGATTAATTTTTCATTAGTACCGGGAAATGTAAATCAGTACTTATGGGATCAGCCATGGAACTCTAATGGTACTATTAATCAACAGGTTCCCCGTTTGCGGTATAATGAAGAAAATATGAGATTGGAAATTTTTGACACAGTGTCAAAATTATGGAAGGTTTGGAGAATCAAATAAAAATAAAATTGCGCTTGGTTTTTATCTTACTGGTTCTTACGAGGATATAAAATGAGGATGGATGATGGGAAATTTACAGTAATAAAACGGTGGTTAATTGGGATTAGTGGAATTTGCTTGGCGTATGCTTCCATTGAGTTTTCTAGGCAGGGTGTGGGGATTATTGGCGAAATGGCTTGGGTAGGGACAGTAGTTGCCGTCTCTCTTACTTGTGCCGAATTGTTGTTTAATTCTAACTTTGATGAGTTGAATTGGACAATTTTGGTCTTAGGATTGGGAGCCTATATTTATTCAATTTGGACAAATATTGTTGGATTTTATTTTTATCGTGCAATGCCGGGGGATTTGTTTTCCGCCTTTGATATTACCAATTTGGCTGGTGGGATTTTTATGGATGTCTATCCTGAATTAGCAATATCTTGGGCATTGAAAGAGAGCAAGATTGGGGATTTGCTGGGAAACATCATTAAAACATCCAAAAATCCTAGCAAACTTACCCACCTAGCCCATCCCCTACAGAAGAGCCATCAGCAAAATTTTGGACAGAATTCAATGCCGTCAAATCTACCCTACATGGAAGGGAAGTTTATGGAACAAAATGGAAAAACTCGTGCAGAAATACTCAGGCGGAAAATGAAATCTTCTCAACTTCATTTAGGAGGTGAATAATGAATGACCCTGCTCGTGGTTGTTGTTTTGGGTTGGTAATTACTGGAGTAGGGGCCTTACTAATCTGGATTATTATGGCTTATGCAATGAGTTAGGATGAATTTTCAGACAGCAAAGTGAGCGGGGTTGAGAGTGAACCAACTGCTCTCAATTCTAGCCCATAAAAACAGGACAATGGAAGTATCTACAATTGATTTACCTGCATTAGATGTGGATGATTAGATGGAATAATGAATGAGCAGAAGCAAAAAGAAAACACCAATCATGGGAATAGCCTCTGACAGTGATGCCTGGTACAAAAAGTATCTGCATGGCAAAAGAAGGGCAAAGGTAAGGGAATTGCTTAGCCATGGAGATTTTGATGGGGCAGAAGTGGAATTGCCTTACGATTGGATGGATTCATGTAAAGACGGAAAGCAGTGGTTTAATGCTCTATTTCATCCTGAATGGCTAAGGAAGTAAAGGTAAGTAGGGGGGTTATTGAGTATTATACCAAATAGACTTTTGAGCCAAAAAATTGGACAATTTAAATTATGACAGGCAGTACCTGAATTAGAACATCTGTTCGTTCCATAATTGTCTGACAATTTCGTGTAGATTTCGTAGGGTAATTGCGCATAGTCTCTCTCATAAACCTATTGCTATATGTAGATGGGGGGTGTATAAGTATCCCATGGTGCAAGCCATGTAACATACAGACTAGGCACATTAATAATCTACGCGCGGGAGGAACTCAAGAAGTAATGCAAGACCCATAATCTTGTGGGCAAGATGGAAAAGGCAAGCCCGTAGCGTAGTACATAGCACATTACAATCTTGACAATTACAATCTTGACACGTGCGCCAAATTTGCCCATATCCCAAAGAATGGGCAAATTCTTATAATCGGAGTGTGTAAAATGATGAAAAATTTTGCGAGTCGTATGAATGCACTAAATGCTAAGGGTATCAAATCCCCAAAAACCTACCGCCTTTTAATTAGTCGAGCAAATGACATTTTGCGTCTTGCCAATTTGACAGGTACGTTGTCTGATATGGGAAAAGTGCAACTTGACAAATTGTCATCCCAAATTGACAATATTCTGCTCCTATTAGAGACCAAACCTGCCAAAAGTGTGGCAATTGTAGATGGCGAACGGATGTTGTCTGCGGATCAGATGGAAAGGCGCATCACATCCTATCGCTATCAGTTGGTGATTCGACGCGAGTACCAAGCAGACTATGAGCGCCGATCGCATGAACAGGATGTGAAATTGGCAGCGATTTTGGCGGGTATTCCCGTCGCCCAGCGAAATCAGTTTCAGGACTTGCTAGAACGAATGGAAATAACCACAAATCCTCCGACAAAGGACGAATCTGAAAATCTGATTGAAGTCGAAGAATCTGTAAATGCCTAACTAAAAATTAGGCAAATAACCAAAATACCCCCATTATTAATTTAGTGGGGGTATTTTCATTTATCTGATTAATCACATTAATCTGATTAATCATATTAATCTGATTAATCATATTATTGGTAGACTATTCTCCCCGGATTTATACCTTTATATCTTTTATTCATTTTTCTCATATTAAATAGATGAAAGATATAAGCGTATTAAATCGTTGTAAGGCAAATTAAACGCTTAAAATCCCAATTAAAGGAGAATTAAATGTCCATCCAAGATTTGCTCAAACTTCATAAACAGGTAAGGAATAGGAAAGGTTTTTTTACCCCCGCATCCTACCGTAAAGCGTTGAAACGTATTCGGCGTAAAATTCATATCAAATTATCATCTTCGGGGAAATGATTTTGTGATATAAAATAAAGGGGGATTTGTCAGAGTTTATCATTATATGGTTGACTCTGACAAATCCAAGAAAATTGCACGAGAATGGATTAAAGTAGGGGAATTTCCATTCTCTCAATTTTCTTGGATTAGGGGATTGACTTATGAAAGCCTAGATTGGCGGGTTTGGGTAGCTATGTTCCAAATTGGTTCCCAATCTAGGCTTTCATAAATTAATTAAATAAAAAAGGAGATAAAAATGGCTGAATTTGATTCACACGATAAACTTGTGAATTGTAAAATATGCTCCATCGTAAAATCTATGAAATATTGTGAAAAATATGCTTTTAGAGATGTCCTGATTATCATTAAAGCAGAAAAAGAAGGTGAAAAAATTCTGGAAGTTTTAACTAAACTCTCATGTTAGGGGGGATTTATTTATGCTATTATGGCAATGAGCACAAAAAGAATTCCAGTGAATTTCCCACTAGGGACGTGCTTTGAGATGTGCAACTCATTCCATTGCCACTAGGTTTTGATACTGTGTCAAAACTACCATATTTTCAAAGGAGATTAAAGCAATGTTCAAAATGAACGTAAAATCCCCCAAAGTTTCCAAGCATTGGGCCAGCAAGAAATCCATTAAGGGAATTAAAGTTAAGCATGTGAAAAATCTCAGCCGTGGGGAACAAAATCACCTAAAATTCCTGGAAGAAATTCGCCAAGCAAGAATGAAAATGTAGAATAGTTTATTATCCGCCCAAAAGAGTTGTCCATTATTAAATCTCTTTTGGGTGGTCATAAATCATTCTATTCAGAATGAAAATTAAAGGAGTAAAAATGCTTCCTAAATGTAATCAGTGTGATTCAGCGACAATTAATGGACTTTATTGTCATGAAAAAGGATGCCCAAATATTGATAAAGTTTGGGATTATGTGGAAAAAGAATGGGAGTTTTCCCCAGATGAAATTAACGAGGAATTCTGGGATGAAAATGACGTTGTAGATGAAGGTCTGCCCTTTTGGAATGAATGGATTAAAGAAGATGAATAAAAAACACCTAACCTTCATTAAGAAAACCCCCTATGATATTTTGGGAAAAGTGGATTTTCTTCGCCAGTGTGCAAATATAAATGCCTGTGGTGATTGGGAAATCCTGTGGTCGTATTTTCTCCTAAAGGGAGAAATTCGACTATTTTATTTTGTGGATTAAAGTAAAACTGATTTAGCCTGACTTGGAGACGTTTTTCCAAGTCAGGCTAAATCATCTCTTGCTAAGAGATGAAAATAAAAAGGTAAAAATGAATAAAATTAAAGTCCGTGCCCTACTAAGGGAAATAAAAGATGCACAAAGAAAAAATTGTCCTCATATTTTTAAGATTTCCCAGGAAATCCAGGATGAAATGGAAGTGATTATGGATTTTGGGAGGTAGAAGAAAATTAGCCCACTTATCTGCCCCAGAGTGAAAATTCTGGGGTAGTTATGGCTGGATTATTCCAGATAAAAATCTAAAAGGAGATAAAAAATGTATAAAGATGAGTTCGTAAAAATTTTAAAACAACATTTAAAGATTGAAAAAGTTGTCTTGAAAAAGTCCCAAAATTATGCAGTTATTTGGGGTCAATTATGGCGTAATTGTTATTGTAATTACAACCTTGAAAAACTAAATTGGAATAATAAAATCCGGGACGCCCTTAATGAGTTTGAGAATAAAGATGAGTTGGATTCTGTAAACAAAAAAGGAAGAATATTAAAGAGATTTGCAAAATTTTATAAGGAGACTAATGGCGAAGTTATCCCCGATAATGTGATGGGGATTATAGGGGATATTTTGCAATCTATTATAAATAGTAATGATGCAGAATCTTTTTATGTGGATTTTACTAATAACTTTAATTGGGATGATGGAGATTTTGGAAAAAATAATAGTTGCTGGTGGGGATGTTATTCTGGAAGTTTGCCCACTTTTCAAAATAATGGCGGATGGTGTATCCGTTTCTATAATGAAAATAATTATGGAATTGGGAGAACTTGGATATTTCCAGATTCAAGTGATGTTTTACTTGGATTCAATTCTTATGGGATTGAGCGTCCATTAGTTTCAAAAGTAATTAAATCCATCTTCTTGCAACATGGCAAAGAACTCCATTATGCTAAATGTGAAATCACAAATAAGCAAGACTCTAATATTCCGTATGTAAATGGGAATACGGGATTTGTTTTGTACGAAAACGGGGATAAAATAAGTGATTCCTATGATTTAGATATGGAACCAGAAGAAAATGAAGATATAGCCCAGTGTGAGAACTGTGGTTGCAGAATATATTTGGAAAATGATGATTATAATAGCATAAATGATTCTATTTATTGTGGAGAGTGCACCGGAGAACTATTTTCATGCTGTGATAATTGTTGTGAATGGCGGGACCCCGATGATGTGCATGAAATTTCTACTCGACATTCTCATTTTAGTAATTTATGTGAGGATTGTGCCAGTGACCTAGGATTTTTTCTTTGCAGTTATTGTAAAGAATACTCACAAAATGTAACCAACATGGAAGATACCGATAATAATTTGTGTGAGAATTGTGATAGATCATTTTACTGTGAAAAATGTGAAAAAAGTTTTGAAGAAGTAGAAAATGGAATTTGCCCAAATTGTGGGCCAGATGAACCAGAAGAAGAGGAAACAGAACCAGTAAAAACTCCCTACTATTTCTAGTGCAAAATATTAAACATCGTTCATTGGTAGAAGATGCCATGATAAAATTTGGAGAGTTGGCAAATTGAAGTAGTCTATCTTGGGGAGAGATTATGAGCAACAGCGAATTATGTGAAAAAGCCAGAAAAGTTCAAGCATATATAAGGAGAAACAATGAAAATTGATTATAAATTGATGAAAAATATTTGTTTGGCAAATATTGAAGATTTTGGAGTTTTTGGAGAAATAGATAATACTCCAAGTGGCATTTTAATCTATAGGCAAAATAAGAGAGCTAAAATTCTTGGGGTGGCACATCTCGACACAGTTCTAACTTCCAACCATTTCAAACTAAAGAAAAATAAGACCAGAGTTTACAATCAACAATTGGATGATAGGTTGGGAGTTTATACGATGCTGGATTTGCTTCCCCAAATGGGAATAGAATTTGATGTTTTATTTACCGAGGGAGAAGAAACTGGGCAGAGTACTGCACAATATTTTGAAACCACCAAGGATTACAACTGGATTTTTTCCTTTGATAGGCGGGGTGATGATGTAGTTTTATATAACTATCAAGATTGGGAAAGGGAAAATAGTTGGGAGAAATCCTTGGCAAGAAATTTCAAAATCGGGCTTGGGTCATGCTCTGATATTTACTTTATGGAGGATTTGGGGATAAAAGCTGTGAATATCGGAACGGGTTACATTGGGGAACATTTAAAAAGTTGCTATGCTGATATGAATGTTCTAAGTAGTCAGGTAAATAAATTCACAGACTTCTACCATAAAAATAAGGACATAAAGTATCCCCACACAAAAACTCAATTTGCTGGAAGTGCCTACCTCGCCCAATGGGAAAACGGGGATTATGAATATTCCAGATTTGACCCCATTT
>Ga0210056_1004260_pt1 | contig 11250 bp, 9 predicted proteins | sample CryGeyCG2014_080_2_FD_183965 | JGI IMG/M metagenome (GOLD analysis project Ga0210056, IMG submission 183965) | Groundwater microbial communities from aquifer - Crystal Geyser CG07_land_8/20/14_0.80 (SPAdes) (version 2) | ecosystem: Environmental > Aquatic > Deep subsurface > Groundwater | place...
AGGAAAGAGCCAGGGACTGTATATCTGGTTTATCCTTAGGGGAGAAGCCGGGTTTATACCGGAGCTTGAAGCAGCTTTCAAGCTCGATGAAAGGGTTCTTCGGCACCTTATACTCATCCGGCAGAAGCCGGATGTTATCAAGGCAAAGCCCGGGAAGCCGGGGACAGAAGAGAAACCGGAAGAGAGGAGCAAGCCGGCAGAAGAACCGCCGGCAGGACAAACCGAGCCAGGCGTGCAGGAACCCCAATAGAAACTGATTACACAGATTATTAGATGCTGATTACACCGATTACAAGATTTTAAAATTCAATATTTTTAAACGTTTTCAAAAAGGTAGTGTGACCACCTATTTTAATCTGTGTAATCATCTTTTTGAAATCGGTGTAATCATATACTAAACAAAAAAGGAGGATGTAAATAGTGCGAGACAGCAAAGGACAGGAGAGAAGACCGGGTGGTCCAAGGAAAAGGATGAGGTTTGCGCCCAAGAAATGCAAGTTCTGCATGGACAAGATCCCGTATATCGATTACAAGGACATAGCTCTGCTGAGAAGGTTCATAACACCTTCAGGCAAAATATTGGGCAGCCGTATTACCGGGAACTGTTCAAGGCACCAATCATACCTTACCCGCGCGATCAAAAGGGCAAGGTATCTTGCGCTGATCCCGTTCATCGCCATCTAAATACGATTACGGTGATTCTGTAAAGATGATTACAGTGATTTTTTAATAACGATTACGGTGTAGAAGCAGTAACACTGTAATCAGCAGTTAATAATCACCGTAATCATTAGTTGATAATCACTGTAATCCAGAGGGAAATAAACATGAAAGTGATACTGAGAAAAGATGTTGAGAAGCTGGGGAAAGCAAGAGACCTTTTGGATGTATCCGAAGGACATGCCCGCAACTACCTCCTTCCGAAGAACCTTGCTTACATTGCCACTCCGGGGAACATAAAGAAACTGGAGGACGAGAAGCACAGGGAGGAAACCGCGAAGGAAAGGGAGCTGCAGGCGGTGCACGACCTTAAAACGAAAATGGAGGGTGTATCCTGCACCGTTGTAAGGAAAAGCGAGCAGGAGAACCGCCTTTACGGCTCGGTCCTTGCCCCTGACATCGCGGAAGCGCTTGTCGCAAAGGGCTTCGAGGTTGATAAGAAACAGGTCGAGCTTATAGAGCCTATAAGGGAATTCGGGATATACACTGTGCCGGTGCGTCTGGGGCCGGATATTGTGGCCCAGGTAAAGGTGTGGGTCGTTAAGGAATAAAAACTTGATTACGGTGATTTCAAATAAGATTACGGTGATTATTCGAAGATTAACAGATTCTGATTAAGAATTATTTTAAATAATCACTGTAATCTCGGTTATAATCACTGTAATCATAGCGGAACGAAGTGGAGCGAAAAAATGGCTGAAAAGATACCGCCGCAGAACCTGGAGGCTGAGATTTCAGTGCTGGGCGCGATGATGCTTGAGAAGGAAGCGATACCCAAGGTTGTGGAGTTCCTCATGGGGGACGATTTCTATAAGAACGCGCACAAGGAAATATTCAAGTCTATGATCTCGCTGTTTGACAGGGGCGAGCCGGTTGACCTCGTGACGCTTGCCAACGAACTCAAAAAGGGCGGGGACCTTGAAAGGATAGGGGGCGCCACGTACCTGACGTCCCTGCTTGACAGCGTGCCCACTGCCGCGAACGTGGAATACTATGCCAAGATCGTGAAGGACAAGTCCCTGCTGCGCGCCGTCATCGACGTCTCTTCCCAGATAGTGCAGATGGGTTTCGCGGACGGGGATGCGAAGCAGACAATTGACAAGGCGCAGTCAATGCTTTTCAATGTGGCAACCGAAAAAGGTTCCAGGGGCTTTGTGCCGATGAGTAAGCTGGTTAAGGACAGTTTTGAATACATCGAAAGCCTTTCGAACAAGAAAGTATACGTTACCGGAGTCGCGACAGGATTCGTTGAATTCGATAAAATGACCAACGGGCTGCAGCCCTCAGACCTGATAATCATAGCAGGCCGTCCCGGAATGGGAAAATCCGCTTTCTGCCTTAATCTTGCCGCGCACGCCTCCATAGAGCAAAAATTGCCCGTCGCCGTGTTCAGCCTTGAAATGAGCAGCGACCAGGTCGTGCAGAGGATGCTTTTTTCCGAGGCAAGGGTGGCGGGGAAAAAACTTAAGGACGGATATGGAAGCTCGGAGGACTGGCCCAAGCTGACAAAAGCAGCCGGGCGGCTTTCTGAAGCGTCCATCTACATTGACGACAGCCCTGGCCTCAACGTGCTTGATGTGCGTTCCAGAGCAAGGCGCCTCCAGGCGGAATACGGCATAAAACTCCTGATAATAGATTACCTTCAGCTTATGACGAGCTACGAAAAAATGGAATCACGCCAGCAGGAGGTTGCCACGATCTCCCGTTCTTTAAAAGGACTTGCCAAGGAGTTGAGGATACCCGTGATCGCAGTGTCCCAGCTGAACCGCGCGCCCGAAGCAAGGAAGGAAGGCGCCAAGCCCAGGCTTGCGGACCTGCGGGAGTCCGGCGCTATCGAGCAGGACGCGGACGTGGTTGCATTCGTATACAGGGAGGAATACTACGATCGGGACAAAGAGGACCTGAAAGGGAAGGCTCTGCTTATCCTTGAGAAGCAAAGGAACGGGCCGACCGGCGAGGTTGATCTTATCTGGATAAGCGATTACACGAAGTTTGAAAACCCCGCCACCAGAGTTTAGGGTTAAAAGTTAAAGGTTGAAAGTTAAAAGATTACCACGAAAGCCACACCTACGCCAAGGCTTCGGCGGGCAGGCACGAAAGTGCCACGAAAACACGAAATTCTCTTATTTTGCTGATGATAAATGACGATTGACTAATGACTGCTTTAAAAACACCGGAATCATATTTAAAAAATCACCGTAATCGGGACGTAATGAAGAAAGTTGACCTGCACGTCCATACTAATAAGAGCGACGGAACCTTTTCTCCGGAAGAGGCTGTGGACTACGCCTGCACCCTGGGGCTTTCCGCGATCGCCATAACCGACCACGACACGGTGCTGGGGATCCAGCCCGCGATGGTGCGCGGCGATAAATACGGCATAGAGGTCATACCCGGCATAGAGATAAGCGCCGAATGGGTGGAGAACGGGGTGGAACTCGAAGTCCACATGCTGGGGTATTTTATAGATCACCGCAATTCAGGTTTCCAGAAAAGGCTGTACGAACTCTCAAACCTGCGGATGAAGCGCGCGGAGATAATACTCGGAAAGCTCAGGGGACACAACATAAAGATCGATATGGATGAACTGAAGGAATTCCTGCAGCCGTCTGAATCAGGCACCCCCTGGGTCGGAAGGCTGCACATAGCGCAGGCAATGGTAAAGAAAGGCTGCGTGAAATCAATAAACAGGGCGTTTGACCAGTACATAGGGAACGGCAAATGCTGCTACGTGCCGAAACACCAGCTCACCCCGGAAGGCGCGGTCCAGATGATAAAGGAAATGAAGGGCCTTGCGGTCATAGCCCACCCCGGCCTGCTGAACCAGGAATTTTCCGCTTCGCTTATAAGGCGCCTTGTAAAGAACGGCCTTGACGGCATAGAGATATATTACCCGGAACACAGCCCGACCACTATAAGGAACATGGAAATGCTCGCTGCGGAAAACAGCATCCTCGCAACCGGCGGCACTGACTGCCACGGTTTCGCGAAAGGGAACATACTGATGGGAACCCTTGATGTTCCCTACGAACTGCTTGAGAAAATGAAAGAAAGACACTCTCGCGCACAGGGAGGATGAATGCCTTTCAAAAAAACCCTATTGATCACCTGTTCTTTTGCTATAGCCTGTTTTTCGGCGCAGGGGGAGGCCGGAGTGAAAGAAGTGTCTGATGGCAGCATGAAAGTCACGGCAGTTGAGGAGAAAGGGGAGATCTCCGGTTTTGATCTTTCGGCCGGCGGGAAGATTATCGCGCCCGTGCGCCTTTCGTCAAACGGTTTTATAACGGCTTTAAAAGCCGAAGCAAAGGAAGAGGGAAAAACGAAGACCCTTACGCTGTCCGGGCTGAAGGGAAAGCCAGGGACAGGCGTGAAGTTCGATGCTTCTGATTTCGTTTCGATCGCGATAACCACGGGCGAGCTGTACCCGGTTGTCAGGTTCAAGATAACCCTTGCCGAATTCAGCGAAGACGCGTGGAAGGCAGGCGCAGGGAACTGCCCGTTCCATTTCATAACCTGTTCTATGCCTGACGCGGACGCCTGGCAGATGAGGGGATGGACAATGGCAACCCCGAAAGCAGACCAGTTCCCGCTTTTAATAGATCCCCACGGAGGGAATGACTGCGAAATCGCTTCAAAATTCAACAGAAACTGGAGTTACATCTGCCCGCTGGGCGGCCACCCCGTGCCCGCGATCGGTATCTGGGCTCCTGAGAGAAAACACTACGTCGCGTTCCTTTTTCAGGGAGCAAGGTTCCTTGATCACACCGAGAAATATATAGCGACAGCGTACTGCTGGAAAGAAGGCAGCGATAACCAGTTCATAACGCTCGCGTATCCTTACGGCGGAGCGCTCTACCAGAGCCTGGTGCTCCCCAAAAAAGGTGATTCGTTCGGGTCGTGGTTCCACCTGGTATGGTCCATTGACATGCCTGCCGCGAAAGAGCCGCACGAACTGATGCACGAATTTATTTTTGCGAAATATTCCGCGTTACTCCCGCAGGTTCCCCGCATTAACGATATGTCATACCTGACCGGCCAGAGCCAGAAAGCGCTGAAGGTTTTCCCCCAGGCGTCCGGAACAGGCCTGGTCTATAAAAGCGGCGGGGACGCGTTTTCAGAACCGGGCGGGATGTATATCAGCGGGTTTGACATGCACAGGGAGCTGCCGGTTGAAGCCGCTTTCAGGAGAAAGCAGAAAGCGGAAATAGAAAGGTGCAAGAAAGACCTTGAGTATCTCTATCCCCTTGCCAAAAAGATCAAGGCCGGCGGGGATGAATGTATAGTCTGGGAAGAGCCGCTTGAAGGAAAGTGGAAACCGGGGTGGGACCCTGACAACAGGAGCATACACAACAGCGATATGTGGGCTCCGGGTATATCTCTGGTCGACCTTTACCGCAACGAGAAAGACCCCAAATACCTTCCCTGGATAGACGGCATCTACAACTGGACCAAGCATTTCCTGTTCACCCGCAACGAGTTCCACGATGTCCCGTCTTCCCCGTTCGCCATCGGCTGCAATATGATGTGCACCTTCCTTATGGATTACTATTTTACCTTCAAACACGACCCTGAAAGGGCGCAGAAAGCAAAGGACGCGGTTGATATGGCAAGGGCGTACCTTTACAGGTACCTGCCGATATGGCCTTCTGACAACGACGAGGCTGATAACCTGGACAGCGCTTTCCTCTTAGAGCCCAATTCAGGCAGGGACTGGGCCGCGCTTGCCTGCGCCAACGAGGTGCAATGGGTCCTGAACGAGATCACCGAAATTTACGTGCATACCGGGGACAAGAAGCTGAATTACTACATGAAAGGCAATCTTGAGCGCTGGTACCTGCTATACAGGGACGAATTACCATAAAAGCATAAGCGAATACCCGGAAACGGCATTCACAGAAGGCCTGGGGTTCTTCGACGGGGCAGGCCCGGGAAGAGGCGGGAGGTACAACTTCGGAGTAGGCGGCATACTGCCCTTCCATTTTCCGATAGGTAATTCAATGCTGCGCGTCACAGCCGGGGAAAAGGGCGCGTTCGCATGCAACAAAAAAGGAGCGCACACCTATATAACGGAATACCGCTACTCGCAAGACGGCAATTTCGCGTTCAGGGTAAAAAGCAAACTGAAAGAGCCTTTCGACGTTTCGATCACCTTCCCTTTTTATAACATAACTGACAAAACCGTGAAGATCGCCCGCGGCGATACCAGGATGGAGCTTGTAAGGTCCGAGGGTTACAAGACCCCGCCCACAAGCCCGTCATCGCTTTACGTGATGGGGGTCCTTGACGAAGACATGGTGATCGTGGGAGACGTGGATATGAAGTCCCCGGTCATAACGCTTGAGCACGGGTTTGAATACAGGAAACCCTCCGCGCTTGAGCTGAAAGACAACGGGTTTGAAATGCTTTTTCTGCCCGCGAACGCCGAGGTTGCCATTGACTGGGAGGACGTGAATTCCTTTGCCGGGCTGCTTCCAGGTAAGCACTGCGCGTTCAAAATCCCGTATTACATAATACCTCCGGAAATAAGCCAGGGGCCGATCGCTGTTAAGGATAAGTGCAGTTTCACTGAGCCGGTTTCAGGCGCTTCCAGGATCTTTATCCTGTATTCTGAGGAAGGACCCGCCCCCGGGATTTCCGCGGTGCTTGATGATGGGAAAAACATCGCGTTTTCAGAAGACTCGGCTCTCGCGTGGAAGTTCTGGCCTCCGTGTTTCCAGAAGAAGTTCTGGATGGGAAGTGCCGCGGTACCAGCGGGAAGGAAAATTACAGGCATCATTCTGAAGGACGCGCTTGTTTTCGCTGTGACCTGCTGGAAAGGTGACGACGCGGGCCTGAAACCGGTGATGGAATGTTTTGCCGCTGCGGCGCTTGAAGGCAAAAAAATAAAAGCCGCGGAAAAAGAAACAGGGGAATTCAAGAAAAAACTTGAGGGAGTTCCGGCCGGAAAGATGGCGATGCTGCCCCCAAGCTATGGAAGCATCGCGGCAACCCTTGCGGGCAAGATCGGCATAATGGACAAGATGAAAAAGTTGAACGACAGCCAGCTTGTGACCCCGGAATTCTTCAACGCCCAGAAGTTCCCGGTCGCCTTTTATTTCGGTGGCGAGGAATACGTGAAAACGGTCAGGGAGGACGGGGACGGCATTGAAGCTCTGAAAAGGTACCTGGCAGGCGGCGGGTTGCTGGTGCTTATGGGCGCGGGCCCTTACCCGATGTTCTACGGGTATGAAAAAGGCGCCAGCGCGGGTTCAGACCCGTTCCTGCCGAAGATCGGAGTTCCGATGAGCTGCCCGTTCGAAAGGCCGCCCGAACCGATCGAAATGACTTTCAACAAGAACCAGAAGATAATCAAGGGGCTTCCTGAGACGCTTCCTTTCCCGGAGACCGGGGACCAAAGGCTGCGGCCGATCCAGGCAGAGCAGGTAACAAGCGAGGCGCAGGTCACTTCAATACTTACCGCCGAGAACTACGGGGACGCCATCTGCTACATTGAATTCACCGACGGGGAGCTGAAGGGCGGGAAGATCCTTTATGTCTGGGCGACCCTGATGGGCCAGGATTACGGCCAGACCATAATGAGCGACGTGTACAAGTTCATCGCGGCGCAGCTTATCAAATAAAGTATCAAGTAGCGGCAGAGCTTGCTCTGCTGTCAATCGATAACTGAAGAAATCAAAGAACTGGCAGAAAGGTACGTTGCTGAAGGGATTATTCCAGAAAGATTCAAAAATGATGCACGCCATATTGCTGTGGCAGTGGTGCACAACATGAACGTGATTGTAAGTTGGAATTTGGAGCATATAATCAGATTGAAAACCAAGCTGGGAATAGAAGGGATAAATCGTCCCCTTGGCTATCAATCCATAGAGATAATGACTCCCGAGGAGGTATTGTAAAATGGCTAAAATATCTAAAGTCCTTGATGAAATTCACAGGATAAGAGAAGAGATTTATGAAGAAGAAAAAGGCTTAACTACAGAGGAAGTTTTAAAAAAGATTCATTCGGAATCAGAAAGGATTATGAAGAAATACAATCTTAAACTGAGGCGCGTAGAAAACAAAGAGACTGTAAGAGTATAAAAATTGTCAATGAGCGACGTGTACCAGTTCATCGCGACCCAGCTGATCAAATAATAGACCACAGAGACTATGTAACATTTATTGCGTATTCGTAGGGTAAACCTTCAGGTTTGCAAGATATTAATGTATTTGATGTATATTAAAATGAAATTCTTGATTTATTTATGCAAGGCTTTAGCCTTGCGTGTTTGGGAGTAGGGGCTTTAGCCCCAGCCAAGAGTCAAGAATTATTCGGGGTGGCTGATAAGTTTAAAGGAAGAGGACGGCCCAAGAAGTCTCTGGTGCCAGAAAAATAGGAAAAATACAACCGTCCCACTTTTATACAGAAAAATACAAAGGAAAAAATAACTGGTGCTGGGCAAAGGACATTGAAGTAGACAACACAGGAAACATATACATCGCAACTATGGAAGGGGTTGTGAAATATAGACAGAAATAAAGGGGAATAAAGATGAAAAGGCTTATCATAATTACAACATCGCTGGTTTTTGTATTGTGCGCCGGGGCTAGAATCTGGGCACAATCCGACTATACTTCAAAATTAATTGGGGAACTCAAAGATAAAAATGCGTACGTGCGAATACGTGCTGCAAGAGAGTTGGGGAGAGCAAGAGATCCTTTATCTATAGAATTCCTGATTGACGCACTAAAGGACGAACACCCGCGTGTCCGAATATTCGCGGCAAGGACTTTGGGGAAAATAGGAGATTCCATGGCTGTGAAACCCTTAATTATTACACTGAAGGATGAAGACAAGTGGGTTCGGATGTTTGCTGTGGATGCCCTTGGGAGAATAGAGGGTCCTCGCACTATAGAATGTTTAATTGGTGTCCTCAAAGATGAAGAACCGGGCATGAAAAGTAGAGCGGCTCGTTCCCTCGGAAAGTTAGGGGACACTAGAGCAGTAGAGCCATTATTTACTGCCATTAGTGATAAGAACGAACATGTTAGAAAAAGTGCGGCGCTTGCTCTGGCAGAGATGGGGGACACCCGAGCAGTGCCGACACTTAAGGATCTGCTGTTGCAGGAGAAAGAAAAAGAAGTTCAAGCAGAAATTCTCAAAATGCTTAAAAAATTATCTCCCCAATAAGCAAGGCAATTAAATTTTAGAGGAAAAAACAAACATGGAAATCAGGAAGTATCCATTTTTTCTTTTTGTGCTACTGATAGTGATTTCAATCTCCCTGTTGTGTTCCTTATATGTTTTTGCAAAAGACGGCATTCTTTGGACAAGGACATATGATGGCGGAGATTACGATGAAGCCTACGGCGCAACTACTGATGCTCAAGGCAATGTTTATGTTGCTGGCTGTTCGTCAAACATCATCGATGGGGATTTTGATGCCACTGTTATAAAATATAGTCCAGATGGCAATGTTGAATGGGTAAGGAAATATGATCCGGATGGTGGGCAGGGGTTATTTTTTAACGAAGCATGGGCCGTCACAACAGATATTTCTGGTAATGTAATTGCTGCTGGTTACTATGGGGATGGTATTGATTACACTTCCGGTTATCTCACTTTAAAATATAGTCCAGATGGGGGTCTATTGTGGGCGAGGAAATATTATAGCGAGGAGGCATATGAGGCCTACGGCGTAACTACTGATGCTCAAGGCAATGTTATTGCCACAGGTGAGGCCGGTGTTGGCTTCCTCACTATAAAATATGGCTCAAATGGCAGTTTTTTGTGGTCAACAATATCTGATTACGGCACCTCTGAAGAAGGCCACGCTGTAGCCACAGACGGGTCTAACAATATTATTGTCACGGGTCGCTCTCGAATCCCCGATCATTGGGCTGATTTCTTTACTATAAAATATGATCCAAACGGCAATGAGATGTGGACAAAGAGATATGACGGGGGTAGCGATAGATTGGACGAGGGCAACGGTGTAGGTATAGATGGGTCTGATAATATTATTGTTACGGGGCGAAGTTATCCTTATGACTATCTAACGATAAAATATAATTCCGATGGAGAATTATCGTGGATTCAGAGATATGATAGCGGGGGACAGGATACAGCTCGGGGCGTAGATATAGATAGTAAAGATAATATTGTTGTCACAGGATGGATTGGAAATATGTCTGATGTGCTAACCATAAAATATGCTTCAGATAGTACAGTCTTATCAATAAGAAAATATGACAGTGGAGCTGGATATGAATATGCAACAGGGGTAGCGGTGGATGATACCGGCAATATTTCTATCTCTGGGTATAGTCCTCTTAATGGTGGCGACTTTCTCACAATTAAATATTCCTCAGAAATAGAGGTTAAAGTTACTGCTTCACCAAAAATTGTAAAAGCTGGGAAAACATCACGGATTACCGTTAAAGTCACTGATTATTTCAATGAACCTTTTTCTGATATGAAAGTTAGGTTTAAGGTCATAGCGGGAAATGGTTCAGTATATCCCGAAACTACAGAAACAAATGGAAAAGCAGAAGCGTATGCTGTTCTTACCACTGATACTGCTACCAATACAAACACAGTGGAGGTTTCAGTTGACATTTTCAGTACAACCGTAAATGTTTTAGGCCTTGCTACCCCAAATGAAAATCTTCTTGGTAAAAACAATAATAAAATCCAGAAACAGGGTGGGGACCCGGTAAGTACCTACTCCGGTAACCTAATTGCTTCAGTGCAAGACCTGTATCTGCCGGGACGTGGCATCCCGATTCAGTTTATAAGAACTTACAACAGTCTCTCTGCTAATACGAGTGCGCTTGGCTACAAATGGACCTACTCATATAATATCTACCTTGCAGAAGAGGGAGCGGATACTGATGTCCTATACTTTGATGGAGACGGGGGCATTTACAGGTATACCAAAAATGGCGGTTCTTACACTTCTCCCAAAGGAATATATTCTACACTTACCAAAAATCCGGATTTAACCTATACCCTGAAAGAAAAAGACGGAACAGAGTATTATTTTGATTCTCAGGGGAAACTCACTACAATTCAGGACCGCAACAATAATCAGGTTGTGTTGAGTTATACCGGCAACCTCCTGACATCTATTAGTGCTTGTCACAAAACTATTTTCCCGTCGGGAAATTCAAAACCTCAAAAATATTTAACCTCCACACTATTTTACCGAGGGGAAATCAAATTTTTTGTTTGCAGAATTACTGATTTTACCCCCTCTTGAAGGGGGTGGAGGTTAGATTTTCGCCCCTTTTACTTTTGTGACAACCCCCGGTTTTTAACCAGTTTCTCCTCTGTAAAACTTTACCTCCACCCCTTTTTGGTGTATAATGATAGCAGCCGGCAAACAGGCGCTGTCACGAAACGGGGGTGGAGTATGTATCAGCCGAATCTTTTGTTCCTGAAAGAGCTTTCTGATGACTATTTAAGGAAAATCGAGTCTATCTTCCTGGCGCTGCCTCAAACAGATCGAAGAGACTATTCCACGGGAAGGCCTCCGCACTCTCCTTCCG
>Ga0210056_1004261_pt1 | contig 11248 bp, 9 predicted proteins | sample CryGeyCG2014_080_2_FD_183965 | JGI IMG/M metagenome (GOLD analysis project Ga0210056, IMG submission 183965) | Groundwater microbial communities from aquifer - Crystal Geyser CG07_land_8/20/14_0.80 (SPAdes) (version 2) | ecosystem: Environmental > Aquatic > Deep subsurface > Groundwater | place...
GGAAGTAGATATCCCTTCCAATAATCCAGTATTTTCTGATGAATACTTCGCCAGATTTGAAAGGCATCTTTTAGAGATTCTTTTAAGGCCTGAATAAAAGTTCCCAAGAAATTATTAAAAGCATCTTCTTGAGCTGAGGCGAAACTAAACGAATAAAAAAGAAGAGTAGATACTATTAAAACAGAAAGAAGTATTTTAAGATTAGAGTATATCATAAGTCGAAAGAGGATCTCATCCTCTTTCTCACCTTCGCTTCTTTCAGAAGCTCGGTGCCTGATTCAATCTTTCTAAAGTTCTTTCTTTGCCTAAGATGGTCGCTACTTCAAAGGGGCCGGCTGAGGCTTTTTCTCCGGTTAGAGCGACTCTTAAAGGCCATAATATTTTTCCTCTATCCCCTATTTTGTCTGCTTCGGTCATTAAGATATTCGTTAAATTTTTTTCTGTCCAATTTTCGGGTTTTATTTTAGATAATATCTTTCTTAGTTTTTTCAGAATATTTTTTATTTCTTTATCTTTTGTCTCTCCCCATCTTAAAAGTTCCTTATCATATTCTACATTTTTTCTAAAGAAAAAATGAGTCAATTCTGGAATTTTAGATAGTTTTTTTAATCTTTCTTGGTAAATTGAAACAATTTTTTGAAGAGTTTTCAAATTTATTTCTTCCCCAGTTTCAAAAATCTGATATTTTTGAACAATACCTCTTGCCCCATAGGCAGGTGGATATTGCATTTCTCCAAAAATAGGCTTAATTAAACCAGTTTCAATTAGATAAGGAAGGCAAAGTTCGGTCAATTTCTTAATTGATGTTTGTCTGATATAAAAACCATTCATCCAATCTAATTTGCGGATATTGAAAACCGCTCCCGATTTCTGGATTTTCTCTAGGGAAAACTCTTTTATTAACGAAGGCATTGAAAAAATTTCTCTTTCAGTATCCGGATTCCAGCTCAAAAGAGCTATAAAATTTACCAGGGCTTCAGGCAGATAGCCGGCTTTACGATATTCTGCGATAGAGGTAGCTCCATGTCTTTTGCTCAATTTGCTTCGGTCCGCTCCTAAAATTAGAGGCAGATGGGCAAATTTTGGCCGCGGGAAGCCAAGAGCTTCTTGAAATAAAATTTGTTTGGGAGTATTAGAAATATGGTCTTCTCCTCGAATAACATGAGTGATTTTCATTTCAAAATCGTCTATGACACAAGCAAAATTATATAAAGGATCAGTAAAACTTTTAGCAATACAAAAATCTCCAAAAAGAGTAGCGTCAAATTCTATTTTTCCCCGAACCATATCCTGAAATATTATTTTTTTTGAAGGAGTTTTGAACCTAATAATAGAAGGTTTTTTAGCTGCTAAATATTCTTTTATTTTTTGAGGGGGAAGATCTCGGCATTTTCCTGAATAGCGAGGTGGTTCTCCCATGCTCATCTGATATTGTTTTTGGGCCTCTAACTCCTCTTTAGAACAAAAGCAATAATAGACTTTACCTTCTTCTAAAAGTTTCTTAGTGTATTTAGAATAGATTTCTCTCCTTTCTGATTGCCGGTAGGGTCCATAATTCCCTCCCATATCCGGGCCTTCTGACCATTCTATCCCTAACCATTTTAATCCTTCAATAATTTCTTCTTCCCATTCTTTCTTTGATCTCTCAAGATCAGTGTCCTCAATTCTTAAAATAAAACTACCCTCATATTTTTTAGCAAAAAGGTAATTAAAAAGAGCTAATCTGGTAGTGCCAATATGCAAGTGGCCGGTTGGCGAAGGGGCAAGACGGACTCTTACCTCTCCCGGACTTATCAGTTTTAAATCTTCTTCCATCATAGTTATACATTGTCTTATTGTCTTATTTTACAACAGATTTATTTATTTGGCAAATTTGTCGTCATCGCCTCAGGTTGTTGTTTCGATGGAGAAAGATATTCCAGAAGATAAGAGGCAATTATTTTAGCTGCCTTTGGTCTTGAGAATTTTTTGCTATTTATTGACATTTCTTCAAGGTCTTGGGGCCTGGAAAACAGATATTTTAGCTTTTCTAAGAAAAAATGGGGCTTTAAATTTTCTTGTTCAATTACCTGACAAGAACCGCTTTTACTATAAGCATAGGCGTTTTTAATTTGGTGATTTTGAGCAGAATCAGGTAAGGGAATTAAAATACTCGGTTTTCCGTTTGCCGCAATTTCAAAAATGGTTCCTGCTCCGGCCCTGGAAATAACTAAAGAACAGGCAACGAGAGCGTGTTTATAATATTCTTCATTTAAAAACGGAAGAAGATGATAATATTTTTTTAAAGATTTTAAGAGGATGGCATCAGTTTCCGCTTTAACTTCTGAGAAGTTTTTTTGACCAGTTTGATGAATAACTTCAAAATTTTCAAGTATCTCTGGTAAAATTTCTAGGATTATATCATTTATTCTTTGAGCTCCCTGGGAACCGCCTAAAATTAAAAGCAAGGGTTTGTTTCCTTGCAACTCGAAAATCTCTTTTGCCTTTTCCTTAGAACCCTCTAAAATTTCTTTTCTCACTAGATTACCTAAGTTGATTATTTTTTCTTTAGGGAAAAATTCTGTCTCTGGGAAAGAAGTGAAAATCTCGGCTGCCCATTTACTCGTTTTTTTTGAAGCTAAGCCCGGTACAATGTCAGATTCATGTAGAAAAATGGGAATATGTAGTATTCTAGCAGATATTACAACGGGGAAAGAACCATAACCTCCTTTACTAATTACAACATCAGGGGCTATAAAGAAAAGATAGAAAAATGCCTGTAATATACCAATGGGAATTTTAAAAATATCAATTAAATTTTTAAAGGAAAAATATCTTCTCAGTTTGCCAGCCAATATTTTTTTAATTGCCACATCTTCCTGACCGAGCAAGATCAAACTGAAATCGTCCTTTGGTCCAATGTAAAACAATTTCAGGTCTTGCCTGGGATAAATTTTTCTCATTTCTCTTGCCACTGCTATTATAGGGAAGATATGGCCACCGGTTCCCCCGCCGGTAAAAACTATTTCCATGTTTTTTTTGAGATATTTAAAAGTATTCCTATCCCTATTAATTCTACTATTATATGCGATCCCCCGTAACTAATAAAGGGTAAAGGAATACCGGTTAAAGGAAGCAATCCGGTCATTGCACCAATATTAAGAAATGCTTGGAGGGTTATCCAAATAGTAATACCTAAAGCTAATAAATAAGAGAAGTTATCGGGAGATTCTTTGGCGATTTTCAATCCCTTCCAGGCAAAAGTCAGAAAAAGAGCGATAATGACTAGGCATCCAATAAATCCCATTTCTTCTCCTATTATAGCAAAAATTGAGTCAGACATGGGATGAGGCAAGAAACCGAATTTTTGCTGACTCATTCCCAAACCAAAAGGACCTCCGATGCCAAAAATTTTTCCCGAACCAATAGAAATCAGAGACTGATGAATTTGATATCCCTGCCCTAAGGGATCGAATTCAAGATGAAGAAAACTCATTAACCTTTCCATTCTGTAAGGAGCAATTATTATCAGTAAAATTGTCCCTCCTATACCGGCAAAAATTATCGAGATTTTATGCCAAAAAGAACTAGGAGTAATAAAATAGATTGAAGCCGAAGTTATGGCAATTACCATTAAAGTGCCCATATCCGGTTGTTTAATCAAAAGACAAGTTAAGATGATTAAGATTATCAGGAAAGCGACCAAGGTTTGATTTGGCGATGAAGCTAAAGCTTCATCTTCAGCTACCCGAGTCGCAGCGAAGGGTAGAGAAGAACAGATGTTCTTTGATTCGCTTTTGCTCCGCAAAAGCTTAATTTTTGATTTCTTTTGACTAAACCAGGCAGCAAGATAGAGCAAAAAACTGATTTTCAAAAATTCTGAGGGCTGAAAAGAAATGGGCCCCAGGGCTATCCAGCGGTGAGCTCCTCCAATTGAGAGTCCGATCTTGGGCACGAAGACAAGAATTAAGGCAATTAAATTTAACAATAAGAGGACTACGGCATATTTTTTAAGAGTAGACAAACGAATCTTAAAAAACAATATTCCCAGAAAAATAGCCGGCAGTAGACCTGAGAAGATTTGATGGAATAAATAATGCCAGGTATTGCCGAATTTTTCCAAGCTTAAAGGAGCAGAAACAGTAGCAATCATCAAGATGCCAAAAAGAGTTAAAACTGCAGTAATGGTGAGCAGAATATAATCAATAGAAAGATTTTTTTTCATGAGCGGGCAAAAGACTTTACATCTTTTTTAAACAAATTTCCCCTTTCTTTATAATTTCGGAAAAGACTAAAACTAGCCGAAGCCGGCGATAGCAAACAGATACTCCCCTTTTTCGTGCATTGATAAGCTGTTTTTACAGCCTCAGCCATTGATGAAACAAAAAAACTTTTTGGTAAATTCTTTGATTTCTTTTTCAAATTAAGAATCTCTTGCCAAATTTCTTTTCCAGTATCGGGAAAAAGAATAAGATTTTCTATTTTGCTTTTTAAAATTTTTTTAGCTAGAAGAGGAAAATCAATTTCTTTCTTGCTTGAACCGCCCAAAATTAGGGTTTTAACTCTTTTTCCTAAAGCATCCAAAGCAGCAATTGTAGCCTGGGGAATGGTGGCAAAAGAATCGTTATAAAATTCTATTTCTTTGTATCTTCCGACAAATTCTAATCGATGAGGCAGGGGTTTAAAATTTTCGATGGTTTGGATAATTTTTCTATCCGAAACTCCAAAAATTTTCCCGACAGTTACAGCTGCCATTATATTTTGTAAGTTGAATTTACCAGTCAGAGGAATTCGTATACCTGCCCGCCTAAATTTTGCTTTGCAAAACTTTGGCGGGTGAATAAGGAATTCGTAATTCGTAGGGATGGGAATTCTTTTGGCTTTTGATTTTTTGGCAATTTCTCTCAAAAGTTTTTGTTCGGAGTTATAAATAAAATAATCTTTTTTTGTCTGGTAGCGGGCAATGCTTTCCTTAGCCCGGCAGTATTCTTTAAAATTCTTGTAATAATCCAAATGGTCAGGATAAAGATTTAAAAAAACCGCGATAAAAGGGGATTTTTTAAGGGTTTGCAACTGGTGAGAGGAAATTTCGTAAACAAAAATGTCGCTTGCTTTGGCTCTCAATAAGGCTTGAAAAACCGGTCGGCCGATGTTTCCTATTAAATGGACTCTAAGCTTTCCATTTTTTAATATCTGATAAATTAAAGAGGAAGTTGTCCCCTTCCCTTTTGTTCCGGTTACCCCAATAATTTTTCCGGGACAATATTCAAAAAAAATCTCTGTCTGAGAAATCACCTTTGTTTTTTTCTTCAAGAAAGGTCTTATATTTCGCAAGGAGATACCCGGCGTCTTAATTATCAATTGGTAATTTTTAAGAGATCGAAGATAATTTTTGCCAAAGTGCAACTTTAACTGCTTGTCTTGTTTTAGGAGTTTTTGGGTTTTCTTAGGTAGTTCTTTAAATTCTAATTTATCGGCTATGGCAAAGGTTTTTTCCGGAAATAATTTTCTCAAGGCCAGATAATTGTCTTTCCCCTCTTTCCCAAACCCAAGAACCAATATTTTCTTGTTTTTTAGTTCATTCAAGTACATTTTTTAGCCTAATAATATTATAGTTACTCCTATAATTGCCATTATCATACCCAGAATCCAAAATCTCATAGTGATTTTAGGCTGGCTCCACCCTTTAGCTTCAAGGTGATGATGAATCGGCGAGGAAAGAAAAATCTTTCTGTGAAGGAACTTTTTTGATAAAAGTTGTAAGATTACCGAACCGGCTTCAATAACCAAAAGTCCGGCAATAATTGGAAGAACGACTACTGAATCAGTTAAAAAAGCAACTGCAGCCAGAGTAGCTGTTAACCCCATCATTCCGCTTTCTCCCATATAAAACCGGGCCGGAGGGATATTAAACCAGAGGAATGCCAGGATTGCTCCGGTTAGAACGGCGCAGAAACTGGCTAAATCTATTTGAGCCTGAGAAAAAGCAATTATAGAGAAAGCCCCGAAAATCATGGCAAAAGTTCCTCCGGCCAAGCCGTCAATGCCATCTATTACTCCGCCGGCCCAACAACCTAAAGTAGTTATGATAAAAAGAGGGATATAGAAAAAACCAATATTAATATCCCCGATCAGAGGAATAAAAAGAGTTGTCCAGCCTAATTTATAATAGAACCACCAAGCTCCACCCGCCGCTATGATTATCATAATTAAAAGGCGTCTGGAAAATTTCATTCCTCCTCCTATATATTTTCCCTTGCCAAAAACTTGTAAGAGGTCGTCGCAAAGTCCCAATAAAGAAGCAGCCGCTAAAATGCCCAGAGGAAGCCAGGTTTGGCCTCTTGATAAAAAATTTAATTTTTGAAGCCAGAAACCGTCGAAAAACTTAGCCAAAATCGCAAAAAAGAAGGCAATAAAAATGACAGTTATCCAAATTAAAAGGCCTCCTAACCGAGGCACTGTTACCTCTCTTTCTTTGTGGAGATTGTAAAAAACAGGAGCCGCCTTTCCGTCTATTGCTTTTTTTCTGGCTTCTTTTTTCCAAAGTTTATATTTGTAAAGAAAATGAGTTAAGAGAGGAGTCCACAAAACGGCTAAAAATGAAGAGAGAGCACAGAGAAATAAAATCTTGATTATATTAGCTTCAAACATAAAATTAAAAACCGAATGATTCTTTTGTCCAGTTTATTAATTGTTTCATTTCCTCAAATCTGTCTTCTGAACCCAAGATTACATTTATAAAATAACTATTTTTCCTAGGACCTTCAAGAATTAAAACTAAACAACCCCCTGCTCTTTTGGTATAGCCGGTTTTTCCCCCAACTATTCCCTCAATTTCCCCTAAAAGTTCGTTCCGAGAAAGGATTTCCAAAATTTCCGATTGATATTTAATTAGATATTTAACCAATTCTACTAAATCTTTAACTGTAGAATAATTTGTATCCTGAAAAGGATCTTTAGGGTCTAAACCGGTAGGATTTATAAAATGAGTGTTTTCCGGCTTCAGTCCTATGTTATAATAAGCTTCCAGATTCATTAAATCAACAAAACTTTCTTCTTCCATTTTTTTCGTTCCGATGTTTGGGGTAGCCAGAGCATAAGCGGCATCGTTGCTTGATTCGATAAGCATTATATGGAGAAGTTCCTTTACCGAAAGAATTTCTCCGACTTTTAATCGTCCCATTTCTCCTTCCTGCTCAACAGCTTCTTTGGAGATTTCTATTTTATCTGATAGTTGATATATATTAGAAGCGACCCAGGCAGTCATTAATTTTGTCAAACTGGCAATAGGAAGTTTTTCAGATTCGTTTTTTTGGAAAAGAATTGACTCTTTTCCCTCCCGAGAATCAACAAAAACGGAAATAGCCGATTTAGCCGAAATTTTTAAATCAGGAATTTCTTGGTTTCTAATTGGTTCTTGAATATCCGGAAAAGTAAAGGAGGAAATCTGAGCTGTCAAAATTAAAGGATTTTTTTCCAATTCTCTGGTATAGAAAAAATCCTCTAAACCTTTTTCCAGAATATTTATCCCCCAGAAAAAGGGCAAACTCAAAATTAAAGCAATTAGAAAAATTTTTATGGGCGAAGAGAGCTTCGCTCTCTTCTTCACCTTCGTCCTGCCGTGGCGGGACTCGGTGGGCGAAGAGAGCTTCGCTCTCTTCTTCACCTTCGTCCCGCCGTGGCGGGACTCGGTGGGCGAAGAGGACTTTAATGTAAACTCAGTTCTTGAATTCATTTTTTCGTCTTTCTTCTTTTTATTTTAAAAACAGATAATCTTTGGTCGATTCTCGCCATATCCCGCGGGAATAAACTGGCTTCCCGAACATTTTCCAAATCCAGAATTTGCTTAACTATTCTTTCGGCTCCCAAACAAAAACCACCCTCAGGCGGCATGCCGTATTTAAATGCCTGCAAATAAAACTTAAAATCTTTAATCTTCATTTTCCGTTTTTTTATATTTTTCACCAATTCTTCATAATCATTAATTCTCTGGCCGCCAGTGACTATTTCCAATCCCCGGCACAAAAGATCAAAACTTAAAGTGTATTCGGGATCTTTTGGGTCAGGGAAAGTGTAAAAAGGCCTTTTTTTAGTTGGATAGTGAGAGATGAAGATTAATTCTGAGCCGTATTTTTCTTTGGCAAATTCATAGATTTCTTTTTCGTCTTCCGGTTCCAAATCCGGAGATTCCCTATTATCCCTTTGGGTTCTTTTGAAAATAATTTCTTGAGCTTCTCTCATTTTTAATCTTGGAATTTTCTCGCCTAATTTGGGAAGAGTAGCTGAAAATAACTTTAACTCTTTTTGGCAGCTTTTTCCTAAATCCAAAAAGATGTTTCTGATTACGGTTTCGCAAACATCCATTAAATCTTGCCAAGAATTGATAAAGCCCATTTCCGCATCCAAACTGATATATTCTGTCAGATGGCGGGTGGTCACGCTTGGTTCGGCCCGATAAGCGCGCGTTATAGTAAAAACTCTTTCAAAAACGCCAACTAAGATTTGCTTATATAATTGGGGGCTTTGGGCTAAATAAGCATCGTCATTAAAGTAATCAATATGGAAAACTTCTGCCCCGCCTTCGGTGGCAACTGGCACGATTGTTGGCGCCTGGAATTCGGCAAATCCCAGGTCTTTCATTGTTTTCCTGAAACTATTAATCGCTTCTTCTTCAATTTTGAAAATTGCTTTAATTTTTTTATTCCGTAAGGTTATTGGTCTGTAATCTAAAAGAACGGGCAAGCTCACATTTAAATCTTTTAAATCAAAAGGAGGCGTTTCAGCCTTAGCTAAGATATTAATATTTTCGGCTTTCAATTCTATCTCTCCTGTTTCCAGTTCGGGATTGACCATTTTAATCGGTCTTTTCTGGATTTCTCCTTCAATTTCTAAAACATATTCATTTTTTATATCTTTTGCCAACTCGGGAGTAACAACTATCTGCAGAATTCCCGACCTGTCTCTTAAATCTAAAAAAACTATTCCGCCGTGGTCTCTTCGCGAATTAACCCATCCACAAACTCTTACTTTTTCCCCTAGATGTTTACTTGTCTGGTTTATAAAAATTCTTTTCATATTATTTAACTAATCTTATTTTTAGAAATTTTCTTTTTCCCACCTGCAAAATCATTCCATTTTTTAGTTTAATATCCTGACGCCAGTCCTTGATTCTTAATTCTTGATTCTTGATTCTTATACTTACTCCTCCCTGTAAAATCAATCTTTTCGCTTCATTTTTTGAAGAAGCTAAATTTGCTTTTGTCAGTAAATCTAAAATAGGTAAAGATTTTTTTGAACTTTTAAAGACAGGAATTTTTAAAGGTAGTTTTTTCTCTCGAAATACGCGATTAAATTCTTTTTCAGCCGTTTCCCCGGCTTTCTTACTGTGATACATTTTAATTATTTCTTTGGCTAAAATTGATTTTGCTTCTTTAGGATTAAGCTTCTCCTCTTTTAAATCCTTTTTAATTTTCTCTATTTTTTTTAAGGGAAAACGAGTTGTTAGTTTAAGATAATCTTCGATTAATTCATCTTTCATTGACATAATCTTTCCGTACATATTTCTGGGATTATCAGTAATATTTATGACATTTCCCCAGCTGGTTGACATTTTTCTGCCATCAAGTCCGTAAAGCATTTGAGAAGTCATAATATCCTGGGGTGGCTGGCCGAATATCCTTTGCATTTCTCTTCCCATCTTCAGGTTAAATAATTGGTCAAAGCCCCCTATCTCAACGTCGGCTTTTATCATAACCGAATCGTAACCCTGAAGCAGAGGGTAGCTTAATTCATGCAAGCCGATAGGTTTGTTTTGTTCCCAGCGTTCTCTAAAATTCCGGCGCTGAATCATTTGTTGGGCAGTAAAACTCATCGCCAGGGAAAGAAAATCTTTAATTTTCAATTTACTAAGCCATTCTGAGTTTCTGTGAAATTCAACTTTTTTTAGGTCTAAAATTTTCCCAATCTGTTTTTTGTAAGTTCTTAAGTTTTCTTTAATTTCTTCTTCGGTCAAAGGCTTTCTCATCGCTTGTTTATCAGAAGCATCGCCGATTTGACCGGTAAAATCTCCGATAATAAAAACAATCTGGTGTCCTAAATCCTGAAAGTTCCTGAGTTTCCAGAGTTGAATTGCCCGACCGAGGTGTATTTTAGGTCCAGTAGGGTCAATACCCAATTTGATTCTCAATTTCTTCCCTGATTTTAATTTCTTCAAGAGATTTTTTTTGTCAATAACTTGCTCTATTCCCCTTTCCAGTATTTCTTTTATCTTTTTAGAGTCAGTATTTATTTTTACCCCGTTAGAAATTTTCATAGACTTTTATTTGAGAATATCCCCATTAGAAATTCTAATTAATATAAGATTTCTAACGGGGTTCATAATTTTGTACTCTGTTATTCTATTATTTTAATTGAATTTTTGACTGAAATCAAGGCTTGTCTACCATTAATATTCTCATAAGTTCTCTAACTTATTAACCAAGCGCTAACGCACAGCGAAAGCCGCAGCCCCGTACCGAGCCCCGCTCTGGTGCGGGGCAAATCCAACTAAAAACCGCGAGAGGACTCGCGGTTTTTAATAAATTCTTTGTTTTTATTCCTCTGGCTCCCGAGCAACAGCGAAGGGGGAAGAAGAAAATTTATTTTTCTTCGCCCTCTTTTTCTGTCTCTTCGGTAGCCGAAGAAGCTGAAGAAGACACTTTTCCTGCTGCTCCCTTTTTTCTTGATTTAAGAAAAAAGGCAATAAAACCAATTACAGCGACAACTGCGATAATCCAGGATACAAAAATTAAAGTTTCCATAATTGACATTTTTTATTATTTTATTTTCTAACGACTTTTTATCTTTAATCTATTTTAGAAAAATAATTAAGGCAAGTCAATCCCTTGGAAGAAATAGGTCAATTGTCAGTAATTTTATAAATATCTCCCGCACCCATTATTATCACTACCTCTCTGCCTTTTAGGTTTTTTTTGAGATAGTTTATTATCCCCTCTTTTGGCAGATAAACTACTGAAGGCCTGTTAATTTCTTTTATTAATTTTTTTGAATTAACCTTCTTTTTTATGTTTTTCTGTTCTCTCCCGGCAACATCATAGATATCAGTAATTATTACTTTATTAATAAAAACCTTGTCGTAAGACTGTTGGAAAACCTTAACGAAGTCCTTAAATAAATAAAATGTTCTTTGATACTGATGGGGTTGGAAAATGCACCAAATTTTTTTATGGGGGAATTTTTCCCGGGCCGCCTTTAAGGTTACCTTAATTTC
>Ga0210056_1004271_pt1 | contig 11235 bp, 10 predicted proteins | sample CryGeyCG2014_080_2_FD_183965 | JGI IMG/M metagenome (GOLD analysis project Ga0210056, IMG submission 183965) | Groundwater microbial communities from aquifer - Crystal Geyser CG07_land_8/20/14_0.80 (SPAdes) (version 2) | ecosystem: Environmental > Aquatic > Deep subsurface > Groundwater | place...
AAATCAAGGACGTGGACAATCTTTACGCGGCGCGGATCGATCAGCGGCAGGCCCTGGAGGAGTACAAGGGGCGGATACTTGAAGCCGTCAAGGACCAGAATGAGGAAACGAAACGATCCGTAGAAGAGGACCTGAACTCCCCCTGCGCCGAGGAGATGGCCGCCTTCGAAAAGTTCATGAGCTACTTTGAGACCAGCGGTTACGACATCACCGTTTTCGATACGGCGCCGACGGGGCATACCCTGCGGCTTCTGGAGCTGCCGACGGACTGGAAGGGGTTCATCGATCTGGGGAGCCTGACGAAGCAGACTTCGGAGGCGACGCAAAACAAATACGTCGACGTCATCGAAAAAATGCGCAATCCCGACAAGAGCGCCTTTGTCTTTGTGATGTATCCCGAATACACGCCCATGATCGAGGCCTGGCGGGCCGCTGAGGATCTAAAAAAACAGGTGGGCATCGAAACGGCGATGGTGGCCGTCAATTATATTCTGCCCCGGGATGCGGGGAATAACGCCTTTTTCAGCCGGAGGCGAAAACAGCAGGAAAAGTACCTGACGGAAATCTCGCAGCGATTCAACAAGCCGATGCTCTTCGCTCACCTGCTCGATCACGAACCGAAGGGTCTGGAAGCGCTGAGACGGCTGGGGCAGGACATGTGCGGCGCTAAATGACGCTTGATCGGAACAGCTCAGACAAAAGGTATGATGGAGGAAATATGTTTACGGTCACGGAAAAAGCGAGCGAAATGATTAAAACAACCATGAAAAGCCAAAAGGAGCCGCTGTCCGTTCGGATCCTCAGGCAGGCCGGCTGAGGCGCGCCCAGGCTGGGCATGGCTCTGGACGAGCCAAAGGAAAGCGATGTCACCTTCACGGATCGAGGGATTCAGTACCTCATCGACAAGGATCTGTTTAACGAAGTGAAACCCGTCACGATTGACTTCAAAAAGTCTTTTCTTGGATCAGGCTTTCGGATGACATCCCGCCTGTCCAGCAGATCCGGCGGGGGGTGCTGCGGCTGAAAGGCGAGCAATAGAATTAGAAAAGAATACTGCGACGGGTGGTTCGGGGTCGGGATGCAAAAAGAGGCGAGTTGGAGGAGGAACGGATGAATCCGATCTATATGGATTATGCGGCGACGACGCCCACCGATCAACGGGTGGTTGAGGCGTAGCTGCCCTGTTTCGGGGACATTTTCAGCAACCCATCGAGTCTCCACGGTTTCGGCCAGGATGCCCGGGCGTCTATGGAAGAGGCGCGGGCGAAGATCGCCGCCTTTATCGGCGCAAAGCCGGCGGAGGTCGTTTTTACGAGTGGCGGCACGGAGAGCGACAACTTCGCGATCAAGGGGGTGGCCTGGGCGAACCGTAAAAAAGGCGACCACATCATCACATCCCAGATCGAACACCACGCCGTCCTGGAGACCTGCCGTTTACTGGGGAAGGAAGGGTTCAGGGTGACCTATCTCCCCGTGGATGGGGACGGCCTGGTCGATCCGGCGGACGTGATGAAGGCGATCACGGACCGGACGGTCCTCATTTCCATCATGCATGCCAACAACGAGATCGGGACGATCGAGCCCATCGCCGAGAGCGGCCGGATCGCGAAGGGAAAGGGGAGCGGAAGAAAAGGAGTTCTGAATAACCATCGAAAGGAGGAGGAAAAATGATAGCCAACGGAATGCTTAAAAGAGCGGTAACAAAGAAGGTGGCCGCTTGCATGAGCGGCAGAATCGAAGACCTTGAAAAACTCGTCATGTTTTATCGAGAACACGATTTTCCACCGGACATGGCCATGCAGAATTTTATCGACAACCTCGATACGTCCATCAATGAAGGAACGAATTTTGCCAAGATTTTCCTCCGGGTCGGCCAGGAGACCTCAAATTCCTATCGGGAGAAACTCATAACCAACATGATCTTCAACCAGTTTATCACCGGCAAGGCCAAGCGGGAGGCCCTTTCCGAGGGAGAGGATCGGATTCCCTCTCTCATTGTGGTGAGCCCCACCATGCGCTGCAACCTTAATTGTCAGGGATGTTATTCCGGTCTCTACGCGAAAGAAGGCGAGCTCAGCGAGCAGGAACTCGACAATCTCTTCGCTGAAATCCGGGACATGGGCGTGTATTTCGTTGTCATTTCCGGAGGGGAGCCCTACCTTTTGAAAGACGTCCTCCTACGGCTCTTCAAGAAGTACAACGACATGTTTTTTCTCACCTATACCAACGGAACCCTGCTTGACGAAAAGGTCGCGATGGAGCTGGGCCGGCTGGGCAATGTTGCCCCGGCGATCAGCGTGGAAGGATGGGAGAAGGAAACGGCGGCCCGCCGCGGACCGAACACCTGGAATAAAATCCTGAGCGCCATGTCGAATCTGAGGAAGAACGGCGTTCTCTTCGGAATGAGTGTGACCGTGACGACACAGAATATGGAGATCGTTACGGATGAGAAATTCGCCGAATTCTTCATGGGGAAAGGCATCCTCTTCGGATGGTATTTCATGTTCATGCCGGTAGGCAAAGACCCAATGCTCGAACTGGTGATGACGCCTCAACAGCGTGTCCTTTGCGGTCAGAGGGTTCGCGCGCTTCGCGATCAGTATCCTCTCTTCCTTGCGGACTTCTGGAATGACGGTGAAATCGTCGGCGGATGCCTCGCCGCCGGGAGGTCCTATGTCCACATATTGAACAACGGCAACGTCGAGCCCTGCGTGTTCGCCCATTTCGGCGTCGACAACATCAGGGAGAAACCGCTTCTGGAGATCGTCAATTCTCCCTTCTTCAAGGACATCAGAAGGCAGTTCCCCTACAATGAGAACGGCAACTTGAAGAGGCCCTGCATGATCATCGACAACCCGCACGTGCTGAGGGACATGGTCCATAAACATCGGGCGGAGTCTGGTCACGCGCAGGCCGAGGCCATCGTTTCCGATCCTGCCGTGGTGAGATGGGTTGACCGCTACGCCGAAGAGTTTGCCGCCCTGACCGACCCGGAATGGGAAAAGATGATCAACGACCCGAACAATCGCTGGTACAAGGAGGGGCAAGAATACAAAAATCTCTTTCTCGGCGACAGACCGGCGGCCTATCCTGAACGGCCCGTTGCCGGAGAAATCCGGCGAGGATCCGCTGCCGCAAGCGCAGCACAAATGTGATCAGGAGGTGCAACCATGCAACTATTCAATTTTGAAACGGCTTGGCGTTTTGTGCCGCCCACATTCTTGGATATGGGGATGCGCTCGCAAACCCTTCGAAGCCTGGCATTGAAGAGGGCCGAAAAGGAATTGTTTAAACATTTTGCGGAGAATCCCGATAATCTGCCCCCAAAAGTTGCTGAACTGCGGACCCAGAGCGTATCCAATCTCCTCCGGAGCATCGAGCGGGCGGTTGCCGACGGGCGGATCGGCGACGATGTGCGCCGATCCATCCTCCAGTCGTTTATCGGTGCTTTTGTGATCCAGGATAAACAGCGGCTGAATGGCTTCCTTGAACGGTACGGGTTTGAACCGCCGAGCTTTCTCGTCATCAGCCCGACCAAGAAATGCAACCTGCGATGTAAAGGCTGTTATGCAGGCAGCTCGGCCCATAATGCCGAAACCCTGGACTACGCCGTGCTCCACCGGCTGATCCGCGAAAAAACCGAAGAGTGGGGTTCCCATTTAACCGTTCTTTCCGGTGGTGAGCCATTGCTCTACCAAAGCGGGAGCAAGGACCTGTTCGATCTTCTGCAGGATAACAAGGACAATTATTTCATGGCGTACACCAATTCCACCCTGATCACCCGGGATGTCGCGGAGAAAATGGCGCGATTGGGAAACATCAGTCCCGCGATATCGGTGGAGGGCTGGGAAAAGGAGACCGACGCCCGCAGCGGGAAGGGGATTTTCTCCAAGATCCTTCAGGCCATGGAAAACCTGCGCGCGGCCGGGGTGCCGTTCGGCATTTCGACAACCGCCACCCGGGAGAATGCCGAAGTCATCCTGAGCGATGAATTTGTCGATTTCTTTTTCCATAACCAGGGGGCTGTGTACGGCTGGATATTCCAATACATGCCCATCGGCCGCAGTTTTACCGTGGACTTGATGGTGACCCCGGAACAACGGCGCTGGATGCTCCAGAAACAAATGGAAATAATCTACGATAAAAAGTTGTTCTACGTCGATTTCTGGAACGGGGGGCCCTTGACGATCGGATGTATTTCCGCCGGCCGTTCCGGCGGCTATTTTTACGTCGACTGGAACGGCAACATCGCGCCTTGCGCCTTTTTCCCGTATTACATCGACAATGTCTATGAAATTTATCGGAAAAAACTCGACATGACTGCCGTCTTGGAATCGGAGTACTTCCGGGGCATCCGCGCTTGGCAGCACGACTACGCCTATCAACAACCGCCCGAGAAAATGAAGAATCTCTTTTTGCCTTGCCCTTACCGGGATCATTACCAGGACGCTTACCGGATCATTCAAAGACACGGCGCCAAAGCCATGGATGAAAATGCCGCGAAAGCCATCGGGGATGAAGCATACAGGCAAAAGATGATCGCCAGCGATGAACGGGTCGGGAAGTTGCTGGATCCTGTCTGGCAGCGGGAATTTTGCGGTTTGTGCCAAGACGACCTCAGAAAGGCGGTGTGACAGTCGATTGAAACCCGTCAAAGATAATGATCACAAATTGGATTCGGTGCAGAATCGCCAGAAGGCCGGCCTGGCCGTGATGGAGGCCGAAACCTCGCGCTTCAGGTTTGAAGCCTGCCGGCCGGACCCGGCAAGCCGGCGCATCGGCTGGGTATGTTCCTACACGCCGGAGGAGTTGATCATGGCGGCGGGCTTCACGCCTTGTCGGATTGAAAGCGGCGACGGGCGCGAGGAGGGCGCCGACGCCTTTCTTCCCGCCAATCTATGCCCCTACGTTCGCGGATTGCTCGACTCTGCACTGAGCGGCCGCTGTGATGGACTTCACGGGGTGGTCCTTGTCGCCTCATGCGACGCAATGCGCCGGCTCGCCGATATATGGACGCTATACGTCGGCGGCCGATTCATCCACCGGCTGGACGTGCCGCGGCGAAGCGACTGTCTCGCCGAGAACTTTTTCGTGGAGCAGTTGCGTGGGTTACGGTCCGCACTGGAGAGGGAGGCAGTCCGCCGCATTGCAGACGATGACATCGCGCGGGCCATTGAAACGCTCAACGAGACGCGGAAGCTGATTTCGCGCATTTCCCTATTGCGGACCGATCCCTTCTCTCCTCTTACCGGAAGCGAGTTTGCCGCCATCGCCCGCTGCGCCGTGGAATCGGACAAGGAGCGCTTCAATACCGAAGCCCGGCGGTTCCTGAGCGCTTTCGGCGGGAAAGTGAAAGACCGGACCGAGCGGCCCCGGGTCTTGCTCTGCGGCTCTATCGTCAACGGATTTGCCTTGCAGGAGCTTATCGAAGACGCCGGCGGCGCTGTTGTCACGGATGATCTTTGCACCGGCCTTCGGCACTACGACGGGTTGGTGGATGCCTCGTCGGACCCGCTGAGGGGGATCGCCCGGCGGTATCTGCGCCGAGCGGGCTGCGCCAGGATGAAGGGCGCCGACGCGCGCATCCGTCGCCTTTTAGGACTGGCAAAGGAACACGGAGCGGCAGGCGTTGTTTATCACACGCTGAAATTCTGCGACCTGGTGCAGGCTGACCTTCCGCGACTGCGCGAGGCATTGCGGCAAGAGGGAATTCCTCTTCTGCACGTCGATCGGGATGGAGCGTCCGCCGCCGGCGGGCAGTTGACGACGCGCGTCGAAGCATTCATTGAACTTCTCGAAAAGGGTAGCCGGCAGGATTAATGGAATGGACCCAATCACGAAGCGCACCCTTACAAGACTGCTCATCCACGGGTACCTCTGGCGCAAGCGCTGGGCGGCGCGAGGAGATATGCCGGTTGCCGACCGGATCATCTGCCGGACGGCCCGGATGCTCCTTGACATTTACCGGCCGGGAAAACTGACAGTGCTTTCGGGATTTCTCGTTCCCGCGGAACTGCTTCATTTGTATGGAGCGGCGCCCATGTTCATCGAGCATCTGGCGGGGATGATGGCCTCCGCCGGTTATGCGGGAAGAGCGCTCGGGCATGCCGAATCCGCCGGTTACAGCCGGGACGGGTGTTCGTTCCACAGGACGACGCTCGGGGCCTGGCTGGGCGGATACCTCCCAAGGTTCAAGCTTGTGACGGCCACGTCGCACCTTTGTGATCTGCAGAACCAGACCCTGGAAGAGCTGGCCGATCGTATGGGCGCGCCCTACGTCCTTTTGGATGTGCCTCAGGAGAATTCTCCGGCCGCGGTCGAATACCTGGCCGGTCAGCTCGCGGCGCTTGAGGAGACTCTGGCGGATCTCAGCGGGACGCAAGCAACACCGGCGGATTGGGAGCGCATCTTCTCCGTGAGCAATGAGACCAGGGAGCTGATGATCCGGGTGAACGAATTGCGCCGCGGACGTCCGAGCCCGCTTTACGGCCGGGAGGCCTTCACGCTGGCTCTCGAAGCGCTGCTGATGATGGGCACGCCCTTTCTTCGAGACTGCTACCGCGATCTGGTCGCAGAAATCGACAACCCTCGTGGAAACGAGGGCGACAACGGCGAACGAGCCCAGCGTTTCCGGATCATCTGGCTGCTTGCCTATCCCTATTTTCCGGGGAACTTTATCGACCGTCTCGAGAACGAGCTCGGGGTGCATGCCGTGGCCGAGGAGCTGGGGAACGTTTACTGGACCCCTTTGGATGCCGCACGGCCTCACCACAGCCTGGCGGTAAAGATGCTGCAGAATCCGAATCTCGGGCCGGTGACCAATCGGATCGCCCTCATCGAGCGCCTGGTTCGGGAATACGATGCGGATGGCGTGCTGCAATTCTCTCACTGGGGCTGCCGGCAGGGGTGTGGAGGCGTACGACCGATCGCCGACTCTTTGCGGCGGCTCGACGTGCCCTTTCTGGACCTTGACGGCGACTGCGTCGACAGCCGAAATTATTCCGAAGGCCAGACGCACACGCGGCTTGAGGGCTTCGTCGAAGTGATGGAAAAGCGCAGAGGGGTGAATAGACAGGTGTTGTCCATGGATGGTTTGTTTCTGGGCATCGACATTGGGTCTCTGTCCGGCAAGGCGGTCGTCATCGATGCGGCCGGACGAATCCTGTTCCGGGAGGTGATCCTGACCGGGGCCAGCAGCCGCCGCGCTGCCGCAAAGCTAAAGGAGATGGTTTTCGATGGGAACGGCTTCGGACGGAGGATCCGAACCTGTGTTGCTACCGGATACGGACGGGAAGCGGTGGATTTTGCCGACGAGCAGGTCACGGAAATCACCTGCCACGCCCGGGGGATGGCCCACCTGGTGCACAGTGTGGGCACGATCATCGATATCGGGGGGCAGGACACCAAGGCCATAGCCGTTGACAAAGAGGGAGCGGTGCAGCGCTTTGCCATGAACGATAAGTGCGCCGCCGGGACCGGCCGCTTTCTGGAAATGATGGCACAGGCGCTTGAAATCGATATCGAGGATATGGGCCGGCGGGCGCTTCAGGCCAAACGGTCGGCAACCATATCTTCACTGTGTATGGTTTTTGCCGAGAGCGAAGTGGTATCGCTCATTGCCGAAGGGAGGCCCGTCGAAGAGATATGTCGCGGCATCTGCGAGAGCATCGCGTCCCGCACGGTATCCATGTTGGGTAAAGTCGGCAGGAACGGGAATATCGCCATGAGCGGCGGCGTGGCCAAAAACGTCGGGGTTGTCAGGGCCCTTGAACGGGCGCTGGGGGTGCGGCTGGACATCCCGGCCGATCCGCAGGTCGTCGGCGCCCTCGGGGCCGCACTGATCGCACGTGAACGCCGAGGTTCTCCTGTCGCCTGATCTATTCATGGATGGTTCCCTCGTATTGTTTTATGGTTGCTTTGCTTTTATTTATGTTATTCGGCTATTTAATCGGGTCCATCTCACCCGGTTATATTTCAGGCCGCCTTGTTAAAAAAAAAGACATTAGAAAATTGGGCAGCAAACATACAGGTGCGGTGAATACATATCTTATCGTGGGGCCTGCTTATGGAATTATCGCTGGTCTATTTGACCTTTTAAAAACGCCTTTCGTTTATTACCTGTTTATTTCCGGCTTGATATTTCCGGAAACCGCTCAGATGAACCAAGATTTGGCGCTATTGCCGGGCATCGCGGCGGTTGTTGGACACAACTATCCCCTTTACTTAAAATTTCAAGGCGGGAAAGGCGTGGCTTCCCTGCTTGGGCTATCGATTGCGGCAATCGCAATAAACCCCGATCTTTTTGCTCTGTTCCTGATCTTATTTACCGTTGCCTACAGTCTCTATATTTCCGCTTCGTTAACCCTTGAGTTTCCCTTGCGGAAAGTCTTAAAACTTTCCGCCCTTGCATTTCCGATCGGTCTGTTATGGGCGCCGGGTTTTATTGTCTTGGCGGCACTTTTGATCTTTATCGGCTTTCTGGTTTTAGATTTGTTTCGCTTTTTGATGCCTCGGCTGAATCAGCGTTATTTGGGATTCAAACAATTGGCGAAAGAAAAAGAGCAGAAAAGATTTTCCGGCTATACCCTGTTTATGGCAAGCAATTTAATATTATTGATATTTTTCAGGTCAGAGATAACAACGCTTGTGTTGATATCATTCATTCTGGGGGATACCTTGGCGCCTCTGGGCAAATCAATTTTCCCCATAAAGTTAATTGGCGAGAAAACAATCGGCGGCGCTCTTATTATTATTGGTGTTTCTTTAATGAGCGGCCTTTTTTTAAATACCTTAACCCTCCTTTCTATTCCGGTTTCAATAGTATTGTTATCTCCTATCATTTTGGCTGCATTGGACCAATTGTCTTTCCTCTTGGACGATAATATTTTAGTGCCCATTGGCACAGCTTTGCTGCTCAGTCTGCTTTTTTAACAAGGGTCGAAAACAGATAGCCGGTCTGTCAGTCCGATGACCTGTTCTCTTCAAAATCGAATTTTCCCTTTGCAAACAGGGACAAACAGGCATCCACGACATTGGGATCGTAAAGGATGCCCCGGTTTTGGGATATTTCTTCCAATGCCTTATGGCGTGAGATTGCGATAAGTACTTCTTTTAAGATGCAGTTTCTTCTTAATCAAAGTGAAATCCGGCCAGATATACGGAAAGCTTATCACGGTTTTCAGCCGACAACTCCGGACAGTGTTCGGCGCCGCACTTGCCTTCCACCACTTGGGAGGCAAACACCATGCACGTAGGGTGGCCGCATTTCTTGCAGTTGGTTTTCGGCAGTAACCGGAGAATATCCATCAGCCTGGGTTTTACTTTTCCCTCGTAAGACGGCACAAGGCTTCCCCGCTTTTCCCAGACCTCGTTGATCTTGTCTTTCCACCACTCGATCACCCTGTCCGCCTCTTCCTCATCCGCCAATCGGTTAACGGCAATCTCGCGCGCACCCACTTTGATGCTCCTGCCCTGCAGGTGGAATACCACCTCCGGCGGGTCGCGAAAATATTCCATACCATGCAATACTGCATTCAGATATGGCAATACTTCGGCCACATCCTCGTTCAGTGTTGCAATGCAGTAAACCGATTCTGAACTCGGGTTGCATTCCGGCCTGCCAATCTGCTTCGTATATCCAGTTAATATCATGACAGCCCTCCTCGTCGTTTAATCTCCAGCCGCCGCCTTCTCGGCAAACAATCTTGACTCAACATCGGAAAAATCCGCCCGGATGTTCATATCTCGGCGACGATCCTCTGTTCGGCGACCACCTCCCCGACACGCGATAAAGACCCTTTCTCAATTGCAGTGGCTGCAATTCTCCATTTCCCCGACTGAAAAGGGCAGGATCTGGAGCGTCGTGTGGTTGATCCCGTACTTGTGAAGCAGCAGCTCCTGGACCGCGCGGATGATCCCTTCGTGGTCGGGGGACTCCTCCCCCGATTTAAGATGGGCGGAGAGCAGCTTCTGCTCGGAACCGGTCTCCCAGATGTGGAGATCGTTGACCTCCGCCACGGCGGGGATCGCCAGCAGGTCATTCTTGACCTGAAGGAAATCAATGCCGGGCGGTACGGCGTCCAGAAGCGAATTGACCGCCTGCCGGACGATCTTGTAGATCTCACGGGCAATGACGATGCAGATGGCCAGCGACAGGAGGGGATCGACGTAACGCCAGCCAAAGGACATGATCAGCAGGGCGCCGACGATCACCCCGAGGGAGAACAGGGAGTCCTGGAGCGAATGGAGCCAGGCGCTTTTCATGTTGATATTCCGTGCCGAGATTTTCTGCAACAACAGCGTGGCCGCACCGTTGCCGACAAAAGCGACGACAGCGACCCAGAACATCACCTGTCCGGGGACTTCCGCCGGCGCTGTGAACCGCTTGAGGGTCTCCCAGAAAACGAAGGCGATCACGACGGATAGACCGATGCTGTTGACGAAGGCGGCGATAAACTCGATCTTCCGATAACCGTAGGTTTTCGTTTCATTCGCAGGCCGGCGGGCGACCTTCTCCGCCCAGTAGCTGAAGAGCATGTGGGCGATGTCGCTCAGATTGTGGACGGCGTCCGAGATCAGCGCCATGCTCTGGATCATCAGGCCGAAGACCATCTCGAAGGCCACGATCCCGCCGTTGATCACGATGGCGAAGATCAGGTTTTTCAGTGAAGCCGGCGTTTCGTGACTGTGGCTGTGACCGGGGCTGTGGTCATGGTCGTGGTCATGATTGTGGTTTTGTTCCATCTCTGTTTGCCTCTTGTTATTTGTTATAAATTCCCATGATCTCCCGTTCTATCGCCTTGGCGATCTTCGCCGCGTCGGTTGCCGAATTCAGGTTGAAATTTTTCGGTATCTCCAGGTCTTTGGAAAGGGTGATCTGTTTGTCCACTTCAAAATCGGCCTTTTCAGGGTTTTCAGGGCGCAACGCATCGGACAGCCGTCAATGGCGACAATTCCCTTGGCTTCCCGCGCCGCTTTGGTAATGTTGGCCAGTCCGGCGGAGATGCTGGCCAAACAAAGCAAGGCGGCTTTTTCGATACCAGTTTTCCTTCTCCTTCTTTTCCGCCGTGAACCCGTTGAGAGGTCCGGCGCCCATGCAGGCATCGGAAACTTTTTGCTTCACTTTTCACACCTCCGTTTTTTGGCTCTTCAGCAAAATTTATGGGTGACCGTTGGCTGGGGTAGGTCACCAAGCGTATGATATAAGGCGATTTTCACCACCTCGTAGCTACGGAA
>Ga0210056_1004275_pt1 | contig 11222 bp, 9 predicted proteins | sample CryGeyCG2014_080_2_FD_183965 | JGI IMG/M metagenome (GOLD analysis project Ga0210056, IMG submission 183965) | Groundwater microbial communities from aquifer - Crystal Geyser CG07_land_8/20/14_0.80 (SPAdes) (version 2) | ecosystem: Environmental > Aquatic > Deep subsurface > Groundwater | place...
AGAGTCGGGAGGGGTGAGATTAAAGAGGTTATAATAGCTACAAATCCTAATTTTAGTGGCGACCTTACTGCAACATACTTAAAAAAAATCCTTACTCCATTTGGTGTAAAGGTAACAAGGATTGCAACTGGTTTACCCAAGGGCGCAGAAATAGATTTTGTTGATTCAGTTACTCTTTCCCTTGCAATAAAAGAAAGAAAAGAAGCTTAATAATAATTTCAAGGAGGCAAGAATGAGCGAAATAGTTACAGTCAAAGCAAGGGAGATCCTTGATTCGAGAGGTAACCCTACAGTTGAAACAGAAGTCTTACTTGCGTCAGGTGCTTTTGGGAAAGCTGCTGTTCCCTCAGGTAAATCTACCGGAAAATATGAAGCAATTGAATTAAGAGATAATGATCCTGCTAGATTCAAAGGTAACGGTGTACTTAAGGCTATTGAAAATGTTAATGAAATTATCGCCGAAAAAATTGTTGGCATGGAATCTACAAACCAAAGTGACATTGACAGAGAAATGATAGAATTGGATGGAACGGCTAATAAATCTAAACTTGGTGCAAATGCCATTCTCAGTGTTTCTCTGGCCACAGCAGTGGCCACGGCAGAAGAGTCAGGCACCCCACTATATAAATATCTTGGAGGAGTTAATGCAATTACACTACCCGTTCCTCAATTCAATGTGCTTAATGGAGGAGAGCATGCAGATTCAGGGCTCAACATACAGGAATTTTTGCTCTTACCTATTGGAGCCCCAAATTTTAGAGAAGCATTGAGGTATGGGTCGGAAATTTACCATACACTCAGCAGCATTCTTAAGAAAGATAGTTTTTCAATAAGCGTTGGAGACGAAGGTGGTTTTGCTCCAAGAGTCGGAAGTGGAGAAAATGCTTTAAAATACCTCGTCCGCGCTGTCCAGGAGGCAGACTATATCCCGGGTAAGGATGTTTTTGTTGGTTTTGATGCTGCTGCTTCTGCCTTCTTTAAAAATGGTGCATATACCTATGAGGGCAAAAAAATGGCTTCACTCGAGATGATTGACTATTATGAACGACTTGTGAATGAATTTCCAATTATTTCAATTGAGGATGGTCTTGCTGAAGAAGATTGGGATGGATGGGCTAAATTAACAGAGAGGCTTGGTAATAGAATTCAGCTTGTTGGAGATGATATTTACGTAACAAACCCAAAGCTATTGAGCAGAGGCATTAAAGAATCAGCTTCAAACGCAATTCTTATTAAATTAAATCAAATTGGTACTTTAACTGAAACGATGAATACTGTAAGATTAGCTAGTAGTGCAGATTTTAATGTCGTTGTCTCGCATAGATCCGGTGAAACGGCGGATGTTTTCATTTCTCACCTTGTTGTGGGTATGAATATAGGGCAGATAAAAAGTGGCGCTCCTTGCAGAATTGAAAGAGTTGAAAAGTATAACGAACTTATGCGAATTGAGGAAGATCTTGGAACATCTGCAAAATATGCAGGTAGAGAATTTTTCAAAAGATTTTTGCAAGAGTAAATTGTATGCCTGAAGTAATTGAAGTTGATTTTTTAAGAAAGGAAGTTCAACAGCTTTTAGTAGGTAAAACTGTTTTGAAAGGAGTTCTTATAAAAGAATCCCTTTCAAATTTAAATGCAAACCAATTTTCTGAAATTCTCGAAGGGAAAACAATAATTGGCGCAAGAAGAAAAGGCAAAGTTCTTATCATAGACTTTTCAAAAGAAGTTTCACTTTTAACGCATTTTTTACTTACTGGCTTTGCAAGGTTTTATGAGCAATGTCCGAATATAAATTACCAGGTAGCCCTTTATTTTGCTGGCAACGGATGCCTCTTAATTAATGGCATTATGCTGGGTGGCTTTGTAAAAATTGTGCGAACCGATAAGGTTTTTGAAGAAGATGGAGTTAAAGAACTTGGCATTGATGTGCTTAGTCTAGATTTTACTTTAGATAGATTCAAGCAAATTTTAAACTCAAATAGAAGAAAAACTATAAAGCAAGTTTTAATTGACCAACATATCATTGCTGGAATTGGAAATGCATACTCAGATGAAATCCTTTTTGAGGCAAAAGTTCTTCCTTTTAGAAAGTGCGAAGATTTAACCAATGCTGATACTGAAAATATTTTTAATGTTAAAGAAAAAGTTTTTGAAAGGTCAATTGCTTTTGGAGGGGAAAGCGAGCTTTCTTTTGTTCATCTTGATGGGAAAAGAGGAGAGTTTCATAAACATTTTAATGTTCACAAAAGAGAAGGAGAATCCTGTCCAATATGTGGCACCCCTATAATTATGAAGAAAATAGGAGGCAGAAGTTCATATTACTGCCCTAATTGTCAAAAAGAGGAGGCATAAATGGAGATTAAAGGAGGGGTTGCAGTAGTAGCGAGAGCATCAAGTGGTATTGGCCGAGCAACTTTTATCTTACTTGCTGAAAAGAGAGCTAAAATTGCCTGTACAACAGTTTTTCTGATAGAAAATGATTATGTTTCGGGTCTAGTCGTTAATGTAAATGTAAGTAGATATATGAATTGGAGGAGACCATGAAAGAATTTACATTAAAGCAATGGATTATTGTAGTAATTTTAATTTCTGTAATTACTTTCGGCACAGGATTTCTCTTTGGAAGAAATTTTGGTTTCAAGAGCGCTACTGTAAATGTGAACAAGGAACCTGTTGTAATCTCGCAAAGTCCACAAGAACCTGTCCTTATTACTATATATGTTACGGGGGCTGTAAAAACCCCTGATGTTTATAAAGTGGATGAGGGAAGTATTGTCAAGGATGCTATAAATACAGCAGGTGGTCCATTAAGCAATGCAGATTTGATAGCGGTGAACCTTGCAAGAAAAGTTCAAGATGGAGAGGAAATAATTATCCCATTTAAAGAAGAAAATACCAGTACAGGTGCAAGTAACAGTAATAACAATTCCACGAAAAGCCAAAAAATAAATATTAACATAGCTTCAGTTAGTGAACTCGAAAGTTTACCAGGTATTGGAGAAGTTAAGGCAAATGCAATTATTAATTATAGGAAAAACTATGGACCCTTCAAAGACATAAAGGATATTATAAATGTCTCAGGCATTGGTGATAAAACTTTTGAGTCGATAAAGGATCTGATTTGCGTTAACTAATGCCTGCTTTTATTTCATTTTTAATTAGTTTAGCCTGTGTTATAACAATTTATTCTTTTGTATTCAAGCATTTCATTCTTATTTTAATTTTTATACCTTTGATAGCTTTTCTTCTACTTATCTCTAAAAAGAAATTTTTGATCTTGAATTTGATACTCGTTTTTATCGTTTCTTTATCAAGTTTTGCACAAATAAAACCATATTTTCTTAAGAGTATTCCACAGAACTTGTATGGCAGAATTATCTCGATAATGGGGAAAGTTAACGATTACTCAGAAGAAACTATTTACCCAAAAAGTTTTGTAATAAATAGTTTAATTATAAATAGCGAAAGATATTCTGGCAGCTTAAGAGTTTATACTGACCAGGATTTTCCTCCTCCTTTCAGTAATGTTACGATTAGGGGAACACTAAATAAAGTTGATTTAAAATCAGATATCGAGAAATTAACTCGCTGTCAATATTCTATGTACTCCAATGAGATTGTTGTTGATAGTGCTTTGGGTTACGCTCAAACACTAAGTAAAATAAGACAGGAGATAATTGATAGAATTAGACTTTCCATGAAAAGTGAAGAAGCCTTTTTGTTAATTTCGTCTATAATGGGCATATATTCATTATCAAACGAAGAGCGTGCTCCATTTGAAAAAACTGGAACAGCTCATATTTTTGCGGTATCAGGTTTGCATATGAGTATCCTCGGAGAAACTTTAAATAAATTTTTAGGTTATTTTTTTATTTTTTCTCCCATAATAACTTTGATTATACTTTTATTTTTTATTTTACTTATCGGATTTAAAATATCAGCTTTACGTGCAATCTTAATGTATGCAGTTTTTGCTCTGGCAAAAACGACTGGAAGAGAATCGAATAATTTAAATGTACTCGGGTTTGCAGGGATTATCATAGTAATATTTTTTCCAGTTTCGATTTTTTCCATAAGTTTCCAGCTTTCTTTTGTATCAATTTTTGCATTATTTGTTTTTGCTCCATTTATTTCGCAATCATTGCCAAATAAATTTCCTTATAAAATTCTTGCTGCAACTGTTTCTATTCAAATTTTCCTATTACCCCTAATTGCATTTTACTTTGGTACATTCTCTATATCTTCATTTATTGCAAATTTATTTGCAATACCTTATATGTCAATACTTGTACCCGCTGGATTTATACAGGTCATTGCCTCCGTTCTTGGGAGACAGGTATCAAATTTTTTTGCACCAATTTCTAACTTTTTATACAGCATTTTGAATTCAATTATTGGATATATTTCTAAATTACCATTTTCGTCTATAAATGTAAATTTTTCCTTTATCAATATTATTTTGTTTTTCACTATTCTTTCTTTTTTGTTGCTTATTTTGTGGAAGAAGAAAAAGATGCTTTTACTTTCTATTGCTATTCTTGTTTCTTCTTTTGTTTTCTCAAGTTTCATGCCCAGAAGTTTTACCATTCATCCATATAAGTTAGGCGGTGAAAACTTTTTCATTGTTAGAGATACTTCAAGTACTGTTCTTCTATTTTTTAAAAATCAGGATAAGCAAATATTTAATATGAGCGATACCCTTGAGAGAGATCTAAGATTAGAAGGAATCAATAACATCAATGTGATTTTGGTAGCCTACCCAATAGATAATGAAAGCTATTCAAATGCCTTGGAGTTTGCAAAGAGAACTAATATTAAAATTGGATATTTAATGCTTCCAAACTTAGATAATGAGCTGATAAAGATTTTTTCTGAGCAGACAAAAAATAAAATAAATTTAGCTACTTTTAAAAATGATTCTACGATAAAAATTGGAGATTATTCATTTATATTATTTTCTGAGAGCAGTAATAATGCAATTTTATTAGAAAGAAATAAGCAAAAATACCTTCTTGTAGGTTGCAGCAAACTCTTCAACTCTCCATTTAAAGAGCGTTTAAATTTAGATGAGATCTATTTCCCTGATGGCTTTGAACTAAGTTCTTTAAAAGATCATTTCGAATTTAGTAAAATATACAAATATTAACTATAATAACTTAATGAATACTACTGAGAAAAAACTTTTACTCATAGATGGTAGCGGTATGTTGTACAGGGCATATTTCGCATTGCCACACTTTTTAACTAAGAAAGGTGAACCCACCGGGGCAGTTTATGGATTTTTGCAGATGATGCTTCGCGTAATGAAGGATGAAAAACCTGATTTTATTAGTGTTGCTTTTGATAGGAAAGCCTTGACTGCAAGACATATTGCATATAAGGAATATAAGGCCACAAGGCCTCCTATGCCAGATGAACTTTCTAAACAATTCGAAACGATTCATGAAGTACTCGATGCCTTTAAAATCCCTGTTTATGAGATTGATGGTTTTGAAGCAGATGACGTTATTGCAACGATTGCAGAGCAGACAAAAAATGAAAATATCAAAATTTTTGTAGTGACAGGAGATATGGATTTGGCACAATTGATTTCTGCCAATGTTTTGCTTTTAATGACCAGGAAAGGCGTAACAAATATAGAAAAATTTGATCGAAGTAAATTAAAAGAGAGTCTCGGCATTTCTCCTGAACAAGTGCCAGATTATAAAGCTCTCGCTGGAGACCTGTCTGATAATATTCAGGGAGTGCCAGGAATAGGCCCAAAGACTGCATTAAAGATACTCAATAAATATAATAATATTGAAAACTTATCTCTGCACCTTGAGGAAGAACATTTAGGCGAATACAGAGAAATAATACTCCGAAACAAATCTTTATGTACGCTTTTAAGAGATGTTCCAATAAAATTTGACATAGAAGTTGCAAAGATGCCAGATTTTAAAGGTGAAAAGACAAAAGAAATTCTTTCAAGACTCGAATTCAAAAATATAATTAGAGAGCTCAATATTGGAAATAGTATATTTGACGTAGCTAAAGATACCAATTTAAAGCATATTGGACTTTATTTTGAAACTTCAAAAGAAAAGCCTTTTGGATTTGCTTATGCAGATAGAGATTCTGAACAAGAATACAGGATTGGTGAAGAACTTTTTACAAATCAAGAATCACTTGAGAAATTAAGGAACTTGCTTTCCGATGAAAGTACTCAAAAAGAAATTTATAATTTGAAAGAACTTCTCTGGATTTCCAGGAAATATGGTTTGTCTGTAAAGAACGTTCATTTTGATATTGCTTTGGTGGCATATCTTCTGGATACGGGCCTAAATTCATATTCCCTTGAGTCTTTAACTAAGATATTTTCAATACCCCTGGATGGTAAATCTATGAGGGATAAGGCAAGGTTTATTTATAATATTGCCAGTATAGAAGATAAACTTTTTAAAGACAAGGAACTTTTAAAAGTTTATGAAGACATAGAAAAACCTCTTGCAGAAGTTTTGTTAGATATGGAAGAAGCTGGCATAAGAATAGACGTTGCTTATTTTAAAGAGCTCGAGAAGATTATTGAGAAGGAGTTAAAAGCTCTTGAAGAAAAAATTTATAAACTTGCAGGAATATCATTTAACATACTTTCTTCTAAACAACTTTCCTCGGTTCTTTATGATATTTTAGAACTCGAGCTCACTAAAAAAGGAAAAACTGGTTTTTCAACAGGAAGCGAAGTACTTGAAGAAATGGCAGACAAACACCCAATTATTCCTCTCATCCTGCAGTACAGAAGCTTGTCAAAATTAAGTTCAACATATATTGAGGCTCTTCCCCATCTTATATCTAAAACGGATGGTAAATTACATACGCATTTTCACCAGATAGGTACTTCTACAGGAAGACTAAGGAGCTCTGATCCCAATTTACAAAATATACCCATAAGAGGTGAATGGGGTGAGAAAATAAGGAAGGGTTTTACTTCGGGAGATACTAATCATTTCTTAATAAGTGCAGATTATTCACAAATTGAATTGCGAATTCTTGCACATCTCTCGCAGGACAAAGTTTTGATAGAGGCTTTCAGAAAAGACGAGGACATACACGTTCATACGGCTTCAATGGTTTTTGGAATTGATGAAAAAGAAGTAACAAAAGAAATGAGGAGCAGTGCAAAAGCGATTAATTTTGGGATAGTTTATGGTATTTCCCCCTATGGCTTATCTAAGCAACTCGGATGCTCGCAAGTGGAAGCTACAGATTATATAGAGAAGTACTTTCAGAAATATCAGGGAGTAAAAGAGTTCATAGAGATTCTTGTTAAGCGCGCAAGAGAAACCGGGGAAACAAGGACCATTTCAGGAAGAATAAGAAAAGTAGATGGATTAGATAGCAAAAATTATAATATAAAAGAAAATGCAAGAAGAATTGCTATAAATAGCCCGATCCAGGGGAGTGCTTCTGATATCATTAAAATAGCCATGGTAAATATTTACGATCAAATTAAAGAGCTTGATTCACATATTTTGCTTCAAATCCATGACGAACTTATTGTCGAAAGCAATAAAGATGTTTTTGATAAAGTTGTTTATATAATAAAAGAGAAAATGGAACATGCATATGAGCTCTCAATCCCGCTTAAGGTAAATATTGGATATGGTTATAATTTACTCGAGGCAAAGACATGAAGATAATTGGACTTACTGGTAATATTGCTTCTGGAAAGAGTGCTATATCTTATATTTTAAAAAATCTTGGTGCAGAAGTCTTAGACCTGGATAAGATAGGTAAACAAATCCAAGAACTTAATTATAAAAAAGTTATTGAAAAAATTGAAAAAAGATTTGGAAAAGAAATTATAGAGAACGAAAAAATAAATAGAAAAAAACTTGGCTCAATCGTCTTTTCTGACAAACAAGCGCTAATTGATCTTAATTCTATCATGATTCCTTTAATGACAGAAAAACTCAAACGAACTATTGATGAAAATAGAAAAAAGGAGACGAAGGTACTTGTTGTTGACGCTGCAATTTTATTTGAAGCTAATTGGGATAAATTTGTAGACTATGTCTGGGTTGTATATGTTCCGAGAGAAACTCAAATAAATAGACTTATCAAAAGAGAAAAGATTACTCAGGAAGAAGCAATAATGAGAGTGGATTCTCAAGAAAGCATTGATGAAAAGATTGAAAAGGCAGATGTTGTTATAGATAACAGCAAGAATCTTGAAGCCGTTAAGTTGAAGATATTAGAATTATGGAACGTGATAACAATTTCTATTTAAGTTTTTCAAGATTATCAACATACTTAAAATGCTCTATGAGGTATAAATTTATCTATGTAGATAATCTTTCTACTATTCGAAGAAGCTATTTTAGCTTTGGAAATACAATACATAAAGTACTTGAAACTTTTTACCATCCTGAAAAAAATTTTATCGAACTCGGTAAACCGCCCTACAAGTATATGATGGAGCTACTAGATGAATGTTGGGTGTCTGAAGGCTATAGTTCAGAAGCCGAAGAAACTAAAGCAAAAAGTGAAGCCAAAAAAATATTAACGAGTTTTTACAGAAAGTTTATTTTTGCTTTCCAGCCTGCTTTATTTGTAGAGAAAAATTTTTCATTTAAAGTTGAAAATTTTGAACTAAAGGGTAGAATAGATAGAATTGATGAAAGATCAGGGCATTTTACCATCGTAGATTATAAAACAAACAGTATTTTACCGGAGCTTTTTAAAGAAGAGGAATTTTTACAGCCTGTAATTTATAATATGGCTGCAAGAGACATTCTTGATACAGATAATATTGATTCAGTTTCTCTTTATTTTTTAAAATTCGGCAAAAAAATAGATTTTTCTTTTGATGATTCGATTATTGAGAAGACTAAAAAAAGAATCTATGAAATAGGAACCCTCATTCTACAAGGTGATTTTAAGCCAAAAGTGAATGGTAATTGCTCCAATTGTGAATTTAAAAATATTTGTCCAAGTTTTTCAGGCTAAAACGTTAAGGGGGCATGATATGCGTAAATTATTTACTTTTATAGTTTTTATTTTACTTGTATTTTCAATTTTGATTTTACCTTTTTCCGTTATAGGCAATTCTGTTGGAAATTTAAATCAATTTCCATATCCTATCACTTTAATTTTTAGCGATGGCAACAATCTTCTTATTGGCACCGAGTCTGGTTTATTCATTTCTAACGATGAAGGAAGAAGCTTTGTACAAAAAAATTCAGGTTTATCAGATACCCATATAACAGGCATTGTTAGGTCAGGAGATAAATATTTTATAGGTACTTCAGAAGGTGGCTTGTATGCTGGAAATGTCAAAGACCAAAAATGGATATCATTTTCTAATAAAGTTAATTGCCCCACTATTAGTTCTGTTTCATCTAAAGATAATATGATCTTTGTTACCTCTCTTTGCACTGGATTTCATGTAAGTTTTGATTATGGTTCAACATGGCTTGATATTAATTCGGGGTTACCTACTCAAAAGACTACATCATTTATCAGCACTGAGTCCGGGAGAAATTTCTTGGGTACAGAAGATTCTGGACTGTATTATTCCGAAAGCTTAGATGAAAAGACTGTATGGCAAAATCTGCTACCAGAGTATAGTGTAACTTCCTTGAGTTACTTTATGGGGAGTCTTTTTGTTGGCACTTCTTCAGGATTATTTAAAGGTAATGTAGGTATAAAATTTCAAAAAATGGATTTTATTGGTGGTGAACCTTATATTGCTGGCATTATTTACAATAATGATAGACTATTTGTAGCGATCCAAAATTTTGGAGTATTCGTAACGCTGGATGGAATAAATTTCTACGATGTTTTGCAGGGCCAGGTTTTATTTCCGAGAAGCTTATATTTAGAAAACAGTTCAAGAAAGCTTTACATTGGAGATAACAATGGTAATCTATCTTTAATAGATCTTTCTTTACCATTGCTTGTATGCAGAACAAAAATTGATCTTGGAGTGGTAAATGAAGGTAACAAGTTAAGTGGGAGCTTTTCAATAGTAAATATTGGATATGGTACTTTAAATGGAACTATTTCTGCTCCTGTATTTATAAAACTCAACAAGACTAATTTTATAAATACCAGTAGTATCAACTTTATAGTCGATACGGCCGGACTTTCTCCAGACAATTACACAGTTCCTATTAAAATTAGTTCGAACGGCGGAGCTCAAAGTATATATATTTCTTTTAAAGTATTAGAAGTTACTGAAATAAAGATCACCTTAACTATTGATTCTAAAGATGCATATGTAAATAGTGAAAAAATCTTGCTCGATGCACCACCGTTTATTGATAAACAGTCTTCAAGGACTTTAGTGCCTTTGAGGTTTATTTCACAGGCTTTCGGTGCGGAAGTTGAATGGGATGAAAAGCTTAGAAAAGTTACAATTAAAAAAGCGCCAACCAAAAACAATCCAGCAATTCTTATAGAGCTTTGGCCTGGGGATAAAACAGCTAAAGTAAATTTAAAAAGTGTGGAACTTGACGTTGCACCTGTTATTATTCCCCCAGGAAGAACTATGGTACCTTTAAGGTTTATTAGCGAGAGTTTTGGAAGTTCAGTAAGCTGGGATGGAATAAACAGAAGAATAACTATTATTTACAAGCGTTAAGACGTTTTTCTCTTTCAGTCCTAATGATGTTGAAGATTTTGTTTACAGCTCTGCCAATCTTATTATTTACAACAACAAAGTCGTAAAAAAACCTCTCTTCAATTTCCTCTTTTGCTCTTTTTATTCGATTTTCTTCTTCTTCAGGGGTTTCGGTTCCTCTTTTGTTGAGTCTTTTAAGAAGATCCTTTATGCTAGGCGGCATAATAAAAATTAATAATGCTTGACCGTACTGGTTTTTTATCTTTTTTGCGCCTTGTACATCGATTTGAAGCAGTATATCCTTTTCATCTGAAAGTCTTTCTTCTATGCTCTTTTTCAGGACTCCATAATGTTTGCCGTGCACTACTGAGTATTCCGCAAATTCACTTCGTTTAATTCTATCAAAGAATTCTTCTTCTGAAAGAAAATAATAATCTCTTTTATCTATTTCGTTTTTTCTTTTAGCTCTTGTAGTGCAGGTAACGGCGAGTTTAACTTTTTTATCTCTTTTTATTAACTCTCTTGCAATTGTTCCTTTTCCAACTCCAGAAGGTCCTGATATTACTATTATCATATTTCCTTTGATAGTATTTCTATTGCTTTTTGTAGCTGCAGATCTTCT
>Ga0210056_1004281_pt1 | contig 11211 bp, 9 predicted proteins | sample CryGeyCG2014_080_2_FD_183965 | JGI IMG/M metagenome (GOLD analysis project Ga0210056, IMG submission 183965) | Groundwater microbial communities from aquifer - Crystal Geyser CG07_land_8/20/14_0.80 (SPAdes) (version 2) | ecosystem: Environmental > Aquatic > Deep subsurface > Groundwater | place...
TGGCGCCTGTGGCGCCACCTACATTAACTCAGTGCGCGCATCAAAGTGCCGGCCATCTTCTGTTATCGCGGTTCGTACTGAAACGACCACGCCACGCAAACCCATGGTCCGGCGTTGTGTGATTCGGTCATTGGTGCTTACAACGGTCTTAAAACAAATCGTTTTGCTTCTCGCGTCTTGTCTCTGCCTGTGGCGAGCCTTCCACCATCGCTCAATCGATAGGGTGCCTTATCCAACAACACTCGCCGAATACGTAATGCTAACCGGCGTGCAATTGCCGTGATGGCTTTTCTTCCGCTGCCCGTTTGATGCTTGATTCGCTCATACGTGGCTTTTGCTCCTGCGTCATACCGGATCAGCGTCCAACTGCTCTCTACCAACCGTGTTCGCACGTGGTAATTCCCACACCGTGTGATGTGTCCCATCCGGATTCGTTCGCCACTGGAGTGCTGGCTGGGTGTCAAGCCAAGAAAACTCGCCAGTTGATCTGCCCGGGCGAATCGTTCGATGTCCTGTAATTCAATCAAGATTGCCATTGCAGTAAACATCCCGATGCCTGGAATCTGTGTCAGCAGCCGGGCTCGTTCCCGATACTTCTCCGTCAGTGCCAATAACTCTATCTCGTGTGTGAGATCCTTGTACTGCTCAGTCAAGTTACGATACATCGTCAGCATCGCATTGAGGCTGATCTTCAGCGACGGATACTCCCACTCGGTGGTCTCCATCCAGTGCACATGTGTCTCACTCCAGCGCTCCTTGAGCGTTGCCGGAGCTCGCTTGCCGTGAAAGAGCAGGAGAGATTTAATCTGGTTTTGCGCTTTTCGCCGATGCTGCTCGATCTGATTTCTTGTTCTCAAGAGTTGTCGATGGGCTCGCTCCTCAGGCGCCAGGACATACACTCTTCGTAAAAATCCACCGGCCAGCATCGCCGCCAACTTCCTGCTATCTCTGCGGTCGGTCTTCACCCGACCGCCTACGTGAGGCACCAACGATGGCGGCGTGACTATGGAGTCAAACCCTGCCTCCGCCAGAGCCTCATGCAACCAGTAACCGGTCGGTCCTGCTTCGTAGACCGTATGCACTTCGCTTGCCTCGAATCGTTTCAGTAGCCGAACAAGACCCGCAGGATCCGGCACTACTGTAGCATGATACAACTCCTCACCTTGACAAAGAACAGTTACCACCCAATCCCGCTTGTGTACATCAATTCCCACATAAACCGGCTTGCATTTGGCAAATCCATCTTGTATGTTTGCCATAGGAACCTCCTTGATCGCTGGGCTTCAGGCCCCGTTAATGGAAATAGTGAATTTCCCTAAATTAACTTGCGACGAGGAGGTTCCCTATTATCAACCTCACCATACTTCCCTTCGAAACTTCTTACCTTTCTCTTTCAATATAGGTTCTGTTATGTGAAGTGCGCCCCATATCAATGCTTGATTTTATCAGAATTAGGTACTACTTTGTGTCCAGTTCATTCAAGGAGAACAGAATGCCAATAATCAAATCCATCTCGAGCTTGCGCAACCGAACGCGTGAGATTGCCGCTCTCTGCCACGAACAGGACGAGCCTGTGTATCTGACGACCAATGGTGAAGGCGATCTTGTTGTTATGAGCATCGACCATTATGAACGCCTGAAGGCTCGGATTGAGCTGTTTGAGAAGCTCGGCGTTGCTCAGGCTCAATCGGCAGCGGGGAAGAAGGGCATCACTCACAAACAAATGATGACCAAGCTCTGCCGCAGGGTCAATGCCAGCTAAGTACAGGCTACGCTATCTTCCCGTTGCGCAAGACGACCTCGTTTCGATCTTCGACTACATCGCACAAGATAGCCTGAATCGAGCGTTGATATTTGTCGAGAAGCTTGATAAACGAATCAGACTTCTTGAGCAACAACCGTACCTAGGCCGCATTCCCCGTCATCCAAAGCTGCGAGAATACGGCTATCGCGTCTTGATTGTTGAATCCTACCTTGTCTTCTACATCATTCGTGGACAGACGATCGAAGTACATCGAGTTCTCCACGGTTCGCGCAATCTCGATCACCTTATCTAGCCAGCCGATCTAACCTCGGTGCGGCGCATTTTCACATAACGTCTCGCCGCACCACGCAGCCCCGTCCCGCTTCTACCAAATGATTTTTTCAACCGACACAAAGCGGGACGGGGTTGAGTGAGCTCAATATCTTAAACCATTACCAAAACAGCAAACGTCGTGCTGCGGCGTGTTATGTGCAGTTGCCCTATTGAAGCAAAATGAGTTTCTTGGCCTCTATATAGTCTCCTGCTTGCAATTGATAGAAGTAAACACCGCTTGCCAATCCCCTCGCATCGAACTGCACTTTGTGGTATCCGGCCTCTTGCATCCCATTAGCCAACGTTCTTACTTCTCTTCCCAACATATCATAAACGCGAAGGTGAACTTGCCGGCATGACGAAAGAGTGTAGCCGATGATCGTACCGCAGTTAAAGGGATTCGGATAATTCTGACTTAAACTGCAAGTCTTCGGTATTCCACTTTTAATTCCAGACACATTGGTAATCCCTCCGCCATTCGTGGTTTTCAAAATTGTTCCGCCAATGCCAACAATCCAACCGGTTTTGTCATCTATAAAGAATACATCAGCCAGCCAATTATGTGTCGGACATTTCTGAGGAATCCACGTTTCACCGCCGTCGGTCGTGCCTGCGATAACACCCCAGCTATCAAACCTGTCAATTTCAGTTCCTATTGCCCAACCCAGTTCCGATGAAGCGAAAAATATCTTACGAGCATTCACATGTTGTGGAACGATAAACTGCGACCAAGTCTCTCCGCCGTTGGTTGTCTTCAACACGACATTCTCTCCCGAACCCCAGTCGTTTTCCGCGTCGAGAACCTGTATGGAGGCGATGTAACTGCTTACGCCGGTACTTTGTAGAATCCAATGATTGCCGCCGTCAGTAGTTTTCAAAATGACCCCGTTATTGCCCCAATCAGGCGGTGCAGATTGTACTGTGATGTCGCTTGTACTATAATTAAATTAGTATTTGGAGATTGTAGATTGATATAAGCATCCGCGCTTGAAGGCTGTAGCGTTATCGTGGTTTGTGCCCGGACAGATGAAGCCGCGAACACCACAAGCATGCCTAAGGCTGCCGCTGTCCAGGGAAGGTTGGGCAATATGTGGAATACTCTTTTCAATTTCTATTAAGAACTATTGATAGACTTCATTGCACAAGGGTGTAGGAAGCTCAAACCCCAAATCTCAAATAAATTCCTCCAAAGGAGTCCTTCGGACAAATCGCAAATCCCCGCCAGATCCCGACAAGTCGGGACGGGCATGTCAAATCCGAAATGACGAGTGGTGAATCCGCTGCAGTCCGCCTCCCCGAAGGGGTCCTTTGGGCTGGCGGATTGGGCAGTCTTTCACTGTTCTTCTAGAGTTTCTCGCGGCAGTAACGGCCCTATCTTGCTAAGCACGTCAGGCACATCACTTGTCGCCGTTTTCCAAACCTCATCCCAGTCCACCACATCATAACCGTGGATGAGATGATCACGCATACCAGCAAGAAGCGACCACGGAATCCCCGAATGCTCAGTGCGAAACTCAAAAGAAAGCCGCTTGACAGCCTCACCAATCACGGTCAATTGATACAGCACCGCCGATTGTGTTTTGAAATCATTCAAGAAAGTCTCTTTCTCCAAGCCCTTGACGAAAGTCAGCACGGCGCGAGCCGCCTTAACAATATCGAACAAGGTCGCCTCATCCCGTCGCATAGGTAGCCTTTCGTTCAGGGAAAAGGATTTGGGCTGTCTTCAATATTTCGTTGCGACGCAACCAGTTTCGGCTCTTCTCAAGAGCGCGCTTTGTGATAAGGTCAACGTTACGATGAAGAATGGCTTGGAGTTCTTGTTGCATGTTGATGTGATCAAGCAATCCCCATTCAGCATCAGTCGCAAAAGTGACCACAATGTCTATATCGCTGTCAGGACTGAAATCATCACGCAATGCAGAGCCAAACACTGCCAACTCTTGGATTTTCCAACGTTGACAAAACTTAGCAATGTCAGTTATGGAAAGAGTAGTTATAAAGTTGTTCATCTATTTGCTTACAACTGTTGTATGCTTCACTGTGCTGTGCGGACTGCCCAATCCCGCCGATTTGTCCCGAAGTCTTTTTTCGGGAAGGCGGGACGTCGGCAGACAGTGGCAAGACCTCGCTCCGACGTTCCAATTTCCTGTTTGGGCTGATGTAATCGTCGCCCCGTGAACGGAAACCGTCGTAAACAAACAGAGAAGCGATATGTGGCGTATTCGGTCTGGTCTTTCACCAGCCAGCCATAATTCGTTACCGCACCCGGTACAAAAGCCTGCACATCGGAAGTCACGTCCCAGGTGTCGGTGTCCAGGACTCCAGTCCAGATAACCGATGCTGTCGCAGTGGGAGATGAAACGAAGTCCCCGCCGGCAGTTGTCCAGCTATTGGTTCCATCACGGCTGTTCCATGTTACACCACCTTCTGTCCAACTCTGTGTAACTCTGTGCACGGCTATTGTGCGCGTAGTACCTTGGGTGCCGGTTTCCTTGAGAGTAAGCGTTGCAGAGGAGATGATGGAGCCCACCGGGATTGGCGAGAGGCCAAAGCTCACGATGCTTCGCCGTGACCACGACGTGAACCATTGGACATAATACAACGAAGTCACCTAGCAGCCTCTGCATCAGCCGAGGCCAGCGAGCTCACGTACATTCATGAACCAAACGAGGAGATTCCCATGCGGACTTCCAACACCTCTAATGCCCCATAATATATACAAGGGATGCAAACAATGCAAATCCACACCAAAAAGCCCGTCCGCGCAGGGTAACTGCGAAGTGGGCGAGCTTCTGAACGATCGAGAAACGGCAAAGTGCGCTGGAACTAGAAATGGAGGGCCCCTTTGTCCCTCACTCTCCGCGACTCCGGTCCGACGTGAACGTCACATGATGGCCAGGGGAATTTGTCGTTGAAGATCTCAGTCGCGGTCTCGGGACAGTACGGCGTCGCAATCTTCTTCGTGAGCGCGCAGATCGTCTTTGTGACAACTCCCTCCGGCCGCTCGAAATACGCAAGCGGCATCGCGATCTCACGGTCGTCGTAGACTCCCTGCATGAACCGCCCGAAGATCGGTGCCGCGGCGCGGCCTCCCTGCCCATCGGTGTTCGTGAAATGGACACGGTGGTCGTCGAATCCAACCCATATTCCTGCCGCAAGACCCGGCGTGAAGCCGACGAACCATGCGTCCGCGTACTCCTGTGTCGTCCCCGTCTTCCCAGCCGCCGGGAGATGGAAGAACTGCCGCACGTGAGATCCGGTCCCTTCGTTCACCGCCCCTTCCAGCATCGACGTCATAATGTAAGCGGTCTCTTTGCTCAGCACCTCTCGCCTGTCAGGGTTCGTTTGCTCAATGGTGTTTCCGTTCCTGTCCTCAATCCGGAGTATCGAGATCGGTTCCACATACACCCCTTCGTCGGCAAAGACCGCAAATGCCGATGTCAGCTCAAGCGGCGTCACCTCACCCGTCCCGAGTGCCAGCGACTCGTACGGCGGGAGCTCCGATTTGATCCCCATCCGGTGTGCGTACTCCACAACCTGCCTCGGCGGCGCAAGCTCCATGATCGCACGGATCGTGTACTTGCCGCCAACGGAGCCGCCGAAGTTCTGAGGTGTCCATCGACTCCCATCAGCGAGGATCACCGTGACCGGCTGGTTGAGGAGCTCATAGCAGGGCGGGTATCCGTTGTCGATGACCGCGGTGTAGACGAAGGGCTTGAATGCGGACCCGGGCTGGCGCTTGATCTGTGTCACATGGTTCAATCCGTACCTGAACTCACGGTAGTTCGAGCCGCCGACCATCGCGCGGATGCCACCTGTTTTCGGGTCAACTGCAATGAAGCCGACCTGGATCTTCGACAGAGACTTTTGTACCGAATCGACGAACACCGGCCGTGACCTCAGCACGCGGTATAGGCTGTCGCGTGATTCTTGTGACCCCAGAGCCCGATACTGCTCAAGGTCCCTGATTGCACGGTCGACACCCTTCCAGAGGATATCCTGATGCCTTTTCCAGTTCCACTGCTTGTCGAACATCGGCTGGTAAATCTGCAGGTGCGCCGCCACCGCATCGTTCGCGTGACGCTGCATCCGGCTGTCGAGCGTCGTGTAGACTGCAAGGCCGTCCCTGTAGATGTCGAACCCGTACTTCTCCGCCTTCCGCTGCATCTGCTGGCGGATATATTCGACAAAGTGGGGGGCGATGCCTGTGATTGCCTCCTCCTCGCGTGTCGCGAGCTTCAGCGGTTTCGCCTTTGCGAAAGCAAACTGTTGCTCATTGATGAAGCCCTCGTCCCTCATGACCCGCAGGACCAGGTTGCGGCGCGCGAGCGCGCGGTCAGGGTGCGTGAACGGATCATAGACGGCAGGTCCACGCACGATCCCGACAAGTGTCGCCGCCTCTTCAAGCGTGAGTTCCTTCGGCTCTTTGTGGAAATAGACCTGCGCAGCAGCGACGACGCCGTAAGCACTCCGCCCGAACCAATTCACGTTGAAGTACATCTCGACGATTTCCTGCTTTGTGTAGGTCCGCTCGATCTGGACGGCCGTGATGGCTTCACGAATCTTCCGGGTAAGCGACGTCTCCTGCGTCAGGTACAGGTTCCGAGCGACCTGCTGCGTGATCGTGCTGGCCCCCTCCTTCACCCGAAGGGCGAGGATATCCTTCACGAGGGCGCGGGCAAGACGTCCGAGGTCGATCCCCCAATGCCTGTAGAACTTGCGGTCCTCTGTTGCAATGAGTGCCTGGACGAGTTGGGTCGGGAGTTGATTGTAGCTTATCTGCGTCCGGTTCTTGATGAAGAACTGCCCGATGATCTCCCCGTCGATCGAGTAGACTCGCGTCGCAAGTTCCGGCTTCGGGTTTTCGAGCTCCTCAAGGGACGGCAGGCCGGAGACGAGGTAGATCCCGTAGAGGATGCCAAGGATGAAGAGGACAGTCCCGACGCCGACGATCGGTTTCCAGCGCCTGTGCAGAAAGCCCCGCTCCTCCCCCTTCGACCGCCCCCTCTGCGGAGCTCCAGTGATGAGTTCACCTGCCATCAGTTCCATTGCTCCAGTCGGAAGTCATCGCCGTCGAACACGCCGTATGTGCGATGCGTGATCCAATCCCCGAGGTTAATGTAGGTTCCACCCCCGACCTTCCTCGACGCCGGCTCATGCCGGTGCCCCATGACGACGTAGTCGAACCCTTCCTTGATCCTCGCGACCGCGTACTCCACCATCCCATCCCCCTCTCCGTAGTTCTTTGTGGAGGTATATGCCCTGCTCATGCGGGACCAGGAGCGTGCGAGGTAGATGCCGAGGTCCGGGTGAATGAGTGAAAAAAGGAAAATGTTAATTTTACTCCTGAACAGTTTCTTGAGAATCCTGTAGCCATTGTCGCGGATCGCAAGCCCGTCTCCGTGGTGGTAGAAGAACCTTTTCCCTCCGAGCTCTTCGGCGAACGGATCACGGTGGACGGTGAGACCGAGGGCCTCGTGGAAATAGCTCCTCACCCAGAAATCATGGTTGCCCGCGAGGTAGTGGACTTCAACGCCGGATTCCGTCAAGTCGCTGAGCCGCCCGAGCACGCGATGGTACCCCTTCGGGATGACATGCCGGTACTCGAACCAGAAATCGAACAGGTCCCCCAGAATGTAGAGCCTGCCCGCGTTCGACTGCACATGCTCGAGGAACGAGAGGAGCGCGCGCTCCTTCTGCCGCTCGATCTCGGGCTCCTGGAGCCCGAGGTGGACGTCAGAAATGAAGTAGGAAGGTTTCACTCCCGATGCAATCGCATTTCTCCAGAATCTACGAAACGGCACGCGAACTTCAAAGCCCCGGGGACGACGCCGCTCCCGCCTCCTCGACGTACGGCTCGTCCTTCACCCGTCGAAGCAGGAGAAGGCCGGCGATGAAGAAGATGCCTATCGAGAGGACTCCCACACGCTCATTCCACAGGGACGAGAGGGCACCGAAGACAAGCGGTCCGAGGATCGCTGACGACTTGCCGAAGAACGAGTAGTACCCGAAGAATTCAGTCCGCTTGGCAGTCGGAACGATCCGGCTCATCAGGCTGCGGCTTGTCGACTGGCACGAGCCGATCGCCGCACCCGCCATGAAGCCGACGATGTAGAATGTCGTCTTGTCCTCTGTGAAGAAAGCGAGCGTCACGACCGCGATCCAGAGGAGAAGTGTCGCCGTGAGCGTCCGCTTCTGACCGTAGTGGTCCGCGAGAATCCCGAACAGAACGGAACCGAGGATCGCGGTCGATTGAACCGTTACGAAGAACATCAGGATTTCTACGAGCGAGAAATGCAGTGTCCGCCGCGCGAAGATCGAAGAGAACACGATCACCGTGTTTACACCGTCGATGTACACGAAGAATGACGCAAGGAAATTCGCCACGTTCCTGTAGCGACGGAGGTGGCTGACGGTCTCCCTCACGCGCTTGATGCCAATGCGGAGGTACGATTCAGTCCTCAAGACTGATTTCTTCGTGTCATGGAGGACGAGGAAAAGCGGCGCCGAGAAGACAAAGAAGAAGATTGCCGAGAGGACGAAACTGAACCGCACAGAGGGGAGATTCGCGACGGCGAATTCCCCTTTGAGAAAGGGGTACGAGAGGAGAAGGATCGCGAAGGATCCGAGGTACCCCGCCGCGAAGCCGTACCCCGAGACACGCCCGTAGCTCCGGGGAGTCGTGATCTCGGGGAGGAACGAGTCGTAGAAGACCAGTCCCGCTTCGAAACCGATGTTGCCGAGGATGAGGAGAGCCATCCCTGCCACGACCATCCCCGGCGTCACGAAGTAAAGCAGCGAGGTGGAGGCGATGCAGAGAAGCGTGAAGGCGAGGAGGAACCGCTTCTTTCCCGCCGAGTGGTCCGCCACGGCTCCGAGGATCGGCGAGATCGAAGCCGTGATGAGCATCGAGATGCTGAACGCAACTCCCCAGAGGAAGTCGCTCCCGGGACTTCCCCCGGTGACGACGGTCGTGAAGTAAAGGGAGTAGGCAACGGTGACGATGATGACCGAGAACGACGTGTTGGCAAAGTCGAACATCATCCAGACGAAAACTTGGAAGGGGCGCGACCATCGTCGGCGGGCACGGGACGAGACGGTGTCAGTGCTTCCTAAGAGACTCATTCACCAGACCGCGGCCTGATTTGCAAAGGGAACCGTCTTTCCGGAGGTCAATCAAGACGGAGTCGAGGACTCCGTTGACGAACTGTCCGCTCTTCTCGGTGCTGTAAAGCTTCGCAATCTCAATGGCTTCGTTGATCGTTACCTTCGGCGGGATGTCGGGGAAGTAAAGAAACTCACAGATGCCGACTCTCAGGACGATTCTGTCTACGACCGCGATCCGGCTGAACTCCCAGTTTGCAACCTTCTTCTTGATGATGTTGTCGATCTCATCCTGATGTTCAACGACCTGCCGGACCAGCTCGCGCGCGAATGCATGCGCCTCCGGCTGCTGGAGGAGGTCAGCCATGATGACCGGGATGATGCCGTCGACAGGATCCTTCGAAAGGTCGTGCGCGTAAAGGACCTGCAGGACCCGCTCCCGAACCACCCTCCTTCGTTGAGGCATTTCTGCCTCCTCCCGTTCAATGAGCATATTTCAAACGCCGGGCCGCCCCTCCATCAGCCCCGATGATCACCCTGCCCGTTTCCACCCGATCCGTGCGAAAGCACGAGCGTCACACGCGGCGAGTGAAGCGTCGGGTGCTCGTCAACCATAACGGGGACGTGGAATGTCTGGTTGATGAGCGCCGGCGTCAATACTTCTTCCACCTTCCCGATGGCAACCGCTCTCCCCTCGTGCAAAAGGAGCATCCGGTCGCTGAACATCGATGCGAGGTTCAGATCGTGCACCACCGCTACCACCGCAAGGCGCTGCTCAGCGGCGAGCCGTCGCAGGGACTCGCAGAGTGAGATTTGGTGCGCGATGTCGAGATGCGCGTGGGGCTCGTCAAGGAGGAGGATCTTCGGCTTTTGTGCAAGCGCCCGCGCCACGTAGACGCGCTGCCTCTCTCCGTCGGATATCTCTGTCACCGGACGATCGGCAATCGCTGCGACCTCGGCAAGCTCCATCGCCCACGATGCAATCTCGCGATCGCGAGCCGAATCAAACCCGAGAAGCCCGAGGTGCGGCGAGCGCCCCATGAGAACCACTTCCCGGACCGTGAAAGGGAAGGCGGCAGCTCCGTCCTGAGGGACGTACGCTACGATCCGCGCCACTTCCTGCCGGCTCATCCGCCGGAGAGCGCGGCCGAAGAGACTCAGGCTGCCGCCGTTCGGTGCGAGGATCCCGTCAATGAGCTTCAGGATCGTCGTCTTCCCCGACCCGTTCGGGCCAACGATCGTGAAGAATTCCCCGGGAGAAACCTCGAGCGATACATCGCTCAGTCCGAAGGCGGTATACCGAAAGGAGATGTGTTCAAGAAGAACGGCGGCCATTGCCCCTGCTCTGTGCTGTGCCGTGCTTGGCTGCGGTGGGCGAAGCATGACTAATGTAGAGAATTCAAAAGCCTCAAACAAGGAGCCTGGCCGCCTGTTGGTGCGCGGAGGCACGAAGACTACCCCCGATGCTTGAGGATGGCAACGAAGAACGGGGCGCCGATGAATGCCGTCACAACGCCGACTGGAAGCTCCATCGGTGAGAAGATGAGACGCGCAAGAAGATCTGCCAGGATGAGGAAGGCGGCTCCGAAAAAGAAGGATGAGGGGATGAGGAGACGATGGTCAGGCCCGAAGAGCCGCCGGCAGATGTGGGGTACGACGAGTCCGACGAATCCGATGACGCCGCTCGATGAGACAACGATCCCTGTAAGGCCGGAGGCGAGAAAATACGAAATCCTTTTCAAGCGCTCGGTCTCCACTCCGAGATGAAGCGCAGCCTCCTCCCCCGTCGCCAAGATGTTGTACCGGTGGGCCTGGATGAAGATAAGGAACGAGACGAGGATGAGCACACTCCCGACAACTCCAACTGAGCCGTACGTGGCTTCGGAAAGATTCCCCATGAGCCACAGGAGCACGCTGCGGTACTCCTTCTCCATAAGAACAACAATGACGAGAATGAGCGCGTTGAAGAATGCCCCCACCATGACGCCCGTGAGGAGAAGGCGGCCCGGTTCGATACGTCCCCTTTTCTG
>Ga0210056_1004283_pt1 | contig 11210 bp, 4 predicted proteins | sample CryGeyCG2014_080_2_FD_183965 | JGI IMG/M metagenome (GOLD analysis project Ga0210056, IMG submission 183965) | Groundwater microbial communities from aquifer - Crystal Geyser CG07_land_8/20/14_0.80 (SPAdes) (version 2) | ecosystem: Environmental > Aquatic > Deep subsurface > Groundwater | place...
AGTTGTCGTATTTATAATCGTTGTGGATAAAAGCCGTTGCCGAAGTTTTTGGCTGGTTGCTTTGCAACCATTCGGCGGCAGTGTTCATCCCCATAATGGAGTCTGTTTCGGCTTTAAAATAGCGTTCAATCCAGCCACTCACCTGACGTGCAACATAACCATCAGGATTTCCTAAAGTGATTAACTGAGACTTTTGAAGTTCTAAATTGTGTAAATCGACCAGATTTAGCAAACAATTTGTAGAAAGCCTTTTAAAAGCATCGGCATTTAGGTGCAAATTTTTTGGAGGTGTGTGGCGTAAAATGATGCCACTTACGCGCTCCATTACAAAAAAAGGTGCGCCAATAACGGATTCATCTTCACAATAAACAAAAGGACTTGGCATTTTTTTATAAACGGGTTGCAGCAAGGTGAGCACGTGATATTCTCGTTTCATATCGTGTGCCGATTTAATTTTTGCACCTCTTGGCGGTTTGCGCAACACAAATTCCCGATGTGGCGTTTTGATAAGGTAAGTCAGATTTGAATAGCCTCCCGGAAATTGCCTAAGCTCTGTAATGCCTTCAAAATTTGGTATGCTTGCCGATAAATAATCCGACAAGGTTTTTATATCTAAAGCTTCTTCGGGGCGCACATTGCCGGCTTGGTCTAACACAGTTTCGCTCATAGCTCTTTGATTTCTAGTCCGTAATGTTTTAAAATTTGACGCGCCAAGGCCGATTTATGAACTTCGTCCGGTCCGTCGTAAATTCGGGCAGCACGTTCATGACGGTACCAAAATGCCAAGACTGTATAATCGGTAATGCCAAGTGCGCCGTGCGTTTGAATGGCGCGGTCTAACACGCGTTGCAGCACGTTGGCGACAAAAAATTTAATGGTTGAGATTTCAATGCGGGCGGCTTTAGCACCTTCTTTATCAATTTTTGATGCGGTATGCAAAACCATAAATCGGGCGGCATTAATTTCGGCGCGTGATTCGGCTATAAAATTCTGAATGCTTTGTTTTTGTCCGAGTTTGATGCCATTTCCTAAATCGCGTGTTACAGCTTGCTGGCACATTAAATCGAATGCGCGTTCGCAAATGCCAATCCACCTCATGCAGTGATGAATGCGGCCGGGTCCTAGGCGTTGCTGCGCTAAACTAAAACCAGCACCTTCTATTCCGATAAGGTTTTTAAGTGGAACTTTACAGTTGGTATAGCGCACTTCACCGTGACTAAAATAATCGTCATTGCTTTCGCCCATTACCGGGATGTTGCACACCAGTTCAAAACCCTTGTTATTTGTTGGCACCACAATCATACTGGCGCGTTGGTATTTGTTTTTAGCATCGGGATTGGTGTTTGCCATAACCACTGCAAAACTTGCGCCATCGGCTGAGGAGGTAAACCATTTATGCCCGTTGATGATATAAAAATCGCCTTCTTTAACTGCTGTTGTAGCCATTTCGGTGGGATTTGAACCTGCAAATTCGGGTTCGGTCATCGAAAAGCAGCTGCGAATAGCGCCTTGAAGTAGGGGTTTCAAAAATTCATTTTTGAGGTCATCAGAAGCGTTTTGTAAGAGTAATTCTTGGTTGCCAATATCGGGAGCATTGCAGTTAAAGCAATAATGGCCATACGGCGAATGCCCTAAAAGCTCACTAATTTGACCAAATTCTGCTAAGCTCAATCCCAAACCGCCGTGGTGGGTACTTAAATGCGGATTCCAGAGTCCCTCCTTTTTAACCAATTGTCTAATGGTGTCTAGTTTTGGCTTGATTTTGCTAAAATTTTGATGCAAAAAATCGCGTTCAAGTGGGATAATTTGTTGTTCAACTAGCGCTTTGATTTTGGGAAGGAGTACTTCGAGTTTGGGTGTTAAAAATAGATTCATAACTATAAATAGGCTATTGTGTTGTACTCACAAATATAGGTAAAAAGCGATGCAAAAATGTTAAAAATTACCGTTCACATACAAAATCATGTCATTCACACTATATTTCATTGTGATTAATGATTAATTAATACATTTGTTTTTTTAGAACTAATTTCTTTGAAAAAGGCACTCTTAATTTTGGTAATGATAAGCGCAAGCACTGTAATATCAGCGCAAGATTTATCGTATTTTAAAGACTCTGCTGCTTTGACTTTTCACAAAATGGCACTGCTTATACCGCCACAAAAACTAAGCGCTAGTTTAAAGGTTAAAAAAACTATAATTACGCCTATTGATGTTGATACACAACAACCACAGCCAACATTAGTAACCATAGAGCCCATAATTACAGCTGTATCATCTGTTGAAAAACCAAAAAAAGAGCGTTTTGAATTTGTCGGTAAAAAATTAATCTATTCAAAAATTATCAATGCACCGCCCTTGTTATACAGGGATAATTCAAACTATAATATCAAGTATTTAGACAAGGCACATGGCGCGTTTTCGAATGCCATTACCGATATTAAAAAAGATGCTCAAAACCTTATTTGGATGGGATCGGAAAATGATGGCGTTGCCATTTATAACGGTTATACTTTTAAAATAATTGATGAAGGCTCGGGAGCGCCTTCAAAAAATATAGAACAACTCTATTCCGATTCACAAAACAGACTGTGGATTGCCACCAAAAAAGGAATTTGCTACATAAAAAATGACAGTATTTTCACCTTAAAACACCCTAATAATGAGGTGCAATATGCTTCAACTTATGAAGATTTAGACCATGCTATTTGGTTGACAACTTACAACAAGGGCGCCTTAAAATACCAAAAGGATTCAGTTGAAATCTATAATTCAAAATCGGGCTTGTCAGATAATGACGTTTCAACCGTTTATCAAAGTTCTGACCGCATGTTTTGGTTTGGAATGAACAATGGCAAGGGATTTAGCACTTTTGATGGAACCCATTTTAATCACTATTTTCTAAATAAAAATAAGTTTGGAGCTAATGTAAAACCTTTTATTGAATTTGAAGGAGCCATTTGGATAGGTGCTTTTGGCGCGGGTCTAACAAAATATGTTAAGGGTAAATTATACACTTACGAAGCTTTTAAACCCTTGTCTTATGCCACTTATTCTTTTGCGGTAAATGATAATGGTTTGTGGTTTAGTATTTATGGCTATGGTCTTGGAAATTTTAAGCAAGGTAAATTGAAATTGATTGGCAAAGATGATGGCCTTACAGATAATAATATCTATAAAATAGTCATAGACAATCAAAATAACATTTGGTTAGGTAGTTTATTTGCCGGATTTTTAAGGTTTGATGAAAATGTGTTTTACAAAAATAACTTTAATAACAAAACGCCCATTTCGAGGGTTGCCAACATTGTTACTGACCAAGCTGGAACAGAATGGTATTTGCCAAATGGCGGTAAAATCACGGCAAAAAAAGGCACCAAATTTTATTCCTACCTAAACGAAGGCGATATAAAAACCCCTCAAATTCAGCATGCTTATGACGCTTATTTTGAAGCACCCGGAAAGGCTTGGATGGCAACTTTAGGTGCTGGAATTGTTTATTTTACCGAAAAAAATTATACCTTTTTCAACTTTGGCAAAAACAATGAAATTTATAAAATAGATCGCGATTTAGAAAACCGGGTGTGGTTTGCTAGTAATTTAAGCGGGGTAATTTATCACCTAAATAACGTGTTTTATAAGATTGATAAAAAAAACGGATTGGCTTGTAATAGCATTACCACTTTGTTGTGCGATGCAAAAGGACAAACTTGGCTAGCACTTGAAAATCATGGTCTGGCTATTGTAAATAAGGATTCTATACGGTATGTTGACAAAAAAAACGGTCTCATCTCAAATAACATAAACGTACTTTTTCAAGATAAAAAACAAAGACTTTGGCTAGGCTCTTTAAGTGAGGGCGTTCAAATTATTGACGGCGAAAAGCACTATATCTTTAATGTAAAAAAAGGACTCTTGTCAAATAATATTTTAGGGATAACACAAACAAACGAAAATAACTTTTGGATAACTACAACCGAAGGGCTAACAAGGTTGTCATTTGACGATAATCAAAAACCAATCATTAAAAATTTTGATAAGAACTACGGCATTAATTTGGTGGAGCTATCTGCTGCTTCTAAAGTTTATGACTCTGATAAAATTGTTTTTGGTGCCAACCGAGGTGTGTTGGTTTATCAAAAAGATTTTGAGCGAACGCAGCTAAATACACCCGTGCTATTTTTAGAAAAAATAAGCCTTGACGGAACAATTCTGCAAAAATTGCCAACTCAAAATAAAATTAAAGTCGCTCAAAATAAAAGTTTGGCTATCGACTTTTATGCGTTAAACTGGGGGCAAGAAAACACGTTGAAATATGAATATAAAATTTTAAACAAAAATAATCACAGCTTGTGGATTAGCCTGGGCAATTATCCAAATCTAGATTTGCAAAAATTTGAATTATACGATTCTGAAATTCAAATCCGTGCCCTATCGGCAAACAGAATAAGCAATATTATTAAAATTCCTATCGAGATTAAACCTTATTTTTATCAAAACATCTATTATCACATCCTATTTTGGATAATCCTTATCGGATTAGCTCTGTTTTACTACCAGTATAAAAAACGATTGGCTCTTAAAAAAGCACACGAACTTGAAGGCATCATCGATAAAAAAACCAAAGAAATTTTATCCGAAAAGGAAGCTTTAGAAAAAAGTTATCTTAAAATTAATACCCAAATAAAAGAAAAAGATGTGTTGATTCACGAAGTCCACCACAGGGTAAAAAATAATTTACAATTAATTTCAAGTTTGGTTTCAATGCAATTAAACGCTTTAAAAAGCGAGAAATCGAAAAAAATATTGACCGAAACTTATAACAGAATCAACGCGATGGCTATGGTTCACGAAATACTTTATTACAAAGAAAACGTGTCGTATATTTCGTTAAGAGCCTATTTATCAAATTTAATCAATTCAATTAATGAACTGATGAATCAGGATAAAATAAAGATTGTTATTACAAAGTCTATTGAAGATATCAATATTGATATTTCGTATTGCATTGCTTTGGGGATGATAACCAACGAAGCCATTTCGAATACCGTAAAACACGCTTTTAAACATCAAAAACAACCCGAGGTAAAAATTGATTTGTATTGCGATTCAAAAACCAAATTAATTGTTTATTCAATCAAAGATAACGGTATAGGCATCGATTCTAAATATTTAAATACCGAGAATAAGTCACTCGGTTTGCGTTTGATAACTATTTTTTCAAAGCAGTTAAATGCGCAATTAGAAATCAAGAATGAAGGCGGTACCGAAATACTGGTTAAATTTAGATGCGAACATCACGAAAATTGTAGCCTAGAAAGGCGAAATGAAATGGGTTGCGATTTGTAACTTAAATTTATTAAAAACTAAAAGTTGGCTTATAAAAAAGGGAGGTCATGAGAATCGTTATTGGAGAAGATGAAATATTAATTGCCGAGCATTTGGCAGATATTGTAAAGTCATTTAATCACCAAGTGGTTGGCATTGGTCATTATAAAGCTGAAATTATAGAATTAATAACTAAACTAAAGCCCGATTTAATTTTGTTAGATATCCGTATGGAGCACGAATATGACGGCATAGAAATAGGAAAATATGTTCAGTATAATTTAGCAATTCCTTTTATTTACATCACCGCACATTCTGACAAAGCAATTATAGAAAAAGCCCTGCCAACAAAGCCTAGCGGCTATATAATTAAACCATTTAAACCGATGGATGTTTACACCGCCATTCACATTGCTTCTGATAAGTTTAGAAATCCTAAAACAGATAATTTTTTAATGTTAAAAGATGGCATTAAACAGGTAAAAGTTTTTTATTACAATATTATTTTTATGAAGGCAGATAATAATTATGTTGAAATACACACTTCTAACAAAATATATATCGACCGAAATAGCTTAGAAAATCTGAATGAAAAAATGCAATCGGAAGACTTTATCAGAATCCACCGCTCTTTCATTATCAACAAAACCCACATCAAATCATTAACCATAAACGAAATAGAAATTGGCAACCAAAAATTGCCGATTTCAAGAAATTACCTCCCGCTGCTAAAACAAGTCTTTATTGACACCCATAAAAGCTGATAAAAAATGGATAATAAAAATTATAAATACTTGCAAATGTTTGTTTTAGAATAGCTAATCCATTTTTTATAAAAAAGGCCTATTTTTCATTTAAGACTTTTATAATTACAATTTTATTTGTATTTTTGTTAACTATTTCCCTTAACATCAAATGTTTTTAACCAAAATCAGCGCTATGCAAACAACTTTACTTAACTTTATTAATAAACCAAAAAAACTTAACCTAAGATTTTTAGCAAGTTTTTTATTGATTGGATGCTTATTTTCAGTCAATCTTAATGCACAAACTGGAAACAGGGGTTTACTTGCTTATGCCGGTTCAAATCAAACCATTGATTGCGCACCTTTAACGGGCACTTTGGTAACTTTAGACGGCTCTGGCTCAACCAATACAGTAAATTATACTTGGAGAGAAAACAGGTCAATTATAGCATTTGGAATTAATCCAACCATCACACTTTTACCTGGCACACATACCATTTCACTTGTAATAGATAATGGAGCTGGAGTTTATAGCACCAATAATAGCGTTGTAACCATAACTGTAAATACCGATACAACCGCCCCTACAATTGTAACCAAACCTACAACGGTTTATTTAGATGCATTAGGTAATGCAAATATTAGCACTTTTGATATTGACGGTGGCACAACCGATAATTGTAACCCTGTTACTTTAAGTTTAGATAAAACCACTTTTAGTTGCGCTAATTTAGGATCAAATTTTGTAACTTTAACAGGAACCGATGCAAGTGGAAACACCGCCTCTGCACAAGCTACCGTTACTGTAATTGATAACATTGCACCAACGGTTATTGCACAAAATTTTACAGTTGATTTAGATGATACAGGCTCTGCTACTATTGTTGCTACAGATATAGATGGTGGAAGTAGTGATAATTGTAGTTTTAACCTAACCTTAGATAAAACCGATTTTACATGTGCTAATATAGGTGCTAACATTGTAACTTTAACAGGAACCGATGCAAGTGGAAACACCGCTTCTGCACAAGCTACCGTTACTGTATCAAATCTGACCTCACCAATGGTAATTGCAAAATATTTAACGATTTATTTAGATGAATCTGGGCTGGCTACTATTGTCCCTTCAGATATAGATGCCGGCAGTTTTTACAATTGTGGCTTAACTTTAAGTTTAGATATCACAGATTTTACCTGTGCAAATTTGGGCCAAAATTTAGTTACCTTAACAGGAACTGACCCCTTTGGCAATGCAACAATTGCTCAGACCATAGTTACTGTAGTCGATAATCTTGCACCAGTAATTACATGCCCTGCCGATATTACAGTTACTTCCACAAGTGCATTAGGTGCTATTGTGAATTATACAGCACCAGTAGGAACTGATAATTGTTCGGCTAATACTGCTTTAACTGCCGGTTTGGCTAGTGGCTCTGTTTTTCCAATTGGCACTACTGTAGTTACCCATACCATAACCGATGCTTCAGGTAACACCGCAAGCTGTTCGTTTAATGTAACCGTAACTCAGAGTCCAGTTAGTTGCAATAGCACCATAGTTATAAACCCATTTACTGCTGTAACTACCCAAAAACCAAATACCATTTTTTTAGGTTATGGGCCACAAACTATGACTCTAAGCACCCAAACAACTGGCGGTACAGGTTTTATTTATAGCTGGACAAGTTCAACAGGCGAGGTTGTTGCAAACGTTGCTAATCCAACCATAAACCCAAAAGTTTCGACTACTTACACAGTAATAGCAACCAATGCCGATGGCTGTTTAGCAACAGCATCAATTTATGTTTGCGTAATCGATGCTCGTGCTATTGATAAATACGGCAAGTATAAAGGCAAAGTATTGGTTTGTCATAATGAGGGACAAAAAAGCGGTCGCTCTCATACTATTGAAATTAGCGTAAATGCTGTTCTACAACACTTAACACTTCATTTGGATACTTTAGGCGCTTGTGATGCAACTTGTGCTACCTCTTATGTAGATGTTGTTGTTGATAATGATGATGACCACAATAGCGATTGCAATGATGATGATGACCACCACAACAGCCACGCAGGTAATGATGATGATGATGATGATGATGATCACGAGAGCAAATGCGAAGACAAAGATGACGACGATGATCATAATAATCATTCCGGTGATGAAGAAGACCACCATTCAAAATCTAAAGGTTCAGAAACCAAAGCGGTTGTTTACCCAAATCCAGTTGATGATGATTTTGTTATCGGTTTAAACAAAAAAGGAGAAGGTTCTGTTGAAATTTATAACAATAAAGGAACTAGAATCTATAAAAAAGGCTCTAAAGATTTAAAACAAGGAGTCTCAATTAATATGCGAGGAAAAAAATCAGGCACTTATTTTGCCAGGGTTATTTGCAAAGGCAAAGTTTATACTGTAAATATTTATAAAAAATAGGTAGTATAACCGGGGGGTTATTCATCTAAAAAAAGCGGGTTAAAGTTTAAACTTTAACCCGCTTTTTGTTGCTATAAACATTCAAATTTGACCCAAAATTACCGTTCACATACAAAAACATGTCATTCACACCATTTTTTTGGTTTACTAATTGCTTAATAGTACGTTTGTTTTTTATAAACTATGAAAATACTATTTCTAAACTAAACCAACTGTTATGAAAACAAAATTACTTTTAACCAAGCTCATTCTAATACTTTTTGTGAGCACTTGTTTATTTGCTTCAAATACAAATGAAGTAAATACAAAAGTTTTACCTTTTATGTTAAGGTACACAAATGTAGAACAAAATCATAATTACAATGTTTTACAAGTTAATAGTCAATTATCAAATATCGTTAAAGCCACTGCTGCCGATTTTATCGCTAGTGTGAATGTAGCATTTCGCGGAACATCAATAAATATGCAAGCGCCGCAACAAACAGCTACTACACAAGTTACCATTTCTCCTTGGAAAATGAATAACGGCGGAGGCGCTATTAGTTTTAATGTAGGCTTTCACGGAAATCCTGCGGCTTATAGTCAAGCTAACATACCTAACGCATCAGATCCCAATTGGGTTGCAGCTCCTGTAAATGCAAATGGTGAAATAAATTATTCTGTAAACTCCATTTTAAGTTATTGTTTATCTCAACTTGATTTTACCTATTTTGAAACCTTTTTAAACATACCTGCTAATTTTAATATTTCCAGTTTAAATGTTGCCTTCGCTGCTGCTGATGATGGGGCAAGAGCCTATATTTTTAATTCTGTTCATCCAAATGGTGCCTTCATTGGTCAAATAAGTTTAGGACAAAATCCTATTTCAGCCGATTATGCTTCTTTAGCAGTTGCGGGTGAAATTAACAGACTTGTAATTGTTCAATTTGACGATTGCCCATCAGGAAATAACTTAACTGGCGCAAAAGTTAATGTTAATGGACAGGTCGTAGCAATCAACACGGGTGGTTGTACTCAATCAAATTTCTTTTGGTCAAACGCGCCAACAATTAATGGCAAGACTGCTTCAGGAACTATAAATGGCATCGGTTATACTTATACATCTTCTGTAAATGTTAAAAGTACAAGCAACGTGTATTCTCATAGTACCTTTCCGGCTTCTTTTAATGTGCCTAATGCCAATCCTACTATTCAAAATATTGAACCAAGTTCTAATACTTTAACTTTTGCGAGTCCGATGACGAATCCTGTTTTGGTTTTTTCATCAATTGGAAATGGTTCCATTTCAGTCCCTATTAATTTTAGTGCGCCTGTAGATGTTTTATGGTCAACTCATGTTGGTAGTGGCTCCTCATTTGTACAAAATTCTCCAACGCAAATTACTGGACGAGAAGCTTATGCTATTGTCAGAATGAATGGTACTTTTACAAGTATTTCGTTCGATTATTTAACTTATGAAAATTATGTAAATTTTGCATTTGGAGCAGATTTTTCAACCAATTATCCTGATACAATCGCCCCAACAATTACTTTAAATGGAAGTGCATCAGTAAATATAAATCTTGGTACTTCTTATACAGATGCTGGCACAACCGTAACAGATAATTGTGATTTAAATCCAGCCTCATTGGTGTCAGGAACCGTAAATACAAATGTGCCTGGTAATTATACCTTAACTTTCACTGCTGTAGATGCGTCGGGTAATACTTCTGCCCCTTTAACCCGCACGGTAACGGTCAACACTCCTCCCGTAGCTAATGCAGGAGCTGACCAATTATTTAATTGTGCTAGTTCACGAGGAGTTTCTGTAACTTTAAATGGCTCAGGCTCTAATGATATAAACGGAGACGCCTTGACTTATACGTGGTCAGAAAATGGGACTACTTTAGCAACCGGTGTTGCACCAACAATTAACACAGTGCCGGGTATTCACACTATTAAACTTGAGGTAACTGATAGCAAAGGTGCAACGAGCTCTGACACCGTCGTGATTTCAACTAATAGCGATACCATGCCTCCAACCGTAGTCACTAAACCAATTACGGTTTCATTAAATGCTAGTGGTGCTGCAAGTATTATCCCATCGGATATAGATGGTGGCACAACCGATAATTGTAGTACAGTTACGCTCAGTCTTGGTGCTGGCCAAGGCAGTTTTTCTTGTGCCAATGTTGGACCAAATACCGTTACTTTAATAGCTACTGATGCTAAAGGAAATACGGCTTCAGGCACCGCTATCGTAACAATTCAAGATGTAACCCCTCCTAGTATTTTAGCCAAAGACATTACAATTAATTTAGATGCCCAAGGCAATGCAACCATTACCCCTCAAATGGTTGACAATGGTTCTACAGACGCTTGCGGTATTGCTTCTTATGCCTTAGACAAAACTCATTTTACTTGTGCCGATATTGCAACAAGTCCTAATACCGTTACGTTAACAGTTACCGATACACACGGCAATGCTGCTTCTGCTACCGCAAAAGTAACCGTTGTAGATAACCTCGCCCCTTCGGTTATTACCAAACCAATTAGCGTCAACTTAGATGCTAACGGCGTCGCTTCTATCTCAACATCTCTAGTTGACAATGGCAGTTCCGACAATTGTGGCTTAATGCTTACCCTAGATAAAACTACTTTTTCTTGTGCTGATTTAGGGCCTAATACGGTATTATTAACTGGAACCGACCCAAGTGGTAATT
>Ga0210056_1004289_pt1 | contig 11199 bp, 12 predicted proteins | sample CryGeyCG2014_080_2_FD_183965 | JGI IMG/M metagenome (GOLD analysis project Ga0210056, IMG submission 183965) | Groundwater microbial communities from aquifer - Crystal Geyser CG07_land_8/20/14_0.80 (SPAdes) (version 2) | ecosystem: Environmental > Aquatic > Deep subsurface > Groundwater | place...
TATTCTTCTTTTCCTTCAACTCTTATATAAAGCGTTTTATCCGCAACGACTGAAAGCCTGTCTATCTCCGTTACCGCCTTAATAACATCCCTTTCTTTTGCTGTATGCGTCAGCACGATAAGGGGGACAGCCTCTCCAAGCCGCCTTCCTTTCTGGATAACAGAGGTTATGCTTATGTTGTAACTGCCGAGCACTCCTGATATAGTTGAGAGAACGCCCGGCTTGTCAAATGCAGTGAACCTGAAATAATACATTGCGGAAATGTCTTCTATTTTTTTGATTTTAATGAAAGATGCCTGATGCCTCCGGGGAGATTGAGAGTGGTTACATCCTGCCTGCCTTGTAATTCTTTTCCCTATATCGGCAATATCGCTTATAACTGCGCTCCCTGTCGGCATATCGCCAGCGCCTCTTCCATAGTAAAGGGTGTCGCCGACTGCATCGCCCTGCACATAAATCGCGTTGAAAACACCGTCAACCTTAGATATAAGATAATCCTTTGGAACCATTGTGGGATGAACCCTGAGTTCCACCTCACATGCCCACTCTCCACCCTTTGGCAAGGGGAGGGGCTGAGGGGTTGCCTTTGCAATCGCAAGAAGTTTTATTTTATACCCAAGTTCTCCAGCAAAGCCGATGTCCTGAGAGGTTATTCGGGTTATGCCCTCTTTATAAACATCATTGAACGAAAGCGGTATGTTATATGCCAATGACGCAAGTATTGCCAGCTTATGCGCCGAGTCAATCCCTTCAATATCGTAAGCGGAATCTGCCTCCGCATAGCCAAGCCTCTGAGCCTCTTTTAGCGCATCGGAAAATTCAATGCCCTCGTCTGTCATCTTTGTAAGGATATAATTTGAAGTGCCGTTTATTATTCCATAGACTGCCAGTATCCTGTTCGCAATAAGTCCCTCTTTTATAATCTTGATTATGGGAATGCCGCCGGCAACCGACGCCTCAAAGCCTATCTCAACGCCATGCTTTTCCGCTTCAGCCAATATTTCATTTCCCTCTGTGGCAATAAGCGCTTTATTTGCTGTAACCACATGCTTTTTATTCCTTATGGCTTTAAGGATGAGTTCCTTTGCAGGGTGTATGCCTCCGATGAGTTCAACAACTATATTAATCTCAGGGTCATTAAGTATGTCGTCTGCATTGGCGGTTAGAATCCCTTCCGGCAGTTTAATCCCCCTGCTCTTTTTTATGTCAAGGTCTGCAATCTTTTTCAGGTTTATATCAAAACCTGTTCTCTGAGAAATAATATCCTTGTTTTCAAGAAGAATCTTTGCCGTGCCTGTACCTACTGTTCCAAAACCTATTATGCCGACATTAATCATCTGCCAAGCACCTTCTTGATTCCCTTTGCAGCCTGTTTTATCCTGTGCTCGTTCTCAACAAGGGCAAAGCGCACGTATTCGTCTCCTCCTTCTCCAAAGCCAATGCCTGGAGACGCCGCTACTCCCCCTTCTTTTATGAGAAGTTTTGTAAATTCAAGGGAGCCCATTTTTCTGAACCGCTCAGGAATTTTCGCCCATACGAACATTGTGGCTTTTGGCGGCTCTACATTCCATCCTGCATTATGAAGCCCGTTAATCAGCGCATTGCGCCTTGACTCGTATGTTTTTCTGAATTCCTCAACACAATCTTGGGGCCCTCTCAGAGCAACAATGCCTGCAATCTGTATAGGCTGAAACATCCCGTAGTCAAGATAACTCTTTATCTTTATCAATGCTCCGACAATATCTTTATTACCGATGCAGAACCCGACTCTCCATCCGGCCATGGAATAGCTTTTTGTTAGAGAAAAAAATTCCACTCCCACATCCTTTGCCCCCGGAACCTGCAAAAAACTCGGCGCCTTATAATCATCAAAAACAAGGTCTGCATAGGCAAAGTCATGGAGGACTATTATCTTGTTTTCTTTCGCAAAATCCACAACCTTCTTGAAGAACTCAAGCCCTTCTACAACTATCGTTGTTGGATTATGAGGAAAGTTTATTATGAGCATCTTCGGCCTGGGCCATGTCTTTTTAAATGTCTTCTCCATCTCAGCAAAAAAGTCAATGCCGGGGCCTATCGGAATGCTTGTAACCTCGCCGCCTGCTATTATCACGCTGTAAGGATGTATCGGATACGCAGGTGTAGGCGTCATGACAACATCTCCCGGCTGTATGATTGCAAGGGCAAGGTGTGAAAGCCCTTCCTTTGAGCCGATAGTTACAACCGCCTCGCTTTCAGGGTCTAAATCAACATCAAATCTCCTCTTGTACCACTCGCATACCGCCATCCTCAACTGGGTAATTCCCTTTGACGCAGAATACCTGTGGTTTTTGGGATTATTTGCAGCCTCACAGAGTTTGTCTATCACATGTTTTGGGGCAGGCATATCCGGATTTCCCATGCCCAGGTCAATTATATCCTCCCCGCGTTTTCTCGCTTCCATCTTGAGGCCGTTGACTATGGCAAAAACATAAGGCGGAAGCCTCTTTATCCTGTTAAACTCAAGCATTTAAACTCCTTCTGGTGAATTGGTGAATCGGTCAATCGGTCAATCGCATAAATTCATTAACCCATTTACCCATCAACCCATTCACCTATTTACCGATTATTATACATTTCCTCTGCATTCATTGAGCTTCTCACAAGCGGAGCTGACGCCGCATATTTAAACCCTATTTTAACGGCTGTTTCTTTATATTCATTAAAAATCTCCGGCCTTACATATTCCTTGACGGGAAGATTCTGTTTGCCCGGACTGAGATACTGCCCTATTGTCACAGTATCGCAGCCGGCGTCTTTGAGGTCTTTCAGCACGCTGACGACCTCATTGAAAGTCTCGCCCAGCCCTACCATCAGCCCTGATTTTGCGTTAATATCAAGCGCAATCTTTTTTGCATTCCGCAGCACATTTAAGGACCTTTCATAATTTGCCTGCGGCCTTGCGTAAGGATAAAGCCTTGGCACAGTCTCTACATTATGATTATAGATGTCCGGCGCGGAGTCAATAACGGTTTTCAGTGAATTATAACTGCCCTTAAAATCAGGCGTAAGAACCTCCACCACAGCATCAGGAAGATGTTTTTTTACCGCCCTTACTGTCTCGGCAAAATGCCCGGCTCCGCCGTCAGGCAAATCATCCCTTGTAACAGATGTCACAACTACATATTTCAATCCCAGCTCCTTTGCGGCCAGAGCAACCCTCTCCGGCTCCTTTCCATCAAGGGTTTCGGGCATTGAGAATTTTACAGAACAGAACCCGCAGTTTCTTGTGCACGCAGAACCCATAATCATAAAGGCCGCCGTAGGCTTTGAAAAGCACTCACCCATGTTCGGGCATCGCGCCTTCTCACAGACAGTGGAAAGGCGGTGCTTCCTTAAAATCTGTTTTGTATCATGAAGCCCTAAAGCGCTTTTTACTTTTATCCACTCCGGCAATCGCATGTTATTAAACATAAAAGAAATGCAAAAGTTTGTCAATCACAGGCAGGACTGAAAAATAGACATAGAAGGTTGTCATTGCGAGTCCCGATAAAATCGGGACTCGCAATGACAGATAATGCAATATGTTAAAATGTTACCTATGCTTTATGCAGAGGATATTGTTTCCCAATGAACAGAATGACGCCTTCTCTTTATATTCTGCTTGCCATATTTCTGTGGAGTTCTCTCGGCGTAATCGTAAAACTGTCAGGCGTAGCGGTTCATGTCCTTATCTTTTATTCGGTTATTGTCTCTCTTATCGTTCAGGGAATAATCCTGTCCCGGAAAAATTACAGGAAAGAATTCCCGGGACTAAAACTGCTTAAATATCCCTTGATACTTGGCGCTGCCTCATTAATTAATACCTTTAGTTACTTCCTTGCCTTTAAACATACAACGATAGCAAATGCAGTGCTTACTCATTACACCGCCCCTGTCATTGTCGCTTTTCTTGCTCCGTTATTCCTGAGAGAAAGAGTAACACGGCCGATTATTATTTCAATAATCATAGCCTCGGCAGGCCTGTGGATTATGCTCAACGGATTTTCATTTAACGAAGGAGATGCGCTTGGAATAACCGCGGGGATAGCATCAGGATTTGCTTACGCAGCAGTCATTATTCTCATCAGAGTTTACACACAGAGCTTTAATCCTGTAGTGCTTGCCTTTTTCTCAAATTCAGTCATTGCTATACTTCTTGCGCCTTTTGTCAGGGAGTTTCCTGTCAATGCCCTCTGGAGTTTTCTGGTAATGGGGATTGTCCATTCTACAATAGCCCCGATTCTCTACTTTAAAGGGCTTCGCTACGTCTCTGCCGGCAGAACCGCTGTGCTTGGTTATATTGAACCTGTTATCGCGATAATATTCGGCATAATATTTCTAAGTGAATTGCCGGGCAAAGGCTCAATTATCGGCGGACTGCTGATAATATTTTCAGGGTATCTGACATTAAGAGAGGGGAAATAAGCAGATATTCTCAGGAACTTTTGCTGATTTTTCCGCGCCGGTTTCCTTTAAATACTCAGAGTCCTTTCGTTATCCTTCAGCCACTTTTGCCTTCTTTTAAAATCAGGCATGATGCTTTTTACTTTATCCCAAAATAATCTTGAATGGTCTCTTTGTTCCAAATGCACAAGTTCATGCACAATTACATAGTCAATTATTTCCAGAGGCGCCATTATCAAACGCCAGCTGAAATTTACAGTTCCCCTTGATCCGCTTGAGCCCCATCTTCTTTGAGCGCCAGTGATTTTGATTGAGAGCGGCTTATATCCGGTAAGGCTTGCATACCACTCGCAGCGCTCTTTTATCTTCTTTTCCGCGAGTGATTTGTACCACTTTATCACAACATCCCTGGCATAAGGCACTTTTTCCAGAGATAAAAGCAGACTATCTTTAAGCTCAATATCAACGCCAATACTATCCACAATTTTCAGCATATAGCTCTTTCCGAGACAAAAGAAAGACTCTCCGTTTACAAATTCTTTAGCTTTTGGCTTGGGCCTGCTCTGTATCTCCAGCAACTTTGCTCTAATCCAGCCGCGTTTTTCATTAACCAGCTTTTCCAAGTAATCAACAGGGGTTTTAAACGGCGCTCGAATAACAAGCGTTGCATCGTGCGTCAGCACAAGCGCAATTGTTTTTCTTTTTGAGCGGATTATTTTGCTGATTTTAATTTCTTCCATAAAGTGCAGAACTATTATAACAGACAGAGGAAGTTGAAAAAAATGGAAGGTAAAGAACTTAATCAGGGACACACCCATCTTCTCCCTCTGCCCCTCACCGCCCCTTGTCAAACGAATTTTCAAAGGTGTCTTTAACAATATTCTGCGCCTGTTGTTTGTCCAAAGCTATTTCTCTGACAATTTTTTTGTTCTTGAGTGTTGTTTTAGAAAGTTAGTTTTTGTAACAATGGATTTGCCAAGTCTTTTTTCAAGTTGTTTTCTGGCATTGCCTGCAATATCCCCTCCGGATTTGGCGTCTGATTTCAATTTGTTCATGCCTTGAGAATCTTCAGTGCGGTGAATCTCTGTAGTTGACCTTTCGCCAAGCATGTTGAAAATCAGTTCAAAATCATCCATGTGGTCCCGCAGGTTTTCACGCTTTAAGCCCTTGAGATTCTTATATTCACCCGGAGTTATTCCGAAAGTGGCTTTGGATATTTCGGCAGTAAGAATTTCATACTCCTGTTCCTCTTTTGCTCCCCGCTCTTTCCATTCATCAGTCAGCTCTTCTCTGATAGCTATTCCGCGCATCCGCTTTTCAATCCAGTCGTCCGGATAGCCCTTGAGTTTGTAAAGCATTCTTGTTCTTCTGGTGGCTAATTCCGGATTTTCAATCTCCTGTATCCGTTCATAGCCAACTTTTGCCAGCCAACGCTTAAAAGGTTCTGCCTTGGGCGAAGGGATAGACTGGATAATGCGGAAAATTCCTTCTGTATTTGCACAGTTAACTTTCTGTTGTCCGCCCTCAGTCTTTATAAAAAGGGGGGTGGCAATTTGCCCCCACCCTTTTGAAAGTTCCGGATCGCGTCGCCGCATATCTTTAAGGTATCCATCAGGCTGTAAAGAGTCAGTTAATGCTGCCACGACATCGACAATAACAAACCACCATTCATTTTTATGGATTGTCTTCCTGATTTTTCTGCCTTTAAATAATGCGATTTTTGTAGTTTCCATATTCACTCTCCTGATAAATATTACTTAATCTGGGACACACCCATCTTCTCCCTCTGCCCCTCACCGCCCCTAAATACTAATCCTTTCCTCCCATTATTTTCAATATCTTACTTTACATAAGAAACAGTGGGTGAATTTTTAGATGGAGGCTGTAACCAAGGCTGAAAAACAGGACAAAGATAATGCTGGATTATGGATATGGTGGAGGCGGCGGGAATTGAACCCGCGTCCGAAAGCACTACTCTCAGGTTTCTACATGTTTGTTCTGCCTACTTAATCTCGGATGATGAACCGCCGACAAACGGGCTGCTGTATCATCCCATCTCCCTTTATCTCGCCTCAGGTTCAGGAGAAAGACCTGAGACCAGCCTGCTGCCTTCGCTGCATCCAAAACACAGGCAATCCCGGAGCAGCGTGCCGCTTTAATTAAGCAGCAAGTGCCAGTTCGTTGTTGGCTTTTGTGTTTTTTTCCACCTTTTAACGTGGTGATGGAGCCACGACATGCCGCCTAAGCCTCGTAACCCCCGTCGAGCCCTTTCGCCCCCGAGGACACTTATAGTATAGCATATTTACCTGCTCTTCATCGCCCTTTCTATTTCTCTGTCGGCTTCTTTTTTCTTGATAGCATCCCTTTTTTCATACTGCCTCTTGCCTTTTGCAAGCCCTATCTCAACCTTTGCGAAAGAGCCTTTGAAATATATCTTTAAAGGGATAAGCGAATAACTTTTTTGCGCCACCTGCCCCCTTAATCTCTCTATCTCTTTTTTATGCAGAAGCAGTTTCCTCGTTCTTAGCGGTTCATGATTTGTAATGTTGCCGTGGCTGTAAGGGCTGATGTGGCAATTAATAAGAAAGAGCTCGCTATCCTTTGCAAGAACATAGCTGTCTTTCAGATTCCCTCTTCCTTCTCTGAGGGATTTTACCTCTGTCCCCAAAAGGGCAATGCCTGCCTCTACTTTTTCCTCTATGTGGTAATCGTGAAATGCCTTCCTGTTCTGGCAGACTATGTTCATTGTTTATGATAACATGCTCAACAGGAGAAGTTCTATTTACCCGCGGCTGTCACATCTCCCGAAGATTTATACAACGCCTCCTTCACCGTGCAGATAACCGATAACCTGTTCATTCGGTTTGGGCAGCCCGGCGATCTTCCACGCCTTAAGCGGATCTATAAACTGAACACTTACACAGTCTTTTGGCTGGTGGACATTTTTGCATATTCCGCCCAGGATGGGGAAAAAATTATATTTTTTGTAATACTCCCTCATGAATTTTATTATGTCCAGCCTGTCTTTTGTAAGCTCTTCCACATCTTCTCTTTCAGCCAGTGCGCATGCGACATCTTCGCTCCAGTCGTTGAAGTTCATGAGATATCCTTCATCATCAAGCGTTATCTTTTTCCCCTTATAACCAATCGTCTGCATAACCTGCCTCCTTTCTATTGTTATAAATACATGCTTAAACTACTTCTTCAATAATTGTTTTATTTTAACCTTGCCTCTGCTGCCTTCCAGTCAATGTTCTTAAAGAACGCCTCTATATAGTCAGCCCTCTTAAGCCCGTAATCAAGCATAAAGGCATGTTCAAAAACATCCATAATTAGAATCAGGCTGCATCCTGCGGGATGGGATACGTCGTGCTCATTTATCCAGAAATTTATCAGCCTTCCGCTCTGGCTGTCGTGATAGAGAGCAGCCCATCCAATGCCCCTCATCGTTCCAGTTGCCTTAAAATCCTTTTCCCACGCCTCATAACTTCCAAAGGCCTCTGCAAGTTTCTTGGCGAGCCTGCCGCCTTTGTCAATAGCCCCCTTCCCTCCGAGGTTCTCTAAGTAATACTCGTGAAGCCTCATTCCGTTAAACTCCCAGCCAAGCCTCCTCTTGAGTTCTGCAAATTCCGGGCTGCCGGTTTTCCCGTCCTTCAGCATCCGGTCAAGCGTATCCAGAACCTTATTGGTATTCGTCACATACCCCTGATAGAGGGTAAAATGGTTTTTCAGCAGAGTCTCGCTAAACCCCTCCATCCCTATTAACTTTGAATAGTCTTTTGCTGCGTATGGCATAACCCTTACCTCCTTTTGCTGTATTTGTGAACAGCTTCAACCATTGCTATCGCACTTTTTACAGGCGTTTCAGGAAGTATCCCATGCCCGAGATTGAATATATGTCCCTTTGCGTTTTTCCCCTTTAATAATATGTCCTGAACTTTCTTCCCCATCTCTTCTTCCGGCAAAAAAAGCGCGCACGGGTCAATGTTGCCCTGAACAGCAACTTTTTTGCCGAGCCTCTTTATCGCATCAGCAATATCAATCCTCCAGTCAATCCCTATAACATCAGCGCCGGATTTTTTCACCTCTTTGATAATTCCCGCGCAGTTATTCGCAAAATAGATTACAGGCGTTTCAGGGTGCTGCTTCTTGAGGGCGGATACAATCTTTTTCACGTATGGAAGCTCAAACTCCTTATAGTCGTCCGGCGCAAGCACGCCGACCCATGAGTCAAATATCTGAACGGCCTGAGCGCCTGCGGTTATCTGGCTTGAAAGGTATGAGATAACTGTCTTGGTCAGTTTTTTCATAAGATAATTAAATACTGCCTTGCCCTGAAACATCATCTTTTTTGTATTTAGAAAGTTCTTTGAGCTCCCGCCTTCAATCATGTATGTGGCAAGCGTAAAAGGAGCGCCTGAAAAACCAATGAGAGGGACTTTTTTCTCAAGCTCTTTCCTCAGAATCTTTATCGCATCCAGAACAAACTGCATTGAGTCTTCAGTGTCCGGAACAATAAGCCTGTCAACAGCGGATTTGGTCCTAACCGGTTCGCTCAAAACAGGCCCTTTTTTTTCCGAGAATTCAAGGCGCATCCCCATTGCCTCAACAGGGATGAGAATATCCGAAAAAAGTATTGCCGCGTCAACGCCTAATGTATCAACCGGCTGAATAGTTACCTTCGCTGCAAGTTCAGGGGTTTTGCAGAGAGTAAGAAAATCAACCTGCTCTCTTATGGCCTGATATTCAGGAAGGTATCTGCCTGCCTGACGCATAAACCATACCGGAGTGTAATCCACCTCTTCACCGCGGCACGCCTTTAAAAAAGTATCGTTCATTTTACCACCTTCTTTTTTAGTTTTATTGGAACATAGCCGCAGAACGGCTCTTCTTCAAGATAGTCTCCGTGAATAGAATATGCCCTTGCCCTGCAGCCTCCGCAGACGTTTATATATTCGCATGAGCCGCACTTGCCTTTATATTTTTTGAAATCGCGAAGCTCCTTGAAAAGTTCTGAATTTTCCCATATATCCTTAAATGGCTGCTGCCTTATATTCCCCGCAGGCTTCGGAAAATAACTACATGGAAGCACATTGCCGTCAACATCAATCAGGCATATAAGCTGTCCTGCAATGCAGCCCTTTGAGCCGCCCGTGGAAAACTTCAAGGTCCTTTTTTCAAACTTAGCGCCTTCCTCTTTTGATTTTTGCAGAACTACCCTGTAATAGTGAGGCGCGCATGTCGGCCTCACAAGCATATCCTTTTCATCCTTCTCCATCTCATAATGCCATTCAAGAATTTCTTCGTAAGCCTCTTTGGAAATAAGTTCATTCATCATCTCCTCACCCCTTCCGGTGGGCACTATCATGAACATATACCAGGCGGCTGCGCCGAGTTCTTTTGCAAGTTTATATACCTTGGGTATCTCCTCCTGATTTCTCTTTGAGAAAGAGGAATTGACGATAAATTCTATCCCGTGCTTCTTAAAAAGCCTTGCAGCATTTATCGTCCCTGCAAATGCGCCCTTCTGGTTTCTGAAGTCATCATGCACCACATCTTCAGAGCCGTCAATGCTGATAGAGACTATTTTAATTCCTGAACTCTTTATTTTTTCGCATGATTCATCGGTAACCAGCGTGCCGTTTGTGGCAAGGCACATCCTCAGCCCTTTTTCTGCGCCATATTTCGCAATCTCAAAAACGTCATCTCTTACCAGAGGTTCGCCTCCTGAAAGAACAACCACAGGTTTCGCATAACTTGCAATGTCGTCTATTATCCTGAATGCCTCTGAGAGAGGGAAATCAGGATGCCCTTTTATCTCCAGCTCTGAAGATGAGCGGCAGTGCACACAACGCAGGTTGCATCTGCGCGTTATTTCCCAGGCTATCCACTTAGGCTCAAAGTCCATAGATGGTTATTATACCTTTACCTTGATTGTTTTTTCATCCGAAAAGCCGACATAAATTCACTCTAATACTTAAGAAATCATAACCGACTTTTTAATGTACCTCGCTGAATAAGATGTCTTATCCAATTACATTCCTGTTTTTGTTTTTATGCCGCCATGGATACGGCGCGGGTAGAATGACGCAGCGACTTACGCAGCGTTTTACGCAATGACAACATCTGCCACAGGTCATAAGCGGTTTGCATATTCATCCATGACTGGGCGGAAGCGCCGAATACAATTTCAAGCCTCAACGCCATCTCAGGCGTTAGAGCCCCTCGTCCATTGATAATCTTGGAGATCGTTTTACGTGTAACGCCAAGACGCTTTGCTGTCTCGGTTAGAGTCAGGCCCATCGGCTCAAGCCACAATTCCTTAAACACCTCTCCGGGGTGAACCGGCTTGTACATACCCATATCATACCTCCTAATGGTAATCTTCATAGCTGACGATTTCGGCATTGCCGCCTTCAAATCTGAATGTCACCCTCCAATTAGCCTGCACCGTAACTGCCCAAATGTCTTTTCTGCTTCCTTTCAGGCGGTGAAGACTGAGACCGGGGGCATTCATATCTTCAACAACAACTGCCGCGTCAAGCAAGGTTAATATCAATCTTAATCGTTTGGCATGTATTGCCTGAATGCCGGATATGTTCCCTGCGCGGAAAAACTTTTCAAGCCCTTTCTGCGCAAACGATATAATCATATCTTAAGTGTAACCTGCATGGTTACATCTGTCAAGTACAATTTCCTCAGAAAAAAATTAAGCGGTCCAGTCCTTTTAAGTTCTCCTGATTAGCGCTGAGGAAATTGATAGAGAGAATAGGT
>Ga0210056_1004291_pt1 | contig 11192 bp, 8 predicted proteins | sample CryGeyCG2014_080_2_FD_183965 | JGI IMG/M metagenome (GOLD analysis project Ga0210056, IMG submission 183965) | Groundwater microbial communities from aquifer - Crystal Geyser CG07_land_8/20/14_0.80 (SPAdes) (version 2) | ecosystem: Environmental > Aquatic > Deep subsurface > Groundwater | place...
GGTTTAAACCGTTTTGCAATTGGCTCTAATTTAAATAGTATTATTGAAAAAATATTAATCAATCATCATACGGTGTTAGATGTTATTAAAATCAAACCCTCAAAAAGGAAGGTAAAAGATGGCAATAAAAAAAATGGGAACAGGATTTGCTGCCTATTTACTGGTAATGTTTTTCATTGCGCCATTATCCTTCGGCCAAGAAGACGAATCAGAAACGCGAAGGGTCATCGGATTCAAATACGGCGTCGGGTATTATGCTCAACTTAATGATAATCGTTTGGAGGGATATTCTAATAATTTTTCGCTGATTATTCCCATCGATGCGAAATTTTCTGCTTCAATTTATCATGAAAGCGGCAATATTGATGGAACGCAGGACGGGAAAACCTTTGATGCCGCTATTACCATCAACGAGCTTCGAGTCCTAAGGGAGATTCTTTCGAAAAACGCTTTATCGAGTTCAATCTTTCTCGGGTGCGGAAATGGCTCGATTTCCGGGGATGACATCGATGACAGCAGCCTAGTAGCCGATATTGGTGCTGAATTGGCTTTCGTTAAAAAAGGAAAAACCGCCGAGGCGAAACTTTCGGTGGATTTTTTATACCGGCACTTTAAAATCACTTCTGTTGAAGATATTCTAACGGAATCTATCGATGATCTTGGGGGGTTTATCCTGAGTTTGAATCTTTCCGTGCTTTTTTAATACAACTCTGTCTCATTGAGGGAATTCCCTTTTCTGTTAGCCCTACAACGCAACTTATATAATTATTGCTTGCCTTCTACGCCGGTTTCGTCTACATTGCGAAACAAACCAGCGAAAGGAGGCAAGCCATGCTGCCCGAATGTCGGGAATCGGAGTATCTGTACCCGGTCCCCAAGTTTAATTTGGAAACAAGCGACATCGATGATTTCATGAGTGAGCTCAAAGGATTCCATGATCAGTTCAGCGATTGTTTTCAGCGATCCGAATCGCGTGAGCATTTTTTCCAGTACATGGTCGGCCAGTTCGGAGAGCTGGAGCGAAAATCTATCGAGCCGATCGCCCTTGCCGTCGATGGTGGAAAAGTTCGCGCCATGCAACGCTTTGTCAGCGACGCCCCATGGGATGACAAAAAGATCATTACTAAGTATCGTAGTTTTCTTGTCGATGACCTCGGGCATCCGGATGGGGTGCTCGTCTTTGACGAGAGCGGCTTCGCTAAAAAAGGCGACGACTCCATCGGCGTCGGCAAACAATACTGCGGCACCATCGGCAAGGTTGAAAACTGCCAAGTTGGCGTTTTTGTCGCCTACACATCCCCTTATGGATATGCCCTGGTGGATAAACAACTGTATCTTCCTGAAAAGTGGTTCACCGACGCATACACCGAGCGAAGGGAAAAATGCAAACTTCCCGAAGAAACGAAATTTCAAACCAAACCCCAGCTTGCAGCCGAGATGCTAAAGCAAATCTCAGATGAAGGTATTCTGCCTTTCCGGTACGTGCTGGCCGATTCGGTCTATTGGAATCCCGAGTTTATGCAAGCCGTGGACAGCCTCTCCGGTGTGACCTATCTGCTGCAGGTGCCCCACGATACGCTCTGCTGGGCAAAGCAGCCTGTGGTTGTCCGCAAAACCTATCGCTATGCCGGAGAGCAGCGCACGCGCAGAGTTCTTTCCGACAAGGCCAAAGAGCCGATCAGCCTGGGGACTCTAGCCAAAGGGATTCATCGCTACTTTTGGTACCGGCGCAAAGTCTCCGAGGGCACCAAAGGGCCCATCGAGTACGAATTCACCCGGCGTCGGGTGGTCTTGGCCATACAGGGGCTTCCCGAGAAAACCCACTGGCTGCTCGTGCGCAGAACCCTTGGTGCCGATCCGAAGTATTCCTTTTATATCAGCGACGCTGCTGCTTCCAGCAGGCTCGAAACCTTCGTCTGGCTCAGCGGGCTTCGCTGGGCGATCGAACAATGCTTCGAAGAGACCAAGACCGAACTCGGCATGGATCACTACGAGGTTCGAAAATTTCCAGGCTGGCACCATCACATCCTAACTTGCATGCTGGCACACTTTTTCCTCTGGCACCTGAAAATCAGGTTGGGGAAAAAAAGCACCAGCTGTTACGCTCTCGCAGCTTAGGATCCTGCTGCGGATTGTTTTACCGATGCGTCAGTATTGCCCGCAAAGCATCGTGGAGTTGATCCGGTGGATCCAGCAGCGAAACCACCGCGCCTATCTTTCGCATAAACGCAAGCACGAAATGAGATTCTTTTTTATAAAACAAGTTGCGTTGTAGGGTTAACAGTCGGGCAAATTCGACTTGACGCCTTGTAACTTCATCAATTATAATGATTAATTATTTACGTTGGGGGATCGTCTAATGGCAGGACAACGGGTTCTGGCCCCGTTAATCTAGGTTCGAATCCTAGTCCCTCAGCCAAACCTTTCCTTTTGTGCCCTTTGTATCCCTTTTTAGAATTTGACTTGGATGAAATTTTACCATAGGGATGGCTGATAGTACGAATCGCAGCAACCGGCGGCGCAACTGAACTGGTAAGGAGACCGGGTATGGCTTCCGAGGAGTCGAAGCCCGCATCGAATTTCATCCGAAACATCATCCAAGAAGATCAAGAAGCCGCGAAATGGGATGGGAAGGTGCAGACACGGTTTCCTCCCGAGCCCAACGGATATCTTCACATCGGGCACGCCAAATCCATTTGCATCAACTTCGGACTGGCCGCCGAGTTCAAAGGGAAATGCAACCTTCGATTCGACGACACGAATCCCACCAAGGAGGAACAGGAGTATGTGCAGTCCATCAAGGCGGATGTTCGCTGGCTGGGTTTCGACTGGGAGGATCGAGAATACTATGCATCGGATTACTTTGACACCCTCTATGAATATGCCGTTCATCTGATCCAGGAAGGGAAAGCCTATGTGGACAGCCTGAGCGCCGAAGCAATCCGGGAATATCGGGGAACCCTGACAGCTCCCGGCAAAGAAAGCCCGTACCGAAATCGATCCACGGACGAAAACCTCGATCTGTTTGACCGTATGCGGAAGGGCGAATTCGAACCGGGTACCCACGTGCTGCGGGCCAAGATCGACATGGCTTCTCCCAATTTGAACCTGCGGGATCCGGTCCTGTATCGGATCCTGTTTGCCGAGCATCACCGCACAGGAAAAAAGTGGTGCATTTATCCCACCTACGATTTTGCCCACGGACAATGTGATTCCATCGAAAAGGTCACCCACTCCATTTGCACCCTGGAATTCGAGGACCACCGACCCCTCTATGACTGGTTCCTCGAGGCGCTGCGGATCCACCACCCCCAACAGATTGAATTCGCCCGTCTCAATCTCACCCGGACGGTGCTGAGCAAGCGGAAGCTCATCCAGCTCGTTGAGGAAGGGTATGTCACCGGGTGGGATGATCCCCGGATGCCGACCCTTTCGGGCTTAAGGCGCCGGGGATATACTCCGGAAGCCATCCGTAATTTTTGCGAGCGGATCGGCGTGGCCCGACGCGACAGCACCGTCGACGTTGCATTTTTAGAATATTGCGTCCGAGAGGACCTTAACCGCATATCGCCCAGGGTCATGGCCGTGCTGCGACCGTTGAAAGTGGTCATCGAGAACTACCCGGAGCAGCAGGCGGAGATGCTCGAGGCCGTCAACAATCCCGAAGACCCCGGCATGGGAACCAGGCAGGTCCCCTTTTCACGGGAGATCTATATTGAACGCGACGATTTCATGGAAGATCCCCCCAAGAAGTATTTCCGGCTTTCCCCGGGTCGGGAGGTGAGACTACGATATGCCTATTTCCTTACCTGTGTGGGTGTCCTCAAGGACAAGCAGACAGGGGAAATTGTCGAGGTCAGATGCACCTATGATCCGACCACCCGAGGCGGAGATGCTCCGGACTGCCGTAAGGTCAAGGCAACCCTTCACTGGGTGAGCGCTCCCCATGCCTTCGAGGCCGAGGTGCGTTTATACGATTACCTCCTCAACGATCTGCCCGAATCGGAAGAGGGCAGGGACGTCTCGGATTTTAAAAGCCGGATCAACCCGGCTTCTCTATCGGTTCTTTCCACATGCAAGTTGGAGCCGGGTCTTTCCGAGGCAAAACCGGGAAGTCGGTACCAGTTCGAGAGAATGGGGTATTTTTTCGTGGATCCTATTGATTCAAAACCCGGTAAGCCTGTCTTCAACCGGATTGTGACGCTCCGGGACACCTGGGCCAAGATTCAAAAGCAGTCCCAAGGTTAGGCAGCGGCCACAGTCGGCCAATCCCGTATTTATTAGGCATGATTCTTGAAGACTCAACTTGCAGTCGATATTGACAATATTTTCCGTCTTCGATAATTTAAACATCGACAGGATGCTCATTCGGATCATTATCTTGGCCATTCGTAAAAAAAGCGAACCTCGTAAAAACGAAGTCAAACATGAAAAGGAGAGAGTCAATGAAGAAACGGATTGCTTTAGGTGTGGTGAGTCTTTTTTTGTTGGGGGCGTTCACGCTGGTTCATGCCGCTGATGTAAAGCTTGTTCTGGCAACCGGCGGGACTGCCGGAACCTACTATCCTTTCGGCGGTGCCATGGGAAAAATCTGGAACTCCAAGATTCCCGGTATGAACGTAACTGCTCAGACTTCCGGTGCATCCGCCGAAAATATCCGTCTGATCAATAAGAAAGAAGTCGAACTCGCATTGGTTCAGAGCGACACCCTGGATTTTGCTTTTAATGCCAAAGAGGCTTTCAAAGAGCCCCTTAAGGACATGAGCGTGATCGCCGTCCTCTATCCCGAGATCATTCAGGTCGTGGTTCGGGGCGATGGTCCTGTTAAAAAATTCTCGGATCTGAAAGGACTGAAAGCCGGTGTGGGCGCTCCGGGGAGCGGCACCGAGGCCAACTTCCGGCAGTTGATGGATGCTTACGGGCTGATGAAAGAGGATGTCAATGCGCAATATTTATCTTTTTCAGAGAGCGCCGAACAGTTCAAGGATAAGCACATCGACGCTTTCATCGTGACGGCAGGCATTCCCAATGCCGCCATCATGGATATCAGTACCCAGCACAATGTCCGGATTCTGGACATTTCAGGGGATGTGGCGAAAAAACTGATCCAGAAATACCCCTTCCTCGCCGTCGCCAAGATTCCCGCCAATACGTATAAAAATCAGACCCAAGATGTTACCACGGTGGCTGTAAACGCAGTCCTTATTGCAGGCAACAGTTTGAAAGAAGAGGTCGTGTATGGACTCACCAAAGCCTTATTCGACAACCAGGCCGATCTGGCTGCCGCCCATGCCAAGGGAAAGGAACTGAACCTGCAGAATGCGGTTCAGGGTGTATCCATTCCATTCCATCCGGGCGCCGTCAAGTATTATAAAGAAAAAGGCGCCATGAAATAGAATCCGATCAACGGCGCGGCCTCCAGGGCCTTCTTCCCCAAAAGAGGCTGCGCCCGTTTTTTATGAGACGCGGACTCGTTATCAGCTTTCTCTTGCTTGTTCTGACAGGCGTCCTCTTTTTGGGGTGCCCTTTTATCCGGGTCCTCGAGATCCGGAATGATGATAACGGAAAGGTCTTGAGATACACCCGGATGCGCCTGGGCGAGGAATTCATCCTTTCTTTTATACACTCGGTTAATAAGCGTCCCGTCTATGATACGCTGCGGGTTGAAAAAGATTATCTGGTGATCGTAAAATCCCGATTCGATGCATTCGGTGCCGGAATGCCGGACTCATCCACAAAAGAGGGAACGCTCACTCTGGCCCCAGACGGATGGCTGGAATGGAGCACCAACCGTCCTGTTCCGGAAATTACCGTTCGGGTCGGATGGACGGCGGATCACAAGCTTCATCTTAAAGACGAAGAGATCCGACTTTCGGATCTATCGGAACCCGGGACCCCTGTAACCCTGCGGGTTTGCCAAATTCGGATCCTTGATTTCATAAGAGATGGATTGACGCCTTGAAAGAATCGGAGAAAGATAAGGCCGGTTCAGGCATGCTGACCACCCGAATGGAAGGTGTGGAGGCGGTATCCAAAGAAGAAATCGAAGAGATCCTGAAAAAAATCGACAAGGAGGCATCTGCCCGAAAACTTGCCGGATTTCATCGTTGGATCGTCTATGTTATCGGAGTAGGATGGTCGGTTTTTCAGGTATACACGGCGGCCTTCGGGCTTTTGCCTGCGCAACTCCAGCGCTCCGTTCATTTGGCTTTTGCCTTTGTTTTAACGTTTATGTTGTTTCCGTTTCGTTCCTTCAAGAGCTCTGATCGTTTGAATTGGTTTAATTACCTGCTGACTGCTTTCGCAGCCTATGTGGGCCTTTATATGGCTTTCAACTACACCCGCATCATGGAAGCCGGAGGGGACTATGCCGATGTGGACTATGTGTTTGCGGGATTCGGCATCCTGCTGACCTTGGAGGCGACCCGTCGAGTGGTCGGTCTTCCGATCGTCTGCATTTCCGTATTTTTCCTGATATATGCCTATTTCGGCGCCTATTTCCCGGGCTTCATGGAGCACCGAGGCTATTCCTTACAGCGCATCGCATCCCACATGTATCTGACCACCGAGGGGATATTGGGTATTCCATTAGGGGTGGCAGCGACCTTTATCTATCTTTTTATCCTCTTCGGTTCTTTCCGGGAAAAAACAGGTCTTGGGCAGCTCTTCATCGATATATCCAATGCGGTAGCCGGCTGGGCTTCCGGGGGTCCGGCCAAGATGGCCGTCATTACGAGCGCCCTGGAAGGCACCGTGTCCGGCAGTTCGGTGGCCAACACGGTGGAATCCGGCAGTTTGACTATTCCGATGATGAAGCGCTTGGGATACCGCCCTGAATTTGCGGCTGCGGTGGAGGCCTCGGCCTCCACCGGCGGTCAGATCATGCCGCCGATCATGGGGGCAGCGGCCTTCATCATGGCCGAATTCCTCAACATCCCCTATTTAGACATTGCCAAGGCGGCGGCCATCCCGGCTTGCCTCTATTTCTTCGGCGTCTTTATGGAGGTCCACTTCGAGGCCAAACGCTGCAAGCTGAGGGGATTAAGCCGGGACGAACTACCCCGATTCGGTACGGTGATGCGGGAACGGGGACATCTGTTTTTCCCTCTCTTCGCCATTGTGGCATTTCTTGGGATGGGATTTACTCCGCTTTACGCCGCTCTGATGGGTCTGGTGGTTTGCATTTTCGCAGGGGCTTTACGCAAATCGACCCGCATGAGCTTCAGAGAGATCGCCGATGCCTTTGAGCTGGGTGCCCGAAACGCCATCGGGGTCGCTTTAGCCTGTGCTTCCGCCGGGATTATCATCGGGGTGATCACCCTTACGGGTTTGGGGCTCAAGATGGCAAACGGTCTGGTGGAGTTGGCCGGCGGATACCTGCTCCCGACACTTTTTTCACCATGATTACATCGATTATCCTCGGAATGGGCGCACCGACGACAGCCAATTACATCATTACATCCACCATCGCGGCCCCGGCCCTGATACTACTCAAAGTTCACCCGTTGGCGGCCCACATGTTCGTCTTCTACTTTGGAATCGTCGCCGACATCACGCCTCCGGTGGCACTGGCGGCCTACGCCGGATCGGGGATCGCCAAATCCAATCCTTTGGTGACAGGACTCATTGCTACCAAGCTTGCCATCGGCGCCTTTTTGGTTCCGTACATCTTCGTTTATAATCCATCCATGCTCTGGATCGGAGCCACAGCCGTCGGCATTATCCAAACCCTCATTACCTCCTGCGTCGGGATGACGGCGATCGGGGCATCCATGATCGGCTTCTTTCTTACGAATATGAACTGGTTCGAACGGGGTTTGTATTTTGCTGCCGGCCTCATGCTGATCGATCCGGGTGCTTTGACCGATGTCACCGGACTCGGCATTCTGACGATGGGGGTACTATATCAGATGCGAAAGAGAAAAACGGAGAGGCTGTCTGTATAGAAAAAACCGATGGCCTATGAGGCAGGGCTACCGTTTGTCTTTGAAAACCAGTTTCCCGCCGTAGTATCCTGCTACCGTGGCAGCCGCCAGCATGATGAGATGGATCAGGAGAAAAAGCCATCGGCCGGCGGAGGGTTGTCCCAGGATCATGGGATCCGCGGTTCGCCATAAAACCAGGATTAACGCCGTAAGCGTGACGGTTCCCCCGCACGCCATCTTGATCTTGAAGACCCGGGTAAGTGCCCCTTTAAAGCGGCTCTTCCAGTCCGAGTACCCCGAATACAGAACTACGGGCATGGCGCACAGGACAAAAATCATATTGAAATAAGAGGCCGTAGCCAAGGGAGTAAAGGTGAAAAGAATAGCAAGGAAGACGAAAAAGACTGAAACGGGTAAAAGTCCGTTGGGGATATGTACCGACATGGGATGGATGTGGAACTTGTATATCCACCGGGAGATGATGTCGAAGGGTTCCGAAGCTGCCTTGGGGGTGGTTTCGGGTGAGGCTTGGAGTGTTGCCGGTTTTTCAGAGGTTTCCGGCGAGGGAGTCGGTTTTCCCTCGGTGACTTCTATAAATTGGCTCCGGTCCGAACCGCAGACCGGGCATTTTTCCGGGGGTTCATTTCCGGTCTGCACATAACCGCAAACCGTACATTTCCATTTTCGCATGAAAACCATCCCTTAAATAGAAGATGTGAAATTTCCGGCTCCTGAAAGACCTTGAAAAGTGCTTTCAGTTCAAACGCATTTTTGATTTGAAGATCCATGCATTTTCGGCTTGTGGCCCGGATTGATTATCTTCAATGAACCTGTATGTGCCGATTACCATGGTCTCGGATGCTCCGTCAACCTATTCGAAGGTTTTATGCGTGATGTCCCGGGCTGTTTCAGAGATTTTCTACGCAGCGCATCCAGCAGCGGGGCTGAAAAGGCGTCTATTTTTTTGAAGAATTTGCATCTGCTTACCCAATAGTTTCAATTTCAAGTAGAAAGGAAAAGCGCTTTGTGATACAAAAAATAGGGTTTCAGGTTATCCCCTGTTGTGGACTGATTTGGGGAGCTGCCGGAAGAAGGATGAAGACCGAATCGCACGGGCGGTCGGGCTTTTTAGCTTTTCAAGCCAAAGGAGGGAGCATCATGTGGAAAAAGAGGGTAGCAGTAGTTTTGATGGTTTGTCTGGCGGCTGTTTGTTTGATGGTTAAAGCACGAACAGCGGGGGCTGCTGATAAGCCGTTTGTCTTTGGATTGCTTCTGGTGGGTCCCTATAACGACCACGGCTGGAGCCAGGCTCATTATGATGCCGGTCAATACATCGAGAAAAAGCTGCCCGGCACAAAAATGATTTATATCGACAAGGTCAACCCGGCGGACCGGCAGGGTGTAACGATCCCGCAGCTCGTGGATGATTTGGCGGAAAAAGGGGCGCGCCTGATCATCGCCAATTCTGATGACATGAAAGACGGAGTTCTGGAGGCGGCCAAACTGCACCCGGAAATCCATTTTCTCCATATTACCGGCGATGATGTGTTGACCAAAAAAGCAACTAAAAATATTTCGAATCTCATGGCGAAAATGGAATACGGCAAGATGATGGCCGGCTTCACGGCGGCTATGACCACGAAAACCGGTAAAATCGGTTACCTGGGGCCTCTGATCAATGAAGAGACCCGCCGCCTGGCCGCCGCCTGCTTTCTGGGCGCCAGATACGCCTGGGAAAATGTCCTCAAGCGGGATCCCAAGGAGCTTTCATTTCAGGTGACCTGGATCGGTTTCTGGTTCAACATCCCCGGAGTGACGGCCGATCCCACCCAGGTCTGCCAGAACTTCTACAACACCGGGCATGATGTGATCATCTCCGGCCTTGATACGACGGAAGCCGTCGTCGTTGCCAAGCAGAAAAAGCAGGAGGGAAAGGCGGTCTGGGCCATCCCTTATGTTTACGTCGGCGCCTGTGAAGGCGCATCCGATGTTTGCCTGGGGGTTCCTTATTACAACTGGGGTCCTGGGTTTCTGGAATTTATCAAGGCTTCCAAGGCCGGCGCCTGGAAATCCAAATGGGTGTGGCTGGATCCGGACTGGAAAAACATCAATGATCCGGACACCAGTTCCGTTGGTTTTTGGCCCGGCCCGGCCCTTTCAAAGGAGGCCAAAGCAGCCCTGGACGGGTTCATCAAGGATTTGGGGGACAAAAAAGTGAACCTCTTCAAGGGACCCCTTTCTTATCAGGACGGCAGCGTATTTCTCAAGGCAGGCGAAGTCGCCACAGACTCCCAGATCTGGTACATGAAACAGCTCCTAAAGGGAATGATCGGCCAGAGCAGCGCAAAGTAGCGCCCCACCCCGGCCTTTTTGAAGGGATCTATGCTTAGCGCAGAAGAGAAAAACGCTCCCTTCTGCGTTTCGTATATTATTGTCTCGTATTCAAAGGATGCTGGGAATGGCATCCGATCCGGGAGCGCGGATGGCTGTCGAACTGATCGATATTCATAAAGAATACGGCCCGCTGAAAGCCAATCAGGGTATTTCTATCTGTTTTGCTCCGGGATACATCCATGGGATTTTAGGGGAAAACGGCGCCGGAAAGAGCACCCTGATGAAGGTTCTGGCCGGATTTACCCCGAAAACCCGCGGTCTCATCCGAATCGATGGATCCAACACCGAGTACCAAACCCCGGCGGAAGTCTCCAGGCTTGGAATCGGGATGCTGTATCAGGAGCCGGTCGACTTTCCCGTCCTCAGCGTTCTAGAAAACTTCATGATCGGTCAAACCCGGGGGTTTTGGCTGAACCGGATGGCGACCCAAAAACGTTTCGAATCCCTTTGCCTCCATTTAGAATTCTCCCTTCCCCCGGAAACCCCTGTCCAAAAGCTTACGACCGGAGAACGTCAACAACTCGAAATCATCAGGCTCCTGTCATTGGGCGCTAACGTCCTGATCCTTGATGAGCCGACGACGGGGATATCGAGCTTTCAGAAGGAAACCCTTTTTCAGGCGCTCAAGGCTCTGGCCAAAGAAGGAAAGACGCTCATCCTAGTCTCTCACAAGCTCGAGGACATCGAAAGACTCTGTGACCGGGTTTCGGTTTTGCGTAAGGGCAGGGTCACCGGTGAAATGGAGCGGCCTTTTGATACGGAGACCTTGCTGAAGATGATGTTCGGGTCGGTGCCATCCCCCTTGAAGCCTTCCCAGACCGCGGCAGGCGCGCCCCTTTTGAATATGGAAAATGTTTCGGCCACGGGGGATCG
>Ga0210056_1004295_pt1 | contig 11190 bp, 11 predicted proteins | sample CryGeyCG2014_080_2_FD_183965 | JGI IMG/M metagenome (GOLD analysis project Ga0210056, IMG submission 183965) | Groundwater microbial communities from aquifer - Crystal Geyser CG07_land_8/20/14_0.80 (SPAdes) (version 2) | ecosystem: Environmental > Aquatic > Deep subsurface > Groundwater | place...
ATTCGAAGGCCCCAAAGCACAACAAGTAAATATAGAGACACAACCATGAGAGACCCCAGAAACCCCCATTCTTCTGCAAAAACCGAGAAAACAAAATCGGTGTGTTGCTCGGGAAGGAAGAGCAACTGACTCTGGGTTCCTTTTAAGAACCCTTTTCCCCAAAAAGCCCCGGACCCGATAGCAATCTTTGATTGAATTATATGATAGCCAGAACCAAGGGGGTCGAGGTCTGGGTTAACAAAGGTTAAGATTCTCATTTTTTGATAACTTTTTAAATAGTGCCAGAACAGAGGGAGCCCGGCTAAAAACACTGAGGACATTATCAGGATATTTTTCATCTTTATTCCATTGAATAACAAAAGAGACAGGAAGATCAAGATAATAATAAGAGCCGTACCCAGATCTGGTTGAAGAAGAACAAGGACAACCGGCAATGCCAGCATAAGAAAGGGGATAAAAAGACCACGAATTGCTCCCAGACTATAACCGGGATATTTACTAAAGTACTTTGATAATATGAATATTATAGCGATTTTAAAAAACTCCGACGGTTGTAATGAAAAACCCCCCAGTTCAAGCCATCTCCTTGAACCAGAAACGCTTTTACCAAAAGGAATTACCAGGATTAGCAATAAGACCGCAACCGTAAACAAAGGGTAGGCGAAGCGCTCTAACAAACGATAGTCTACACAGAAGGAGAGAAACATTACAAAGATTCCTACAACAATCCAGCACACCTGTTTTAGATAAATCGGCATTCCGCCTGGTTCTTTTCCGGCAAAAGTTGCACTATAGATATTAAATATTCCAATAGTAGCAATGATTATCGTTATTAAAAGAAGAAACCAATCAAAATTTGAGACTAACCTTCGATCAAATTTCATAAAGATTTTTACCCCGTTAGAAAGTTAAAGACTTTCTAACGGGGTTTACCTTAAAAAGAGGAGTTGTCGTCATTTAGAATTTTAAGAGACCCTTTCAGAATATCCCTGGCAATCTGTGCAGCCTTATTGCCCCCATGCCCCCCATGTTCCAGCAACACCACAATAGCTACTTTTGATTTGTCTTTCGGGGCAAATGCGGAAAACCAGGCATGATCTCTATGCTCAAAAGGAACATATTCATTACTCGAATCTTTTGGCAACCCTACTACCTGAGCAGTTCCTGTCTTTCCCGCAACATCAGCCCCTTCTATCCTGGCCCTCCATCCAGTGCCAAGGCGTTCATTGACCACACCCCAAAGAGCATCTTTTATTAAATTAATGCTGTTGTCAGATACGGGAATTTTTTTCATCTTTTCGGGAAAGAATTCCTTGATAATGTCTCCTCCCGGAGACGTAATTTTTTTTACTATTTGCGGTCGATACAGTATACCCCCGTTGGCCATAGATGATATTAAATTTAAGATTTGAAGGGGTGTAACCAGAACGAAACCCTGTCCAATTGCCATAGACAGGGTTTCGCTTTCTTGCCAGGGAGATTTCAGTGCTTCTAACTTCCATAAGCTTGTTGGAATCAGGCCATGTTTTTCGTTTGTGCGGGAAATACCAGTTGGTTTGCCAAGACCAAATAAAGAGGAATAATATGCTATCCTATCCACTCCTAATCTCTGCCCCACCTGATAAAAGTAAACATCACAAGACTCCACCAATGCCCGGTGAAGATTAACCCTTCCGTGCCCTTTCCTTTGCCAGCATCTGTATGCTCGCCTGCCGAATCTGTAGGAGCCGTCACAGTAAAAGACGGTTTCTGGCGTGATGACTTTTTCCTCAAGACCTGCTATGGCGGTAATTATCTTGTATACGGAACCTGGCGGATATTGTCCTTGAATCGCCTTATTTGCTAACGGATTATTAGGGTTGCTTACGAGGCATTCCCACTCTTTCGAAGAGATTCCCAGAGAGAACATATTTGGGTTGAAGGAAGGACTGCTAGCCAATGCAAGAATATCCCCGGTATTTGGGTCCATTACTATAACGGTGCCTATCATATCAGCGAGAGCCTTTTCTGCAAGTTTTTGAATGTCTAATTCAATAGTTAAGAATATGTTTTCACCAGGAGTTGGCTCAAGTTCACGCAAAACCCTTACTTTTCTCCCGACAGCATCAACCTCAACCTGTGCCCCTCCGTTACTTCCCCTTAAAACGGTTTCATAATCATGCTCTATGCCGTATTTTCCTATTAAGTCCACCATGCTGTATCCATCTGAAACCCTTGTTTTCAATTGAGACTCACTGATTTTCCCCGTGTATCCAATAAGATGAGCTGCTAATTTGTCAAATATGTAAAGCCGCTTGGGCGCTATTTCAATTGTTACTCCGGGGAGATCCAGTTTGTTTGTTTCAAGAATAGCCACCTCTCTATAATCCAGGTTTGTTTTTACCTTTATAGGCTTAAATGGGGGGTTGCCCCGGGACTCTTTTAACTTCGCCTTAAATAAGTCAGCCGTTACGTTTAATAAGTCGCTTAGTTTTTTTATTGTACTTTCCAGGTCATTAACATCCTCGGGTATTATGGAGAGATCAAAAGAAGGATAGTTATCTACCAGAGCCTTACCCTTTCGATCGAATATAATACCTCTTGGGGCGGGTATTTTAACTATTCTTATTCGGTTATTTTCAGAAAGGCTTTTAAATTTCTTTCCTTGGAGTATTTGTAGGTACCATAGTCTAGAGAGGATGATGGTAAAGGCAACTATTGCGAATACAATAGAAAAAAACAGCCTTTTTTTAAATTCTCTTTTATTGTCTTTATCATACAGTAACATTGCTGATTTTTAAATTCTAAGTAACTTAAATCCTGAAACAGATTATAACCACTTGATATTTTAGAACTATTTGTCAAATTACATAATTCTGCCGGAAACAAGAAATGTTACTTTTAAGTTTGATCTCGGCCGCGGCCGGGGAATGCGCTTCTCAGGTATTTAGGCTGAAAGCTGAAGGCTATAAAGCATTTCCAAGGCACGAACCAAACCATTCAAAACCTTCTCAGTTTCTACGACCTTTGTTCAATCAGTTCAGGCGTTTAGGCCAAAGTGTCCTAACGGTCTTCCACCTTCAGTCTATCTACCCGAGCAATTACCTTCAAAGAATCTGCTATTCATCGAGGCTCAAGCAACAATTCTGTTTTGTTCAATATTAAGAATATTAGCGGGCTGAACATACCGGTTAAGATAGCCTGGATGGGAAGAAATCTTACGACAAAAATCCATAGGTTCTCAACAGAGCTGAATACATACAAGGTCGAAAGCAAGAGGATTCCATCAGCAATACTCAGCGTTATTATTAGGATTGTTTGAGAGAGAGCGTTTTTAAGATAGATATTTTCACAGGCCAGTTTTGTCAGAAAGAAAGTCACAATCCTTAGAAAGATGAACAACCCTATTATTCCACCAGAAAGGGTATCTACAAGACAACCCAAGGCGGCGGCTAGAAATATGCCTCTCACCGGCCCTTGAAATATCCCTAGATAGGCTACCATTATTATAATAAAGTCAGGCTTAACGGGAATATGGGAGGAAAAGCTTAAAATTGTAGTTTGTAAGCTTAAAAAGACTATTCCTAACAATAAAAAAACAAAAAAACCTCCCATACCTAACCTTTTAAGGAAACCAGGAGATATGATTATTCAAGCTACCCGAACTTATTTCTCTGATGCGGATTTATCACCGACCACTATGAAGACCTCTTCAAGTTTAGCAAAATCAACACTGGGGGTTACCTCAACATACTGAAACAACCCAGAGCCCTCTCTTTTTATTTTGCTTACCCTTCCCAGAAGCAACCCCTTTGGGAACATTCCCCCTAAACCAGAGGATATAATATCATCTCCCATTCTAACATCATCGGCACGCGATACATATTTTAACTGACATGTCTGATTTACCCTTCCTTCCAGGATTCCCTTAGCCCTGGTCCTTTGTACCATAACATCAATGGCGCTTCTGTGATCTGTTGACAACAGAACCTTGGAGACAGACCTAGAAACCTCTATGACGCGTCCAATCATTCCCTCCGATGTTACTACTGCCATCTTTTTTTCGATACCATCCTTGCTGCCTTTATCGAGAATGACGGTTTTAAACCAACTGGAAGGGTCCTCGCTAATTACCTCTGCAGAGACCATAGAACCCCTGAACTCCTCTTTGAACAGAAGGAGTTTTCTTAAACGCATATTGGCAATAGCCGCTTCCCTTAAACGAAGGTTCTCTTCTTTCAAGGCATTAATGGTTTTGTTTAAAACGGTATTTTCTTTTTTAAGGTTTACAAGAAAGATATAATTGCCCCACAGGGTTTTTACACCTTTTACAGTTAAATGAATTGTCTTTTGAAAAGGCGAAGAGACCTCGAAAATAATCTTTTCAAAAAAATGGGGTTTCTTCCTTTCTTTAATATTTAGGGAGATAAGGAGTATGGCAACTATACAAAGAGAGGCAGTGATTACTATTACTCTATATCTCCTGAAGAGATAGAACATCGGTCCCCTTATTAAATTTTTTATGCTAAGAACGGATAGTTATCTCCTTTAAAAGAGGCAGCTCGTCCAAAGCCTTTCCGGCGCCGAGAACAACAGCAGAAAGAGGATTGTCTGCACGTATTATTGGAAGCCCGGTTTCTTCTTTTAAAAGAATGTCCAGGTTTTTTAATAAAGCCCCCCCCCCGACCAAAACAATCCCCCTGTCTACAATATCGGCAGCTAATTCTGGAGGGGTTCTCTCAAGGGCCATTCTAACAGCCTCGATTATGGCATTGATAGTCTCCGCCAGTGAACTTCTAATCTCTTCTGAATCGATCTGCAAAATTTTGGGGAGACCGTCTATTAGATCTCTGCCCTTTATTTCCATGGTCTTTATGTCTTTGTCAGGATAAGCTGTACCTATGGTAACCTTCACTAACTCGGCAGTCCTTTCCCCTATTAAAAGATTGTACTTCCTTTTAACATATTGAACTATGGCATCATCCATCTTGTCACCAGCAACACGGACAGACTGACTATATACGATGCCAGACAGAGAAATAACAGCTACTTCAGTAGTCCCCCCCCCTATGTCAACAATCATGTTCCCTGCGGCTTCGCCAACAGGCAGCCCTGCTCCGATAGCGGCAGCCATTGGTTCCTCTATCAGGTAGACCTCTCTGGCACCAGCAGACTCGGCGGTTTCCCTGACAGCGCGTTTTTCAACCTGTGTGATACCGGAAGGAACACAGATAATGATTCTAGGCCTTACCAATGCACGGCGGTTATGAATCTTTGTTATAAAGTATCTAAGCATTGCCTCTGTAATCTCAAAGTCAGCGATAACACCGTCTTTCATAGGACGAATGGCAACGATGCTAGCGGGGGTTCTCCCCAACATTTTTTTTGCCTCCATCCCTACTGCTAAAACCTTTTTAACACCTTCTGGATAGTTGCTTCGGACAGCAACCACCGATGGCTCGCTCAAGACAATACCTTTGCCCTTGACGTACACAAGGGTATTTGCTGTGCCCAGATCAATGGCCAAATCATTGGAAAATAAGCCCAAAATAGAGTCGAAAAGCATCGAATTCCCCCTTCTAATTTTAGGAAATTCAACCATTCTTCTCATAGGAAGAGAAAGAATTAAATCGAATTTAAGGTATGTATTATGAAGTGGGAATATATCAGAGAATATGTCTTATATCAAGTGATAAATTAATTTGTTGTATAGGAATTTCCATTTTTCACCCCCACCCTTCCCCTCCCCCCTTGAGGGGGAGGGCGGGGTGGGGGTGAAGTTCAAATTTCTTGTTTTAAGCGAAAAATCAGGATTTTGTCTATTTGGATCCAAATCTTTTTATTGCAAGAGTTTTTAATATGTGTTAAAAAACAGTTGGTCAAACAAAAATTGCCTTTGGGCGGTTTATAAATACATATTATTTGGAGCAATATGGACTCTTTTGGAGAATATCTCAGGAAAGAGAGAGAATCAAGGTCCGTTTCCCTTGAAGAGATTTCGGCGGCTACAAGGATAAGAAAGGTCTTCCTAGAGGCAATAGAGGACGATGACACAGACAAGTTGCCTGCGGAAGTCTTTCTCATGGGATTCTTAAAGGCCTACGCAAGTTGTGTGGGATTGGACAAGGATGAGGTCCTTCTGCAATACAAGAGGCATTTAGATGGTCTGAAAAACGTCGAGGAAATCGCGCCCCCCCCTAAGAAACCTCTTTTGTCCAGACGCTTACTTATAGTTTCCCCATTGGCAATAATCTTAATTGTTTTTCTATTTTTCTATCTTTACCCTGGCAAAGAAGAAGAGATTAAAACCCGCACAGATGTTATTTCTGAACCATCATCGGTACCCTCTATGCCAACTGGAGAAACCATAGTTCAGCCCCCTTTGCCCGAAGAGATGGCGGGGAGTACCGTAACAGGGGATAAACCACCAAAAGAACCTGGAGCAACTGTCTCATTGGCTGATGGGACACAACCATTAACACCAGAAAAGAAAAAGGCTGAATCTCAAAAGGAGGGAGAAAAAACCCTGCTGGTAAAAGCCTCTGAAACTACCTGGATAAAGGTTCAAATCGATGACAAACCACCCTTTGAAGTTCTACTAAAACCAGGAGAAAATTTAACATGGAACGCCCTTCACACGCTTAAATTATCCATCGGGAACGCTGGTGGAATTGACCTTTTCTATAACGGAAAAGCCCTGGGTAAGCTCGGAAATTCAGGGCAAGTAGCGTCTATAACTCTGCCCAATGAGAAGATTAAATAGTTCACACTGAAAAAACCGTTTCCAGAGAGGAGATTTTACTTTGAGCAAGGAAGTATTAGAGAAAACCAAAAAAACAGCAGGATTGTACATGAAAGACATAACAGATGAAAAGCCGCATGATCTTTGGAAGGCATTTGATAAAAACCTGGCAAAAGACCTTTCCTTATTTATAACTGGCCAGGTATACGCCAGAGAGAAAATTCCTCACAAGATCAGGCAGTTAATAACGGTAGCAGCCCTAACTGTGCTATCCCGCCTCGATGAGCTGAGACTGCACATTCAAATTGCCCTGAATGTTGGATGCGACCCCAAGGAAATAGCGGAGGTGATCTTTCAAACCTTTGTCTACGGAGGAATGCCGGCGACCAATGCCGCGCTGAAGACACTAAAGTCAGTATTAGAAGAAAAAGGTCTTTGGCCTCTGCCCGAATAGGGAAAGAAGAACCTTATCTTACCTCGTTTTCTAGCTTTTGTGCCTTCTTTTCCACTTCAAACGCCAGCTCTCTTTTATACCTCTTCAGGTCGGCTCTAATTTTAGTGTACTTCACTCCCAATATCTGAGCAGCGAGGATTGCTGCATTCTTTGCCCCTGTTTTTCCAATAGCCATAGTAGCAACAGGCACACCTCCAGGCATCTGGACTGTCGAAAGCAGTGCGTCTATGCCCTTTAAAGAGGATGAGTCAATAGGAACACCAATTACCGGCAAGACAGTCTCTGCGGCAATGATTCCTGCTAGATGTGCAGCGCTACCAGCACCGGCTATAATTACTTCAATCCCTTTTTTGATAGCAGATTGGGCATATTTTGTCGTCCTCTCAGGAGAACGATGGGCAGAAGAAATGGCGATCTCATACTCTATACCCATGTATTCCAATATCTTTCTGGCTTCATCCATAATAGGCAGATCAGAGTCACTGCCCATAACAATGGAAACCAACGGGTTTTTCCCCTTTATATCTTCTTTCACTCGAAAATACTCCTTACCGTCATTCCGTGCTTGACACGGAATCTAGGGTTTTAATTACGCTGGATTCCTGCTTCTGCAGGAATGACATTTTCATCATCCTTTATGAGCCAAAGGCTTATGATGGGTTCATTGCACCAGAAATTTTTTCCTCCTTTTTGCTGAGTTATTTACAATTTAAAGCCTTTCTGCCAATATCCTGCCGATAATACACACCTTCCCAGTGGATATCCTTAACTGCCCTGTAGGCTAAACCAATGGCGTCTTTAATCCCATATTCTAGAGCAGTGACCCCCAGAACCCTTCCGCCACTTGAAATTATCTTTCCATCTTTTATAACCGTTCCGCCATGAAATACTTCAACATTTGGTATCTTTAAGGTTTCTTCTAACCCGTAGATCTCAAAGCCTTTTTGATAACTTCCCGGGTAACCCTCAGATGCCATGACCACGCAAACAGCAGCCCTCTCATCCCATTCAACCTTTATCTGAAAAAGATTTCCATCTATGGTGGCCTGAAGTACAGGGATTATGTCGCTCTTCATCCTCATAAGCAAGGGTTGTGTCTCTGGGTCACCAAATCTGGCATTAAACTCCAACACCTTTGCCTTGCCATCCGCAATTATCAGTCCTGCATATAATACCCCTTTATATTTCCTTCCTTCTGCAGCCATACCACTGATGGCAGGCCGAATGATTTCTTTCATTATCTGCGCATGCAAATCCTCTGTTACAACAGGAGCAGGGGAGTAAGCCCCCATTCCACCTGTATTTGGTCCCCTATCTCCATCAAATATTGGTTTATGATCCTGGGAAGGTGGCAGGGGAATCACAGATTCACCATCGGTAAAGACCAAAAAGGATGCCTCTTCACCAGTTAAAAACTCCTCAACCACTATCTTTTTGCCCGCTTCACCGAATGCCTTTTTAACCATAATAAGATCCACAGCATCTAATGCCTCTTCAATATTCTTGGCAGGGATAACCCCCTTTCCCGCTGCCAGTCCATCGGCCTTGATTACCAGAGGAGCACCCTTTTCTCTTATATACCCTGCTGCCTCATCTCTGGAGGTGAATGTGCGGTATTCCGCTGTGGGTATCCCGTATTTCTTCATAAGATCCTTGGCAAATGCCTTGCTCCCTTCAATCTCTGCCGATTTTTTACCGGCACCAAATATCCGGAGTCCTTCTTTCTCAAATTCATCAACTATGCCCATGGTTAAGGGCAACTCTGGGCCAACGACAGTAAGCCCCACCCTTTCTTGTTTTGCAAATTTCAAAAGGGAGTGAATATCTGCAGCTTGAATGTCAACACACCCTGCAAGCCTGCTTATCCCTCCATTGCCGGGAGCACAGTATATCTTTGATACTCTGGGGCTCTGGTTGATTTTCCAGACTAGAGCGTGTTCCCTTCCTCCTGATCCAACTACCAGCACATTCATTACTTTTCTCTCTTTTGCCTGAAAATACCCCTTTAAAAAGCGAGACGTTTGCCCTCCCTGTCTGCCGTGCCTGCACGGGGGCAGGCTGGTTATAAAACTGCCATCCGCTTCTCAACCTCTTCTTGCGTGTAAACTCTACCCTCTTGGGCATCCTTCAGCCCACGTTCAATCTTTTGAAGGACATAAAGATGATACTGGACATCCTCCAGCGAACAATCGTCCGGTAAGCGGGTAAGAAGGTTGCCAACTTTTTCTTTTACTGTCCCCATCTTCTTTTCCTCCTCGTTTTATGAATATAAAGAAATTATACCATCTTTTGACCATGAATTGCGGTTAACGGCGCGGCACAGCCGACGCCCATAAGGTTTTTGGAGAATGCGTTTGTGCCGTTGTTATGTGTCGGTGCAGGCAACATGTCACATATCGTTGTAGTTAGAAAAACTGTAAAACCAACTGAATCATAAAACTGACGGCCACAAGAATAAAACCGGCAGCCAATGAAACCTGCTTCCGTAGTTCTACTTTTACCTGCTGCCACTTCTCATCTGCATGGGTATTGCCATGATCAACCAACAGCTTGTTAAGACTTGCCGAGTACCGTAGAAAATCCTGAGGTCTTTGCGGTGGTTGAGGCATGGAGGCGAAGATATGGCTACTTTTCTTTTCAGGCACTAAGCCTCTCAGATAGAAGAGAAAACCGTAGGACAATAAAAAAGATCCTAAAACACCAAGATAATACGCGATTAGATAAAAGAATTTAACCCCATCCTGCACAAAATGCAGATGAGACGCCAACAGGAGGAGTAAGATGAGTAGCGTAATCCCCCAAAACCAGATCATTTTATACCAAAACACCCCTATATCATGTGCGAGCTTACTAATTCTGGCTTTCTGAAAGTAAGCCTCACTATGTGATAAGCCTAGGGTCTTGATAAGCAGTTTATTCTTGTTATACCATTCTTTGAGTTCATCCGAGACTATAGTGGTTGTCACTTTTTTGGATTCGTTCACCAATTTACGCTCCTTTTTGCCCGTACTAAGCAGACAATGTTCACGTGCAAATGAAGCATTGTGGTTTGGGCATCAGCCGTTTGAACGGCGTTAGGAATGTTATGAGCGTTTACCGATTTATTAAAAGTTTAGCATTTTACGCTTTATGATAAAATTAAGTTTTCTATCGTCTCTTATGACAGTTAAATTTACCTCCGTATTTGGTTCTCCACGCAAAAGCGATATTAATTCACCTAGAGACTTCACCGGGATATTATTGACCTCAACAATTTTGTCGTTAATCATTAACCCTGCTTCTTTGGCTGGAGAATTTTCTAAAAATGAAATTATTGTCCCATCTTTTATTTGAACGCCGATCCCTCCCTTTGCAATTTTCATTTGGTGTTCTATATGACTATGTAAGCTCGACTCTAAATCGCCTGTTGATGCACAGTTTACCCACCCAAGAAAATTATTGCCAAACCAGATTGATGCCCGATAATTAGTATTAACCTGTACAGATGTTTCACTATCTGATACTTTTTTCACGAATACATTGTATCGACCTAACAGTTGTTTATAAGTATTCAATCCACCCGGAGTACCACAATCACAATAACTTGATTTTATTGTTCCTGATTTATATTGAAAAGGAACATTTAAATCTTCTGTTGCAATTATTCCAGAAGCCTTTTCTATCGTTTTAATTGGTGTATTCCTTTTGGCAAAATAATCAACAATAGATTGCCAGACCTCATCATAAGCCTTGCTATAAGCTCTTGAAGAGTCATAATTATATTGAGCAGGAGGTACAGTAGCACAACCTGATAGAAACATAAAAATAAATGCAAAGACAAATCTCTTCATGGCTTACATCTCCTTTTTTAGTAAGCGGTCATAATTTCGCCCTATCCCAACTCTGGCCGAATAACCAGAACACTGTCCTGCTAAATGTTAACATTACCAGTTGCTAATGCCTAAAATGCCTCATCATGGTAAAGACCATGGCAATATTGTATTCGTTGGCTGCCTTAATTATCTCTTTATCCTTT
>Ga0210056_1004297_pt1 | contig 11189 bp, 9 predicted proteins | sample CryGeyCG2014_080_2_FD_183965 | JGI IMG/M metagenome (GOLD analysis project Ga0210056, IMG submission 183965) | Groundwater microbial communities from aquifer - Crystal Geyser CG07_land_8/20/14_0.80 (SPAdes) (version 2) | ecosystem: Environmental > Aquatic > Deep subsurface > Groundwater | place...
CACCGCGCGGTGCCGGAACTTAACGACACCTTGCCTGCTGAAACTGTTTGATAATAATTATTCATCTTGCCAGTGTCAGTACCAAAAATGAGGTCATGGTAATAACTAGTAGGTTCAGTAATTGTTCTGTCCTTGAAGTTCACCAGTATCACCACAACCTTTTGGTCTCCAGTCGGCGCGCGTTTGCCGACAGCCCGGCGTGGCAACTTTGGCGGAGGTATGCGTTTCGCAGCTTTTACGCCAGCCGGCAGTTCTATTTCTTTGCCTACTTTATACACAAGCGGACACGGCGGCGCCGCATCAGCCGTTGCAGTACTTAACAAAATCAGACTTATGAGGATAGTTCCAGATAGTATCTTCAAAGGGAGATGATATCTTCGTTAGGGTGTTCAAGGAAAAGGAATAACAGCATATAGTCGCGCAGGTGGCGGGTATAAAACCGGAAAGGTTGCTTGCTTATGTTAATTTTCTTACTCATGTACCTTCTGCCCACGTATTGAGATATTTACGTTGCGCAGGAGTAAGGATGTCTATCGTCCGGCCCATTGCCTTAAGTTTAAGACGTGCCACCTTGGTATCTATTTGCTCCGGGACGGGATAGACACAGGGCTTAAGTTTTCCAGTGTTTTTAACCAGATACTCTATTGAGAGTGCTTGATTCGCAAAACTCATATCCATTACTGAAGGAGGATGTCCTTCCGCAGCGCTCAAATTCACCAAACGGCCCTGAGCAAGCAGGTAAATGCGTTTTTTATTCGGTAGCGTGTATTCATCTACAACATTACTAATCTGCCGATGACGTACTGCAGCTTTCTTAAGTCCCTTTACGTCAACCTCTACGTCAAAATGTCCTGCGTTTGAGACAATCGCGCCATCTTTCATGTTCCTGAAGTGCTTGGTAGTTATTACGTCGCGGTTACCTGTAACCGTAACAAATATGTCGCCTAGTGACGCCGCTTCCGTCATTGATAATACCTGGTAGCTATCCATCGCTGCTTCTAGCGCACGCACAGGGTCTACTTCAGTAACTACTACCCTCGCACCCATGCCTGATGCCCGCATCGCTACGCCGCGACCACACCAACCGTAACCTGCAACGACAAGAACTTTCCCGGATAGGAGAACGTTCGTTGCGCGTATTATTCCATCCATCGTAGACTGTCCTGTTCCATAACGATTATCAAACAGGTGTTTTGTCTTTGCGTCATTCACGGCTATAACCGGATACAGTAGAACTTTCGAGCGTTCCATATTTCTCAAACGGACTACACCCGTCGTAGTTTCTTCCGTTCCTCCATAAATCTCCCACGAAATGCTGCTTTTGTTTTTTAATATTTTATGAACTGCGTTATTGAGGTCACATCCATCATCCACTGCTACTTGAGGGTGATGTTTGACACAAGTATCAATATGGCTGTAGTATGTTTTGTGGTTCTCGCCATGACGTGCAAAGACCGGTATGCCAAAATCTACGACAAGAGATGCGGCAACCGAATCCTGCGTGGACAATGGGTTTGACGCACATAACTTAACGTCTGCGCCGCCGGATTTTAGCGTCAGCATCAGATTTGCAGTTTCTTTGGTAACGTGCAAGCAACAAGAAACTCTGACGGATTTAAGCGGTTTTGTTCTCGTAAACCGCTCACGGATTGTCTCAAGTACAGGCATTTCATTATCAGCCCATTCTATCCGTTTCCGTCCCTCTATAGCCAGTTTTGGATTCGTTACGTCGCATTTGACTTTATTCAATTTACCTCCAATAGTGTGATGAATCATATATAGATGCGATGAATCGCACCGCTACCGGGCAAGCGTACCCCTACACGCCTGCAGCGTTCTTGAGGTCATTAACTCTGTCAGTTTGTTCCCAGGTAAAGCCCTCTTCATTGCGGCCAAAATGACCATACGCAGCCGTGCGTCTGTATACCGGTCTTCTTAAATTCAACGTATCAATAATCTCCGCAGGAGTCAGATTGAAATTCTTATTTACTATCTCAAGCAATTTTTCTTCGGGCACTTTATCAGTTCCAAGCGTGTTCACCGAAACCGAAAGTGGCTTTGATTTTCCTATAACGTAAGACAGCTGAATTAAGCATTTTGATGCAAGCCCGGCAGCTACTATATTTTTCGCTATGTATCTTGCAGCGTAAGCAGCACTTCTGTCGACCTTTGTCGGGTCCTTCCCGGAAAATGCACCTCCTCCGTGCGATATTTCAGGCCCGTATGCGTCCATTATTATTTTTCTACCTGTCATTCCTGTATCGGATGCAGGGCCGCCAACCACAAATTTTCCGGTTTCATTCACATAGTACTCAGTATCATTATCCAGCAAATCGTGAGGTAGTACGGGCTTTACCACTTTCTCTATCAGTTCTTCACGTGCAGATTTTGTTATCCGTTTGCCGCCAGAATCCAGGATTTCCTCTGTATGCTGTGCTGCAAGGATGACGTTGTGAATGCGCTTCGGTTTACCCTTCTCGAATTGAACACAAACCTGCGATTTTCCATCAGGTCCAAGGTACTTTATTTCTCCTTTTTTTCTGACTTCTGCAAGTTTCCGTGTTATTTTATGTGCAAGAGATATCGTGAGAGGCATAAACTCCGGTGTCTCATCCGTTGCATAACCAACCATAACACCCTGGTCTCCGGCACCGCCGGCATCTACCCCTTGAGCTATATCCGGCGATTGCTCATGGATCGCGTTGACTACTCCGCAGAAAGCATAATGAAACCCAAAATCATGGTTTGTGTAGCCAATTTCTTTCAATATTTTTCTTACTGTTTCGACAATGTTTACGTAAGCACTTGTCGTGATTTCTCCTCCGGCAATAACCAGTCCTGTTGTCACGAACGTCTCGCACGCCACTCTGGCGACAGGGTCTTCTTTTATTATCTCATCAAGAATTGCATCGGAAATCTGGTCGCAGATTTTATCCGGATGTCCTTCCGTAACTGATTCCGCGGCAGACAAATAAGTTCTCTCGTCCATTTCTCTTATTCCTCCTTTTATTGCCTGTGTTTACACCAAAACGGCATTATGAATAACCATGCCAGACGGAACGTTCACACCGGAACGTACAATACAGTTAAACAAACGTGTTCCTTGTCCAACCTTTACGCCTTCCCATAATATGCTTTCTTCAATTTTTGTATTCTCTCCTATTTCTACGTCATTACCGAGCACGGAAAATTTTTTGATACGTGCCGACGATGCTATATGGCAATTTTTTCCTATCGCTGCCGGCGTTTCTATGTTTAAACCATCAACAATTCCTGCTCCACCCTCAACCCACAAACCCGGTTTTACTTCTTTTCCATTCGGTGTAAGATGTATTTCCCCTGAGAGTATAGCGTGATGCACATTGCGGTATTCCTGAAGATTACCGACGTCATACCACGCTTCTGCCATTGTATAACCGTATAATGGCTGTCCTGTTTTTAGTAACTCAGGCCAGAGCTGATGCCCGAAATCATAAAATTTATCCTTGGGGATAAAATCAAAAACCTCTGGTTCAAGAACGTATATTCCGGTATTAACCGTATTTGCAAATACGTCTCCCCAATGTGGTTTTTCGACAAAATTTGTTATTCTAAAATCGTTATCGCAGAGAACGACTCCGTATTCAAACCTTTGCTGTACTGGTTTTAAGACAATGGTAGCTAATGCTTTGTTCTTGCGGTGAAACTGGAGCAGCTTTTCAAAGTCCATGTCCGTTAATCCATCGCCACTCAGTATTAACGACGTCCCTTTCGCGAGGAAACTCTGGAGTTTTTTCACGCCACCTGCCGTACCAAGCAGGTTTTCTTCCCGAGAATAGCGAAGCGATACGTTAAACTTGCTTCCATCGCCGTAATGAGCAATCACCTTTTCTGTATGCATACATACGTTCATTGCGATTTCAGTAATGCCCTGCATCTGCAAGTGGTTGATAAGCCAATCTGTTGCCGGCCGGTTTACGACAGGAACCAGCGGTTTTGGGACAAAGTAAGTAAGCGGCCTTAAGCGAGTCCCCTCGCCGGCAGCCATTATCATTGTCCTGATATCTTTTAGTAAATTGGTCATTTAAAAAACTCCTTACATACTGGTACGGGATTGCTTCGCTACGCTCGCAATGACAGGTGGCGCATTATGAATAGACAGTATAGACAACTTTGCTCGCAAGGTCAAGGAGCGAGCGCGTTTTCTTCCTATTTGATGACTCTGCATACGTGCGCACAAGCGGCTCTGTACCGGATGGTCTGATTAATAGCCATGAATCATCTTTGAAGATGAACTTTGCTCCATCATAGTCCCGAACCGCGCTCAATTCCCCGGCTGGAAGAAACTTCCCTGCTGCCTTCCGTACGTCCCGGGTAAATTCTTTCTTATTGAGATGATTATTTGATGATAAATGGATATCTGAACGTTCAAAATATGACTTTCCGAATTCACGATACAAATACTGCACTAGCCCGGAAACAGGACATCTCTCCTTTTCCGCAAATTCCAGAAGCCGTAAACCAGAGAGTAGTCCATCCCTCTCCGGTAAATAGTCCCCGAAACCATAGCCACCGCTTTCTTCTCCGCCTATGACGCTACCTTGAAGCATTTCCTTCGCAACGTACTTGAATCCAACCGGTACTTCCTTAAATGATAATCCATATTTGCGTGCTATTCTTTCACTCAGATAACCGAGAGAAATCGTTTGAACAACATTACCCTTAGAGTGGCCATATTTTATCTGGTAGAGTACTAAAAGCGGGAATACAACATGAGGAGGCAGGTATCTGCCATTTTCGTCAATGACGCCAAGCCGGTCACCATCGCCATCAAATGCGAGCCCGGCTGATGCATTTGACTCAACGACTGTTTTTTTCAGACCGCTTAAATAACGTTCAACCGGCTCAGGTGCAAGGCCACCGAACATACAGTCGTGTTTAGCATGGATTTCTTGAACATGCCGCTTACCGAGAATGTGCTTTAAATACCCAACGTTAGTGCCGTAAAGCGGGTCTGATACAATTTTCAGTGATGATAGTTTTTGTATCCTGACCAATGACGCTATTTTTTTGAGATAAGGAGCCACAAAATCCTGCCTGGTTACTTTTCCTGGTTGGGCTTGCTTCTGCGAATTACGTGAATTATGCGAGGCCTTAGGCCCATGCAACACCCGTTCCACCTCTCGCGTCCACTCCTCATCAGACGAACAACCGGCACTACTTTTTACTTTTAATCCACAGAAATACCAGGGGTTATGGGACGCGGTAATCATAATACCAGCATTTGCACGTTTTTCTACTACTGCAAGAGAAAGTGCAGGCGAAGATAACGGACGGTCGCTGAGATAAATGTTGAACCCGTAATCTGCAAAGACGCCGGCACTCGCAACCGCAAAGTCCTCAGCCATAAACCTTTTATCAAAACCGACAACGACTTTACGTGGTCTATCTTTTGTTTTTTTTAATACCACCCGAGCAATTGCATCGGTCACTTTCCGGACATTCTCCATTGTAAAATCATCTGCAATCCTGCCACGCCAGCCATCAGTACCAAAATGAATTTTATCCGTAGTTATTATGCTTTTTGTTTTCACTTTAGCTTGGCGTTCTTTTCCGATACTACACGATAAATATCCCTGACTTTCTGGCCTTTGCCGCGAGGAAGAACGAGCAGAACATCCGGTGTTGCTATAATCAGACTATCTTTTATTCCAGTGCACGCAACCAGCGGAGTTCTATCCTTTGTTGCAACAAGCGTATTGGACGTATCTTTTAAGCACACGCGCGATTTGTCGCCAAGCAGGACGTTCCCCTTACTGTCTTTTTTACCTACTTCGTAGATTACATCCCACGTACCAAGGTCATACCACTTAAAGTTGCCATCTACCATAACAACGTTATCGGCACGCTCCATCAAACCGTAATCGACAGAAATGTCCGGGGCCTTGTTATAAACCTGCCGTAAATTATCCTTTGACAACGCCGTAAGCGCTTTATAATGCTCCGGCATATAACTTCGCAGTCCATCTATAAACGCTTCTCTCTTCCAGGCAAACATTCCGCTATTCCAGCGCCATTTTTTTTCTCGCAGCATTTTCTTGGCACGGACGGCTCCCGGTTTCTCAACAAATTTCGCAACACGCCAGACATCCGGCCCTTTCCCTGTATCCAGACGCGCTCCTGTTTTAAGATAGCCAAAACCCGGCTCCGGACGGTTTGGGGTTATTCCAATGGTTACGAGTACATTATGGGTCTGAGCAACGTGGATAGATTGTTTTGCAACACCAAGAAAACGTCCGGTATCTGGAATGTAGTGGTCAGCCGGCATAACAAACACTGTTTCTTCTGATATAACCCGCTTTGCACATGCAGTGGCAATTGCTATTGCGGTATTTTTTCCGAATGGCTCCAGGATTATGTTTGCAGGTTTTAACCACGGTATTTGCTGTTTGATAAGCCGGGCGTAATTTGCAGTAGCTACAACAACCACGTTATCCGGGCTTGTTATAGCACGCCCGCGTTCACAGGATGACTGGAAGAGGGACTTACTGGTGTTACTATTGGTCAACGGGAGTTTGACAAACTGCTTTGGATAATTAAAGCGACTCCATGGCCAGAATCTTTCTCCCTGGCCGCCTGCAAGAATTATTACTTTGATATTGTTTTTCTTAACCATTCCAGATAATCACCGAGGCCGTTATTAAGCGAATAAGAATGTTTCCATCCAAGCGTGTGGTGGATACGCCCAACGTCGAGAGAGCTCTTTTTTAGCTCACCGGGGCGCTCGGGTTTATATACCGGCTCATGTTCGTATGCTGTCAATTTTTTCATCTGTGCAAATAATTTGTTTACGCTGGCAGTATCACCTGTGCCAACGTTCAACACGAGGTTATCGGTACGGCCGAGACAAATAAGGTTCACTTCTGCCACGTCTCTGACATATACAAAATCCCTTTCCTGTTCTCCGTCTCCATAAATTTCCAGTTGTTCGTTTTTTAACATCTTGCGCCCGAATATTGCAACTACCCCTGCTTCTCCGTAAGGGTCTTGACGCAGGCCATAAACGTTACCATATCTAAGGATAGCATAGTTGATGCCGTGTATCGCATTGTAGCATTTAATGTAATATTCGCTTGCAAGCTTTGCTACGCCATAAGGAGAAACCGGGTTTGCAGGTGATTCTTCTGCCGGTGGTCTATTTGACGTCTCGCCATAAATGACACCGCCGGAAGACGCAAATATTATTCTTTTTGCACCAGATGCACGTGCGCATTTTAGAATATTTACGCAGCCGAGCACATTCACTTTTGTGTCGAACACAGGGTCTTCGACTGATTTTCGGACGTCTACCTGTGCAGCATGATGATTAACGATTTCTGGCCGGAAATCTTCGAAGACCTTTGCAAGGGAGGGGTCGGTTATGTCCTGGTGGTAAAATTTAGCGTCTTGATTAATATTCTCTTTTTTGCCAGAAGAAAGGTTATCTACGATTGCAACCGTATGTCCGGATGCAACGTATTTATCAACGATATTAGAACCAATAAAACCTGCGCCACCAGTTACGAGTATCCGCAAACTGCCTCCTCCTACTACTCCATCTACTCTAGCAAACGATGCTGGAATTCGGGCACAATCTCTTTTATTTTGCGGGCAATTTCAGCAGGTTTACCGTGTCCAGCAACCCTGTGGAGTTCTTCCAATTGTTCTGATAACTTTTTCGCATTTACTTTATCGGGTTCTGCGAGAAGTATCTTGGGGTGTTCGGTAGAATGCGTACCTTTCCCGCCGGAAAGTGGTTCCTCGTGCAGTTTTTCGCCCGGCGCCAACCCAATAAATTTTATCTCAATATCTCTCTCGGGTTCGTATCCATAGAGCCGAATCAGGTCGCGTGCGAGGTCAATTATTTTCACTGGTTCACCCATGTCAAGTACGAATATCTCCCCACCCTTTGCCATACCACCTGCCTGTATAACCAGCTGCGCTGCCTCTGACGTAGTCATAAAAAACCGGCTTACCTCCGGGTCAGTTACCGTCACCGGACCGCCTGCTGCTATCTGGTCCCTGAAAATCGGCACGACACTGCCGCGACTCTCGAGCACGTTTCCAAACCTTACTGAAGAAAACGTCATGTCTGAATCATTTAACTGCGCTTCTGCTTCGACAATAAGCTCACAAATGCGCTTGGTAGCACCCATAAAACTCGTGGGATTAACTGCTTTGTCCGTAGAAATCATGACGAAGCGACGCACACCGCTCTCCTTAGACGCTTCAATCAGGTTCCTTGTGCCGTAGACGTTATTGAGCACAGCTTCGTCAGGGCATAACTCCATAAGCCCGACGTGCTTATGTGCAGCGGCATGAAATATGACTATCGGCTTGTATTCTTTCATAATGCGTTTCAAGCGGTTCTTATCCCTGATATCAGCAATAACAGGAAGCAGTTCTGTGTTTTCGAGTTGTGAGCGTAACCGTCTCTCTGCCTTATGGATGCTGAATTCACCGCGGCCGAGCATTATCAGACGGGCAGGCCCAAAACATCCGAGCTGTGCACATAACTCTGAACCGATTGTTCCACCCGCACCGGTAACCAGAATCGTAGCATCGTTAACGTATCCAGCTATCTTTTCAACTGAGAGGTCGACTTTCTCACGGCCAAGCAGGTCTCCTGGTTCCACCTCTCTTATGTGCGTAACCGAAACCCGCTCGCTTACGATATCCATAAGCGAAGGCGTTGTCTTAAATTGCTTACCGGTTGCATGGCACAGGTCCATAATCCGTTTTATCTCGTGTCTTGTTGCTGAGGGGACAGCCATTATGAGTTCGTCAGGTGCCAGCTCCTGCGAGATGCGCGGCAAATCATCGATGGTTCCAGCAACACGAACGCCATGTATTTCTCGCCCCTGTTTCGCAGGGTCATCATCTACAAGCGCAATCGGTTCGTACTGCGATGTTGGGTCACGAAGCAACTCACGAACAAGATTCTCACTAGCATTGCCTGCACCTATTATAATAGCACGCTTGCGCTTGGACTCGCCTGTTATACGGCCACTTATCGTTTCGCGTATTAACCTGGTACTTAAACGGACGCCACCGAGAGTAAAAAAACAAAGCATTGCGTGAATTGGGAAGATAGAACGTGGAAATTCATGCATTCCAAGCAGATAGGTTACACCTGCAACAGAAAGCAGAAAACCGACTGCGACTGCTTTGAACAATTGAATCAAGTCGTGAACGCTCGAATATCTCCAGAAACCGCGGTGCAGGCCAAAGAAAGTAAAAGGCGCCAGGTATGCTATCGCGACTACAATAATCGTTCTTGCAAAAACTTTCTGAAGCCATATGCCTGCTATCCCAACGTCCAGAAAGCGAAGGATAAAAGCGAAGTAGTAAGTAATTATAACAATGAATATATCTGTAATAATCTTACTGGTAACCCGCATTCTCCGGCCCGGGTGGAACCTGAATTTTCTCATCATGCACGCCTCAAATAACCTTTGACCTTACTCGTATCCTTTATAACAAACCTGGTATCTACGATTATCTTTGCATTTTTCGCTACAAGTCCATAATCAACATTGGTGTGGTCAGTAATAATAACTACACAGTCGGATTCCCTGACGCTCTTTGCCGATAAGGAACAGGAATGATATTTCCGGCTAATTCCGTGTGACGCCGCCAATACAGGAACCATCGGGTCATAGTATGAGACCTTTGCACCATTCTGCTCAAGAAGACGAATAAATGTCAAAGCAGGCGATTCCCGGATATCTTCTATGTCCTTTTTATAGGCAACACCCAGAACCAAAACCCGGGCTCCTTTTAAGCATTTCTCCTGTTCGTTTAATGCAGCGATAGTCTGTTCCAGGACATACTCTGGCATCCTGGTGTTGATTTCACCTGCGAGTTCAATAAACTGGGCCTGGAAATCGTAAGAACGTGCTTTCCATGATAAATAGAACGGGTCAACGGGAATACAATGGCCGCCTAATCCCGGACCCGGATAAAACGATTGAAAGCCAAACGGTTTCGTTGATGCAGCGTCAATTACTTCCCACACATTTATGCCCATACGATTGAACAGCATTTTCAATTCGTTGACCAGCGCTACGTTGACGGCACGGTATGTGTTCTCAAGAATCTTGGCCGCTTCTGCAACCCGTGTTGAACTTACGGGAACGACTTTCCCGACAATTTTTCCATAAAGCACGCTTGCAAGCTCACCTGATACTTTATCAATCCCTCCGACGATTTTAGGTATTGAATCGATATGATACCGCTTGTTTCCAGGGTCTTCGCGTTCCGGAGAAAAAGCAACCCAGAAATCTTTTGCCTGCTTCAAGCCCGACTTCAGGAGAATTGGCAACAAGACCTCTTCTGTTGTCCCTGGATAACTGGTACTTTCAAGTACTATTAATTGCCCGGGACGCAGATGTTTTGCAACGGTTTCAGATGCGTTCTTTATCATACCAAGGTCTGGTTCACGATTCTCCGTAAGCGGTGTCGGAACACAAATTACTATACAATCTGCGTCATTTAATATTTTGGTATCACAGGTTGGTACAAACTTGTGCTTACTAAAGAACACTCTTAATCCTGCTTGAGAGTAGATAGTGAATCGGGCTTATGCCTCGCGCAAGACGAAGTACACGGTCCTTATTTGTGTCAAACCCAAAAGTCAGAAAACCTGCCTCTGCGAACCCGAGGATAATGGTAAGCCAACGTACCCCATTCCAACAACTGCTACTTTTGACTGGCATTTCTCTATTTTGTTCTTCAAGTCTTTGGCTGATACTTTTATTGCCATTTTAGACGCTCCTCATTAACTAACCTCATCTATACCTCCCTTGTATTCAACGTAGTGCCTGTATCTGGTATGGCGTGCCACTACTTTCACTACTGGATTTAAATGGCGCCATACAGGCAAGCCGACTTCCTCAAAACCAAACTTCATTTTGTAATCATTTAATGATTGTTTTGCGCATTTTAATCCAAATACAACTTTGTCGGTTGTTCCTTCCTGCTGGCAAGCTAGAAGAAATTTATGTATTAGCCCGTCATTCGGGTACTGAGAAAGATAATCAGAGTGACTCATCATAGAGTAAATGTAAGCAACACGGTCAATTTGGTATGCCCTGAGATAGGCAACCAGACGTCCATCCATAAATGCACCCCAGTTTTCTCTGCCGGGAAGGCCAAACGTCATTTCGACA
>Ga0210056_1004302_pt1 | contig 11181 bp, 12 predicted proteins | sample CryGeyCG2014_080_2_FD_183965 | JGI IMG/M metagenome (GOLD analysis project Ga0210056, IMG submission 183965) | Groundwater microbial communities from aquifer - Crystal Geyser CG07_land_8/20/14_0.80 (SPAdes) (version 2) | ecosystem: Environmental > Aquatic > Deep subsurface > Groundwater | place...
AGTGGAAATTATGAATAAAAAAATAATCTTAATCGCTATAATTTCAATCCTAATTATTGCCACAGGCCTTGGTGTTTTTTTCGTCTTTCAAAAACCAACTCTTACTCAAACTAAAAATGGTAAATGCGGAGACGGAGTTTGTGATGCAAAAGAAAAATCCAAACCTAAATTATGTCCAAAAGATTGCCAAGAAATAATTTCTGACACTCAAAAAAATCCAGAAACAAAGATGGAACCAAGTATAAAAACCAGTCAAAAAGGAACTTCCCATTTCATAATTTCCATTGCTGGCTTTTTAGGTAATAACTATGAATCTTCCCTTGATTATATGAAAGAATCAGGAGCGGATGATGTTCGTTTTATGTCTCGTTGGGGCGGAATGCATTGGGAAAAAGCCGAACCGCAAAAAGGAAATTTTGATTGGTCTTTTTTCGATGAAAGATATTTGGCTGCCAAACAAAGAGGACTAAAAATAATGGTAACATTATACCCCAGCTCTCCGCAGTGGGATAATCCGAATTCAGAATATGATCATGAATATCCAACAGACATAGAAGAGTATTTAAAATTTGTTAGAATGGCAACAGAAAGATACGACGGCGATGGAAAAGATGATGCTCCTGGTTCGCCGATAGTTTCCGATTGGATTTTGATGGAAGAGATAGAAAGAGGCGATGGACAAAAATGGTGGGGAGGAACTCCCGCTCAATATGCTGATCTTTTTGTAAAAACATATTATGCCATCAAGAGTGCCAATCCGGATGCAACTATTGGAACTTATGGAGCAAATAATTGGCTTGGAATAAAAAAGGATTGGATAGAAACGATAACTAAACCAGTGTTCAATGAAATAAAAAAAATAACTTCTGATAAAAATGATTTTGCTTTTGTTTATTCGATGCATTACTATCAAACTCAAGATATGCACGAATATCTTGGCAATATCAATTTTGTAAAAAATATGCTAAACGATGTTGGTCTTAAGGATAACCCTATAATTATGGAAGACATAGCACCTTTTATGAAAAAAACTGATCCCCAAAAAGAACAGAAATTAGCAAAACAGATTATTACTTCACATATAATTTCTTTTGCCAATAACTTAAAAACTGTCGGTTGGGCGCAGTTAAGTGATGGTTTTGAGTATGGTGAAAATTTTGAAGCTGGGATAATAAGCACACCGAATATGAGTAAAAAAGATATGGAGAAAAGTTTCAAAAATCTCGGGTTTTATTCATATAAGTTAATGACTGAAAAAATGGAAGGCATTGATTGGAATGATATCAAAATTATTCAGGAATCAGACGGAGTGTATATTTATCAATTTTCAAAAAATGGTCGGCCATTTTGGGTAGCTTGGAATGATAATTCCGAGAGCAAACAGACTACGCTTTCCAATATAACTTCAAGTCAAGTCAAGATTACCCAGGCGGTGCCAAAATATGAATCAGGTAAAGATGTGACCGATTATAACACAGCTTTTGCCACAGAAATAAAAACCGTTCAAAATAACACTGCCTCTGTTACACTTGGAGATGTCCCAATTTTTGTAGAGGAAAAATAATCCAAAAAAATATATATAAAAGGGAAGGTCGAAATGATTTCGCGCCTTCCCCTTTTTTGCATTGAAATTTTTCAATACTTGTCTCCTATTTGTAAATGTAAATATTGTTGTTTTTTTTCTTTGATTTTTCCATCATCGCCGAAAAAAAATAAATACCCATTAACTGCTATTAACATCAACAATGTTATTATTTTTTCCATACTGTCCTCCTTCCTTATATAAAAAGTTAAATTTAACTTTATACGGTTATGAAAAATATTTTTATTTTTAAAGGACAAAAAAAGCCACCGATTAAAATGGCTTTCTATAAAAAATTTTTGATTGAGTTTTCATATCTCAATAATAGTCCTGTCTTCACATTCCGTCAATGCATATTTTTCGCTTTTAACGCAAAGCTCTCAAAATTGCGATTAAAACAACTGCTCCAAGGATAGCTACTAAAAAGCTGTAGAGATTGAAACCAGTGACTCCACTTTTGCCAAGAAAACTCATTAGCCATCCGCCTAAAACCGCCCCGACGATACCAACGATTATATCTATTATTAACCCTTCCTTAGTCCCCATAACTGAAGAAGCGACCAAACCAACGATAGCTCCAAAGATGATCCATAAAATTATACCCATATTTTTTATGATTTAATAATTATTTTTCTTGATTATCTAATTTAATTGCAGCTTCCGGCGTTGACACAGTCTTTCCTATAAGCAACAACTTGATAAGACCAAAAGCAATCACTCCATAGACAAACATTGCCAAAATTGTTGTCCACTCAAAAATACTGCCCGCAACTTTTGATATACCGAAAACACTTAGAAATGGAGCGGTAAAAATATAGGTTACTCCATATATAAAACTAGAAAATCCAGCAGTAGGATTAGCCCCCAATAATTTTAGAACAAAGCGAAAAGCAAGTAATATTTCCAATAGACCGAGAAGATACCAAACAACTTGTGTTCCCCTATAAAGCGGTTTGGTACTCGGTGAGTTTGATGAATCCATATGTTTGTATGTTAGCTTATTAATTGAAAGAGAATCTTTCTAGGTCACTTTTAATGTTTAACTTTTTTTAAAAATTAAATTAGGTGTCCGCTTTTTTAATAATTGTTTCTTTGGGTAAATATTTGACTAAAGCTTTTTCTGTTAAAATAGTTAGACTGGTTTCCTCAACTATCGCCTGTGCCTTAGCATGCTTCAAGAGATCATGGTTGAGAAAAAGGGTTACGCGCTGTTTTTTATTTTTTGTCATAATTCAAAATTAACAATTGGTTGTAGTATCTGTAGTACAACGCCAATAGATTTATATTTCGTCCAAAAACTAATCCCTCATTTGAGTTTTCATATTTTTATGATAAGCCCCCGCTTTCATATTTCGGCAACACCCCTTCACAAGTCATCCTAAATGCGCTAGAATGAAAACTCAATGCTTTTTTATTTATCTAATTTATTCTAAAATCATGGCAAAAGACGATGTCGCAGTTCGATTTAACAAAGTTTCTTTTGAATATAGTCACAAAAAACCCGTTCTTAATTCGGCTTCTTTTTCCATCCGACAAGGTACCAAAATCACTATTATGGGACAAAATGGTGCGGGAAAATCGACTATTTTGAATTTGATCACTGGCTCTTTGAGAGAAGAAGACGGCTCCATCTATGTCAATCCGAATCTCAAAATTGCGATAGCCAAACAAGTTATTCCCAAAGAAGAAATGACACTCACTGTCAAAGATTTTTTTGCTAAATGCTTCACTGAGAAGTTATATAATCTTGATTCGAAAATTGACAAAGTACTAGACCTTGTAAATTTGAAAGCCCCGCACGACAAAATAGTTAAATCTTTTTCTGGCGGACAACAAGCTAGACTACTCCTAGCTTCCGCTTTGATTCAAGATCCGGATCTTTTGATTTTGGATGAACCAACTAATAATTTAGATCATGCTGGCATTGAACATCTCACGCAATTTTTGATGAGTTATAACAAAACTTGCATTGTAATTTCTCATGACGCTGATTTTTTGAATTCTTTTACTGATGGTGTGCTCTATCTAGACATCTTCACGCACAAAATTGAACAGTATCTGGGCGACTATTATGTAGTAGTGGCGGAAATTGCCGATCGAATTGAAAAAGAAAAAATGAAAAATGCCCAATATGAAAAAGAAATAATTGCTAACAAAGAAAAAGCCAACTTTTTTGCTAACAAAGGTGGCAAGATGCGACTAGTGGCCAGAAAGATGCGCGACAAAGCGCAGGAGATGGAGGAAGCCAAAGTGGATGTCCGACGCGAAGACAAAGCTATTCGTGATTTTGAAATTCCCGCTCAAAATGGACTGATCGGAGAAATAATCAACATCTCTTCGCTCACGGTGATAAAAAATCATGAACCCGAAGAAAAGAAAGTCAAAATTTCGCTCAAGAAAAAAACTCATCTACTTCTCTCTGGACCAAATGGTATTGGCAAAAGCACTCTCCTTGAATCTCTCGTCTGTGGTCACGCTAAGGACGCGAAAATTACCGAAGGTATTCGTGTGGGATATTACCGCCAAGATTTTTCCACGCTTAATTTTGAAGACACGGTTTATGATTCACTCTCTTGCGTTATGAAAAATAATGATCCTGCCCGCAATGCTACGCATAGCGTTGCAGGCGGGGAAGAAAAATTGCGCTCGGTCGCTTCCGGATTTTTGATTGATAAAAATATAATCGGCGCTAAAATCGGAACACTCTCTGAAGGACAAAAAGGTCTGGTGGCTTTTGCCCGTCTCACTCTCGAAGAGCCCGGACTTTTGATTCTAGACGAACCAACCAACCACATCAACTTTCGCCACCTGCCCATCATCGCCAAAGCTTTGGATTCTTTCGAGGGCACTATGATTCTGGTAAGTCATGTCCCCGAATTCGTTTCGCAAATTAGGATTGATGAAGTTTTGGATTTGGAAAAATAAAAAAGTGTATCAATGAGATACGCTTTTTTATCTCTTTTTATTTTCAGACTTATACTTTTGACGAGAAATTAATAATGGATATTTTTATTAGCAAGATTTAATGTTAAGTAAACCAGCAAAAATTAATTTAGTATCGTAAGTTATGCTTTAGTAATTTCGAGACAAAAGTATAAGTCTGAATCTTTTTTATTCCACAAAAGTCAACGCGTTGCCTTTTTTGTCGGCGCGACCGGTGCGACCAATGCGATGGACATAATCTTCATAAGTGGCAGGCAGATCAAAATTGATGACATGACTCACATTTGGAATGTCGAGTCCGCGCGCCGCCACATCCGTGGCCACCAAAATTTTCACCACATTTTCTTTGAACATTTTGAGCGCTCGTTGTCTTTTGCCTTGAGTTTTGTTGCCATGGATAGCTTCCGTTTTGAAACCTCTTTGCAATAATTTTTTCGACAAGTTATCCGCACCATGCTTGGTGCGAGTAAAAATCAAAACTTTTTCAAATTCAGTTTTGATAAGCAGATCATGAAGCACTTCAATTTTATCCTGACTAACCGCTACGCGAATGATGTTTTGTTCAATTTGAGAAGCCGTTTCTCTGGATTTGATGAAAATGCGAGTTGGATTATATAAAAAAGTTTTGGTCAAGTTTTCAATTTCTTTTCCAAAAGTAGCGGAAAAAAGCATCGCTTGTTTTTTTCTAGGCATCAAGGATAACAACAATTTCACATCATTGATAAAACCCATATCCAACATTCGATCCGCTTCATCCAAAACGATATTGCCAAATTTCGACAAATCCAAAATTTTTCGAGAAATCAAATCTTTCAATCTGCCAGGAGTTCCCACTACTAAATTATGACGCAAACGCAATTCTTTAATTTGTCGACGAATATCCGCTCCCCCGACTACTGCCACCGAAAAAATATTTAGTCTTCTGGCCAAGGCAACAAATTCTTCTTGAATTTGCATCGCCAATTCCCGAGTTGGCACAACTACCAATACTTTTTCTTGAGGATTGATTAGTATCTTATTCAGCATTGGAATCAAATAGGCGGCAGTTTTTCCGGTGCCCGTATTGGCCAAGCCAATCAAATCTTGTCCTGCCAAAATAGCCGGGATAGCTTGATCTTGAATCGGCGTCGGTACAGCAAAACCGCGGTTAGCAATAGAACGCTTAAGTACATCATGAATGGCTAAATCGCAAAAAGCACATTGAGGCTTGAAAACATCCTCCGCTTTTATCGTTTCGGCTTTGCAAATAAAACGATTGACATTTATCGCGCTAGAAGAAAAATTTCTTTTTCCAAAACGAGAGTTGTTTCGATTTCCTCTTTTTCCAAAACTACTGGCGCGAGAACTTTGCGCATTGTTTCTGTTATACATTGTCGTCTAAACATAAAAATTAATTATTTTATGTTTAGATACTCGTGTGAAGATGTATTAACATAAAAAGTAAGTATACCCCTTATTTTTTGTTTTGTCAACCTTGCGAAAATATCCCAGCTTTTTTGAATTTTATTTTTTCACTGACAATAATGTCGTGACAAGCGCTGTCATTTGGTTCATCTTTTTTGGATTACTTTCCGCAATTAAAAGCGTGAGGGCAGTAAGCGCGCTTGGGTTGATGTTTTTTGCGCCTTGTATTTTTATTTTTCGCAAAAACCACACAAAAGCAAAAGCGCCAGAGCGTTTGTTGCCGTCGTCGAATGGGTGATTCTTCACCATAAAATACAAAAGATGCGCCGCCTTTTCTTCGGCGGTAGGATATAAATTCTTGCCACCGAATGATTGCATTACATTTCCCACTATTCCCTCAATGCTTCCTGCTCTTTTTTCTCGCGCAAAAAGATCAGAGGCTTCACCTTTTTTCATAAGCTCATTTCGAAGATCGCAAATTGCTTCTACTAGCTCTTCGCCTGACAACTTGATTGCTTTTTTGGATGTGCCAATTGTGCGCAAAGATTCTTTATCATAAGCATCTAAGGCCACCCAAGTACTGGCGAATTCTTTGATAAGTTCCAAAACTAGTTTTGGATCAAGCGCGACATGTTCTGGCAAAAGATTTTGAATATTGGCCACTGCACACATAAAAGCTTCGTAATTTCTGGTAATTTGTTTTTTGTTGATTATATAGCCTTTAATCAAATATTCTTTCAAAACTTTATTCGCCCATTTTCTAAATTCGATAGCTTTAAAAGAATTTGTCCGATATCCCACAGACAAAATCATATCGAGAGAATAAAATTCAACTTTTTTTGTTTGAGTTTTACCCTTAATTACTCCGTGCTTAGTGGTCTGTGCAAAATTTGCACATACCACTTTTTTATCAAGCTCTTTGTCTGTTAAAATTTTCTTGATGTGCTTCGTTACTACTGTTCTATCAATCCCAAAAATGTCAGCAATCTGTTTTTGCGAAGCCCAAATATTTTCATGTTCAAAATCACCATGCAATTCGATGGCACCATCTTTAGCCTGATAAATAATTATCTCCTTTTGTTCTTTTTTGTTTCTCATAACTTTTTTTATTTTACCCCTTTTGCCTTAAAAAATCAAAAAAAACCGCTTGGCTTATGTAAACCAAACGGTCTTTGTTATTTTTCGCCTCGAATTTACTTACTCGAGGCATTTTTCTAACCCCACTTTTTCAAAAAAATTAGCGGGCGGTTCTGAAAGTGGAAGCTTCATGTTGTGAGCTTCCAGAATTTTTTTCAACTCGACGCGGAGACTCTCGAAAGTCTCTAGCACATCCGCGCCTAATTTTTTGTCCCGTAATCCCTCCACTCGAGCCAATAAATTAATTCCGACATAGAGAAAATACTGCCCCTCTAAGTCGAATGATCCATTCCAATTCTTGTCAGACATCGCGAAAAACTCCCGTGCGATATCCGACAATATTTCATCATCGGAATTTTCCAAGGCTAAACTAATAACCTCTTCATATTCCGAAAAAACCTCCTCGCAGTAGCGAAGAGCTTGAAGCTCCTCCGCCTTTTCTAAAAATAAGGAGGAGGGTTTGGGAACTCCCGCCAAAGCAGTTCCACTCAAAATAAAAAAAATAACCACCAAAATTTTTAATCTTTTCATTGCTCGCTCCTTTTTTTGTTTTTTTAAGTTATTTTCTTTCGCCACTTAAATCAAGAAAAAAATTCCATATTCAAGATGCAAAGGAAAAATATTAAGTTTTTAAGGAGCTACCTTCTAATAACAGCGAATGATAACACATCCACAGTTTTTGTCAATATATATCCATTTTTGAATTGTGGATAATTTTGTTTAACAATGCTAGGATAAAATTATTATGCCTGACTTAAAAGAAGAAAAATTTGACACAGTGATTGTGGGAGGCGGAGCATCCGGAATGATGGCAGGAATTTTGGCAAGCGTTGGCGGGGCGAAAGTGGTGATTCTCGAAAAAAATTCAACGCTGGGAAAAAAGTTGCTTTTGACTGGCAACGGGCGGTGCAACATCACGCAGGCTAATTTTTCCAATCGAGAGTTTGTGGAAAAACTTGGCAAAAATGGCAAGTTTCTTTTTTCGGGACTCTCCGTTTTTGGTCCGCAAGAAACGCAAGAATTTTTTGCGAAATTAGGACTCAAACTAAAAACTGAAAAAGATGGCCGGGTTTTCCCCCAGAGCGACAAAGCTCAAGATGTGCTAAATTTTTTGAAAAAAAGTTTGAAAAAAAATGGCGTGATAGTGAAACTCAATCAAAATGTTTTAGATTTTGAAATAAAAGATGCAAAAATAGTCTGCGTCAAAACAGCTGACCAAAAAATTTATGCTAAGAATTTTATTCTAGCTACGGGAGGAAAATCTTTTCCAACCACCGGTTCAACTGGCGATGGCTACAGTTGGCTAAAAAAAATGGGGCACACTCTTGTTTTGCCAGCGCCCGCACTTACGCCAATAAAGATAAAAGAAAGCTGGGTCAAAAAATTATCCGGAATAAGTCTTCCAAATATTGAGATAAAAATATTGCAACAGGATAAAAAAATATTCGAAATAACTGGAGAAATTATTTTCACGCATTTTGGCCTTTCTGGACCAGCGATTATCAACATCAGTAAATATGTGAGTGCTAATCTTGCTAAGGGCGAAATTTTTTTAGAACTCGATCTCTTCCCTACTCTCACACTTTTCGCACTAGAAGAAAAACTAAAAATAGATTTTGAAAATTACAAGAAAAAAGATTTGAAAAATTATCTGGCTAAATATTTTTCGCAAAAATTAGTCTTGGCTATTTTAGAACTTTCCAAACTTGAAACCGATCAAAAAATTTATTCTCTTGGCAAAATCCAGCGCAATAATTTAGCCAAGCTTCTCAAAAACATACGAGTGAGCGTTGATTCCCTTTTGGATTTTGAGTCCGCTATGATAACTTCCGGCGGAGTGAACTTGAAAGAAGTGAAAAACAAAACTATGCGCTCAAAAATTATTTCTAATTTATATCTAGCCGGCGAAATTTTAGATCTCGACGGTCCCACCGGCGGATACAACCTCCAAATCGCCTGGACTACGGGATATGTCGCTGGGAAATCTGCTAATAACTAAATAGAATTTAAACGACAATTTCTAGTTTTTTGTTTTTCCAATTATAAAAAACTACTTCAAAAGCTTCTGAATATCTTCCTGACTAAACTCTTTTTTATAATCAATCAACTTTGGATGTTTTATTCTTCGCAATTCTTCATCATAAGTTGCCATAATACTTCTTGCTCTTTTTTGATAGACTAACCAATTTTTTGTAGAAGAAAATTTGTTAAATTTCCTGACAAATTCGTCTTTCCTCAACATTCTACCTAATTTTTTAAATTCTTCTTCAATTTCTCCCGCCAACCCAGTTTCAAAAGCACCAATGGTTAATAATATTTCTTCGTACATATAATTTCTGGTGAAATCTTTTTTAGCTAAGTCTAAAAGTTTTCGATATTCCTTGGCTTTTTCTAGAAACAAAAAATCATACAGCATATCCGTGTATGTCCCATAATTTTTAACCGCCACGAAATCTTTTATGCAATCAGTAAAATCTCGACGATATTCTTTCGTCTCTTCTCGAGTTTCAAAAAACTGGCTCGTCAATTGATTGATAAATTTTGGATCCATTGTCGCAACCCGCATAACTTTCTTAAAATCATTTTCCACTCGGATGAAATATTTTCTGACCATTTTTCCTTTTTCGTTATTCTCCAGCATTGCCAATTCTTTTGCCATATCAATTGAAATAATATACTCTCTGGCTAAAATTTTTCCACTTTTAGGGTCAATAGCTTTAGCCTTATTTAAGCCACTAAATCCATCGCCAAATTTGGCGAAGGCTACAAAAAAATCCAAATCTTCCACGAAATCATACTTTCCAATCCTGTCCTTTATCCAATTAGAAAAATCCCTACCAACACCCAACCATCCGTACAATTCTCTGGCATTCACAAATCTTTTCTTCTCACCATTAAAATCTTTTTGAATAACTTTTATGTTTATAAGCTCGTTCATTTTGTCCATATTTTTTATATTAAATTTCCTGAAACCACTGAAGAACTAAATTTTTTGAGAAATTACTGTTTGAGCAACTTGATTTTCTCCAAAATTTTTCATTAGTTGCCGTTGATTGAGGAAAAATTTTGGTTAGAAAATCAGGTTGCGAGTTAAATTTCGAAAAAAATTAAGTTCTTCAGTGACCTATTGTTACTTTTTAATTATAGCATAAAAAAGCAATTAGATGAAGCTCTCTGTTTTTGCTTTTTGGGCGTACTTTTGCTAATATAGGGTTGGAATAATTTTTTTGAAAACATTTTTATGAATTTTTTTGACAGTATAATTTTGGGAATAATTGAGGGTATAACGGAATTTTTGCCGATTTCTTCTACCGCCCATTTGATTTTGACGGCTGATTTGCTGGGTCTTTCCCAGAGTGAATTTCTAAAAAGTTTTGAAATTATCATTCAATTTGGGGCAATTTTGGCAGTGGTAGTTTTGTATTGGAAGTTATTTTTAAAATGGGAAGTGCTAAAAAAATTAGTAGTGGCTTTTATCCCCACTGGGATTTTAGGTTTGATTTTTTACAAAATAATTAAAACTTATTTTTTAGAAAGTACTAGTCTAATTTTATGGACATTATTTTTGGGCGGAATATTTTTGATTATTTTTGAAAAATGGCACAAGGAAAAAGAAAACGCTTCTGAAGATATTGCCAATATTTCTTATAAACATTGTTTTTATATTGGTCTTTTCCAATCAATTGCGATGATTCCGGGAATTTCGCGTTCAGCTACAACAATACTAGGTGGATTGTTGATTGGTCTTAGAAGAAAAACTATCGTGGAATTTTCTTTTCTTTTGGCGGTGCCAACGATGCTAGTGGCGGCCGGTTTTGATTTGCTAAATAATATTGAAAAATTTTCTCTTTCCGAGAGCCATTTTTTGGCTGTTGGATTCGTTAGTTCGTTTGGGATGGCAATCTTAGGAATAAAGTTTTTTCTAGCTTACATCCAAAAAAGAACTTTTGTAGCTTTTGGAATTTACCGAATAATGGCTGTTATTTTGTTTTTGGTAAAGTAATTTTTTAGAAATTTATTATTTTTTTATCCCTAAACTTATCCCCAGTTTTTATTTAATTTTTTCAATTTCTATGGTATAATTTAACTATAAAAAAAGTTAGAAATGTCTAGCT
>Ga0210056_1004311_pt1 | contig 11170 bp, 10 predicted proteins | sample CryGeyCG2014_080_2_FD_183965 | JGI IMG/M metagenome (GOLD analysis project Ga0210056, IMG submission 183965) | Groundwater microbial communities from aquifer - Crystal Geyser CG07_land_8/20/14_0.80 (SPAdes) (version 2) | ecosystem: Environmental > Aquatic > Deep subsurface > Groundwater | place...
ATGATCATCTGATCTGTAACGTTGCCGCTGGTGGCGCTGTAAAACCCTCTGCTCCAAAGATGTCCGCCGTAGTACCTTTTCCGCAGGTGTTCAAATTCCTGCAGCAGTTTTCTGCCGGTTCTACCCTTGATATACTGCAATAGTTTGCTGATTGACAGGTGCGGAGGCACCGAGGCCACGAGATGGACATGTTCGGGGCGCACGTGGCCTTGGATTATTTCCACGCTTTGCTCCTGGCAGACCTGTTTTACCAGATCGCGGAGTCTTACTCCGACATCGCCGGTCAGCACTGGAAATCTGTATTTGGTTATCCAGCAGAGGTGAAATTTATGATCGTAGATACCGTGGGATGTCTTTCGTTCATATTTCATATGCAACTATCTTAACACAGCATACCTGGACTTAAAAGGGCAGCCTGAAGGCTGGGGAACTAACCCCAGTTATGGGTCTTTAGAGAAAAACTGCAAATAATTTTCGCTCCGCTCCACCAAAATTTTTACTCCGTTTCACTCCGTAAAAACTTCGCTTATTCCGAAGCCGTGTTCAAGTCCACGAACATAATTAACGCTTTTAAATCTATTTTGCGCCAAGCCAAACTAACTGAAGAAGATTTTAAATTTTTTTTAGCATATCATTAATTATTTATAGCTAACTTCTGCCGCCGCCCTGTTTTATCCGCCTTCTTATATAAAAAAATGTAGTAATTAACCATTGGCCAAGATAAGCCAAAAAAATACCGACTGGCCAAACAATTTTTAAAAGCCAGGACTGCCAAGGCGAGTGCCATTTTTTAAAATATTTTAACATTGAATCGCGAAAATACTTCTGTTTTTTGCCTAAAGGAACTTGGCTAAAACTAACACCAACATAATCAACACATTGAGCTACTGGCGTGTAGATAACTTTTAGACCAACTTTATTTGCCTGCCGGCAATAATCAACTTCTTCAAACCAAATAAAATATCTTTCATCCAACCTGCCTATTTTATTTATTGTCTCTCTGCTGATCATAAAAAAGGAGCCGCGGATTGAATCAACTGTGGCTTCTTTTTTATAATCAAAATCTTTAGGCAAATATTTATTTAAAACGCCGGGAAATAAATGGGATATTTTTAAAATAATTGCCAACTGATTCCAGACAGTGGGAAATCGGCGGATAAAATTAAGTTGCTTTCCTTGTTCATTAATTAAATTGCAGCTGGCAATTGCCGCCCCCTGGTGATTATCTAGCCAGCCAATCATCCTATTTAAAGTATCGGGAAAAACTCTCATGTCAGGATTAAGCAATAAAATAAAACGGCCTTGGGCATATTTAATCGCCTGATTATTAGCGCGGGCAAAACCTAAATTAGCTTGGTTGGCAATAACCTTGACTTGGGGAAATTCATTCTTTACCATCTCTGCCGAACCGTCAAGGGAATTATTGTCAACTACAAAAACCTCAAAATTAAAATCACTTTCGCTGTTAAACAGACTGTTTAAATTTTCTCTTAATTTATCTTTAACATTCCAGGAAACGATGATAATTGATAAATCCATAATAAAATATCATTAATTCATAAATTTTTCTATTTCGCTAATATTTACTCTAATTTTTAATTGCTCGCGTCTCTTTCTAATTTCGTCTCGCAACTGCCAAAGTTTAACCAGCTCTTGTAATAAATATTGCTCAAATAATATTATAAAAATTAAACTCTTGATTTGGTACCACCAAGTCGCCGCTCTGACTCTAAATCTAAAAGGCAAATTATTGTACTTCAGCCACAAAATCCAATGGTTTAAAAATGACCATTTTTTTACTGCTTTATCCTTGTTCTGTCTGTTTAGAGCAATCTTAAAATTACTCTCACCCTTGGGGCTGGCTGTGCGGTCATGATAAGCTATTGCTTTGGGCGCGAAAACAATTTTCCAACCAGCTAGACGCAAGCGATAAGACAAATCGCAATCTTCTTTGTACATAAACATTAGTTCGTCAAAATATTCTTTACTTTCTCCGCTTTGATAGACGACGTCTATTAATGCCTTTACCCTGAATAAAACCGCGGCACCAGTAAAGCCGAATGTTTCCCGCGGTTCAGTAAATTTAGGATTATCTATTTCTCCCTGACGCAAATCTGAAAAGCGATGTTCCTTAGTTATGTACAGTCCATAGCTGTCAATTATATTAGTCTGCTGATTAGCAAAATCCCATTTTAATATTTTGGGGGCTAGGGCTGCTATTTTTTCATCCGTTTCAATAACCTTAATCAGTTCCGCGACCATCCCCGGTTCAAATATCATATCCGGATTCAGCGCCAAAAAATATTCAGCGCCATCTTTAATCGCCTGCCTGATCATAATATTGAAAGCTTTGGCAAAACCAAAATTTTTTCCGGCCCATTTTAATTTAACTTCCGGAAAATTATTCTTTATATAAATCGCATTCTCATTGTTTTCAATCTCGCTATTATCTATGGCTAAAATTTTAAAATCTTTAAAACTTTGCTCTTTTAAACTTGGTAAAAAATATGGCAAATACTTTGCCGTTGATTTGCCATAAGTAATAAAACCGATATAAATTTGAGGTTTATTGATTTCCATTTATTTACAGAACTTACGCGCTTAAAAAATATTTGTTAAGATAGTTGGCTAAAATTAGTTATTTTTGAAGTGAGGACTGTTTGACCCCGCATAATGCGGGGGAGTTCCGCAACGAAAAAATAACTAATTTTAGCCAACTGTTAGTCAACCGCGTAAGTCCTGTTATTTACAACATTTTTTTAGCTAATGCTTTCAGCTCTTTATTAAATTTTGAAATCGCCTGATTTATTCTAGGATCAAATTTTTTATATAATCCATGTTTTTTAACATAAAGACTAGCTTCCAATAGCGAATCAAATGTTCCCGCATCCAACCATTTTCCTTTTACCAAGCTAACCTCCAGCTCGCCTTTTTTTAAATACCAATTATGCAAATCAATAATTTCCAATTCGCCGCGCGCGCTTGGTTTAACTTGCTTGGCTACTTTAATTACCCTATTGTCATAAATATACAGGCCGGGGATAATATAGTCGCTAATCCACTGCTGGGGTTTTTCCACAATTTTTACGGCTTTCATATTTTTATCAAATTGCACTACGCCCGACCTCTCCGGATCAGGAACTTTTACCGCAAAGATTTTGCCACCGTTACGGAAATTTTTTATATCGTCAGAAAAATCATCTTCAAAAATATTATCGCCTAATATCATCGTGACATTATCAGAGCCGATAAAACTTTCACCAACAATAAAAGCGTCAGCCAAGCCCCGGGGAGTTTTTTGCACTTTAAATTCCAGACGGATGTCATTTTTATCAAAAATTGAACCTAATAAATTTAAAAAGTGACCAGAATGATCCGGCGAAATAATTATTAAAATATCTTTTATGCCGGCTTTTACTAGGACATTAAGAGGATAAAAAATCATCTGCCGGTCATAAATCGGCAAAAGTTGTTTTGATGTTGTAACCGTCAAAGGAAATAAGCGGGTGGCTGTACCCCCGGCTAAAATAATTCCGCGCATATTTTAGAATCATGAATTATGAATCATGAATTATGGTTTCGCATTTTCCCATTATTCATGATTCATAATTCGTTATTCACTTTCTCAAATACTCCTTCAATGCTTCCCGATAATCCCGCAAGGGCTCTAGTTTAGTATTCAATAATACCGACTGCTTCGGCCTTTTAGCTGGTCGGACCAGCTGGTCGCTTTTAATCGGCTTTACTTTTATCATTAAATTTTTTATTTTAAATAATTCTCTGGCCACGCCGCACCAACTGGCCGCGCCGCTGTTTGTCAAATGGTAAATACCGCAGCCCTTATTACTGTCTATTAAATTTTTGGTTGCCTTAGCTAAATCAACTGTATAGGTATAACAGCTTACTTCATCGTCTACTGCTTTAATTTCGCGTTCGGCTTGGCTTATTTCCAGCATTTGGTCAAAAAAATTTGGTTTAGCTGCAGGACTTTGCGCCCGCGGGCCAAATAATTTTGAAGTTCTAATAATATACCACTTTAACCCCTTGCCGCTTAACTCCAAAATTCTTTTTTCACCATAAAATTTAGTCTTGCCATAACGGTTAATCGGCGCGGGTTCATCATTTTCTTTGTAGCCGCTCTTTCTTTTGCCGTCAAAGACATAATCCGTGGAATAATGGACCAAAACAGCTTTATTTTTTAGCGCGGCTTCGGCTAAAAATTTGGGACCGTCAATGTTTATTTTTTTAGCCAAATCATACTCTTCGTCGCTGGCTTCACATTTATCAACTAAATTATAGGCCGCCGCGTTAATTATAATATCCGGCTTAATATCAGCTACTTTTTTCAACACCAGCTCTCGATCTGTAATATCAACATCAGCTTTATCCCAAGCAATAACTTGGTTGTCGGATTGAAAAACTTTAACTAGCTGCTGGCCCAGATTCCCTTTGGCTCCTAAAATTAATATTTTCATAAATCCTAATTGCCATATTGCTTTGCGTAATATTCTAAATAAGCGCCGCTCTTTATATTCTTCCACCAATCTTGATTATCTTTATACCATTTAATGGTTTTAGTTAGGCCTTCATTAAAATTTACTGCCGGCTGCCAGCCCAATTCTTTTTTGGCCTTAGTATAATCCATGGCATAGCGCAAGTCATGACCTGGCCGGTCAGTCACATATTCAATCATCTCTTCGCCTTTACCCATTAAATTTAAAATTTTCTTAGTTAATTCCAAATTGGTTAATTCGCCATTACCACCTAAGCAATAAGTTTCGCCGAGTCGGCCTTTTTTAATTATGGCGTCCACGCCAGCATTGTGGTCGTCAACATAAATCCAATCACGGATATTCTTACCTTGGCCGTAAACCGGCACTTTTTTGCCTTCCATTAAATTGGTAATAAACAGTGGAATGATTTTTTCCGGAAATTGGTACGGCCCATAATTATTAGAGCAATTTGATATAGTAATCGGCAACTGATGGGTGTGCCAATAAGCGCACACTATGTGGTCAGCCGCTGCTTTGGAAGCGCTATAAGGGCTGCGCGGGTCATAAGGCGTTTTTTCATTAAACTTAGAATCAGCTAATCCCAGGGAACCAAAAACTTCATCTGTGGAAATATGATGAAACCTAATATTGTTATTATTTTTTGCGGCATCCAACAACACTCTAGTGCCAAGCACATTAGTGCGGATAAAATCTTCGCTATCTAAAATTGAGCGATCAACATGCGATTCAGCGGCGAAATGGACGATCAAATTAATATCTTTGATTAAACTATTAACTAAATCGTTATCACAAATATCGCCTTTAACAAATTTATAATTAAGATTATTCTCAACTGATTTTAGATTCTCCAAATTACCGGCGTAGGTCAAAAGATCCAGATTAACAATCTGATCAGCTGGATATTTCTTAAGCCAATAGCGGATAAAACCGGAACCAATAAACCCCGCACCACCTGTTACTAGTATCTTCATAAATCTAAGTTAAAATTTATAAATTATTGTCATTACGACCCCGCATATTACGGGAGAGCGACGCGGCAATCTCTGGTAAGTTGCTCTTAATGCAAAAATTGTAAATAAACTTTATAAAGATACTAACCAGAGATTGCTTCGTCATCCCCCACTAAATTTTAGTGGGGGATTCCTCGCAATGACAGAAAAAAATTTTAAAAACCAATTATTCATTTTTCATTATTAATTATTCATTTAAATGGCTGATTTTATTTTTTTCAGGATATATTCCGCTTCGCCTTCGTTGTATTTCTCCTGCGGCCAGGGTTTCAAACCGTCGTTTTCCTTTCTGGGGACAACATGAAAATGCAGATGGGGAACTATTTGACCGGCCACCGGATCGTTATTTTCCATAACATTATAACCTGCTGCCCCCAAACCAGCCTTGATTGCCCGGCCAACCTTTTTTACTGTCCCCATAACTTGGCAGAGAACTTTTTCGTCAACCTCTTCTAAATTGACAAGGTGTTTTTTGGGAATAACTAAAGTATGGCCATAATTAGCCGGCCTAATATCAAGGAAAGCTAAAGTATCCTCGTCTTCATAAACTTTGAAACTGGGAAGCTCGCCAGCCGCAATTTTGCAAAAAATGCAATCCATATATTTAGTTAAAAGTTATCAAGTTGAAAGTTATAAAGTTAGATGTTATAAAATTTATTGCCAACTGATAACTTTCAACTTTATAACTTGATAACTTTTAACTTATTTTGTAGGGTGAATCGCCCTCCTCTTCCCATCTAATTTCGTCAATCTCCCCTGCTTTACCTTCACCTTTATATAGTGTATCAGGTAAATTAATAACATAACCGGCTTGATCGCCAACACACTTATAACCATGCACTATGCCTGGCGGAACGATTACTAAACTGGGATTATTTTCGCCAACTTCTAGCTCAAGATGTTCTCCCTTAGTCGGGCTATCTTGACGCCGATCCCATAAATGCAGGATAAAATTGCCTGGACCTAAAAACGCAAAAGCGTCAGCTTGGCGCGAATGCTCATGTGGCCCGCGAGTAACGCCCGGCCTAGTTAAACTGATATAGCCCATTGCCGGACTTAAGCTTACTTCATCATTGCGATAAATTTCCATTAGCCAGCCTCGCTCATCTTTATTCTTCTTTAATTGTTTAATTATAACTCCCTCTATCATAAAATTTAATAATTCTTCAAATTTCTAATTTCTAACGGGGTAAATATTTTTTATCAAATAATAATATTAATATACCAGCAATCAACCAAAAAATCAACAACCAATTTATATTAAAATAAGCCAAAACAACTCCTGACCAAGCCGCTTCCAGTAAAACAAAAATCACTAAAGCCGCTGACAACACATAAAATAATTCTTTAAAAATAATTCGGGCTTTATCCATCCCTTTAGAAATTTTATTTTGTTTTCTCATTATAGTAATATTTTATACAAAATCTATTTATCTAAATAGGCAATAAATGTTTTTCATTGTCATGCCCCGCATCTGCGGGGCATCCAAAAAATACAGATTGCTTTCTCGACAATCTAAGTATAAAAGCAATAATATTTTTCCTCCTGCATATTTTTTCTGGATTGCGGCTCGGAGGCCGCAATGACAATGCAAAAATAAATTTCATTTTGTATTGTCCATAATTTAATCGCGATTAAAAACTGACTTAAATTTCTCCCATAAACTTTTCCCCTGTAAATCAACTTTAATTTCGCCGATAATAATCTTATCATCAATATCGTCTTCAGCTTTTAGTCCAGGCAGGGAAATCAACCAGCTGATTTTATTAGTCCCGCCCAGCTGGTAGCGCGGACTTTCGCGATAAGCATTGGCAATGTCAAATTCGGCCTCTGTAATTTGCCAGCCGTCTTGCTCTGACGGCGTTTGGTAGTTGGCTAAAACATAATTAATGCCGCTGGCATTAATATCTATGCTGCTATCAACTTTTTTCACTATTGGATTAAAAAAGCTGTCTTGGCTAAAACTAAAAACTCCATTGCCTGAAATAATAACATCGCCTTTAGCTAACTTAATTGAACTAATATTTTCTTGATTTTTCAAACTAAATTGCTGGTAAGTATTGGATAAATTTAAATCCTTGTTGCCTATTCTGATGTTTTGCAGGCTGGCTGGATTAATAGTTTGAGCATTAATAATATTACTATCAGTGATTAATTCAATATTTTTTTCTGTTGCGCCAGCTAACCACAAGCGGTTAATAAACGATAATTTATTTTGTTGAGAAACTAGCTCATCAGTTATGATATCATCATTAACTCTTAATTCTACTTTATAAACACCTTCTGGCAAGTTAGCCTCCACCAGCTCTAATTTACCGCGGTTTATTTTTTCGCCATCATCTGCCCCTGCTCCTGTATCAGCCAAAACTTTCTGGTCAATTAATTTATCTTGATAATAAAGATTTAACTCAATCTGATCGCTATCCTTATTTTTATTTAAATCAGAAAAAGCCAGCTGCAAATTCAGCTCTTCGTTCTTGATATATACATAAAATTGATAAGTGCCGCGCAAAGAATACTTGATGGCAATTTCCTTGCCTAGTGCTTGATAATCCGGCAGGGTATAATTATTTTTAAAATTATAATTATAAACAGCAATCTCATTTAAGGGCGGCGGATTTTTCAAAAATTCGTTAATTGTCTCATATTTTTTTTGGCGCTGCAGCAATATTTCTTGGCCGCGGCCGCGAATAACAGGCCAAACTAACGCCAGCTGGTCAACTGTTTTATTTCTTAACGGCTTTAAATCATAACGCCAAATTATTTTATCAACTAGGGGGCCGATTTCAATTAGCGGTAGGTCGTCAGGATTCTGAAATTTTAAAGTTATTTTTGCTTTACTAAAATTGCGCAAACTACGCAAAGAAAAATAAACCGGATCGCCGATTACAATTTGGCTACCGTTTGTATTTGTTTTAATTCTTTCTGCTGGGGTTAACTGGCCAATAAAAAAACTTGTCTTGTCCTTTTGGCTAAAATCATGGCTGTAACTAACTTGGCCGCTAGGCCGAACCCCTTGATATAATAAATAGCCAGCCAACAGCGCTAGCGCGAACCAGAGAATTAACCTAATTTTCCAAATAAAAACTTTTTGCATAATCAAGTAAATCTTGCTAAAATGAATTACCCCGCCGCAAGCGGACGGGGTATCCGCTATTTTATTAAGTCAGAAAACCTAATCGGTTTTCCGACACCTTTCCCTTTCAAGGAAACCCCACCCCAAGGGACTGGGGTATTAAAAATTAAAATAAAAACATGGCTGAAATAATTATTAAAACAACCAAGCTTGATCTGGCGATGCGCCATGGCGCGTCTCTACCTGTTTTGATAAATTTAATCATATTCTCTATAGACCTCTTGCAGAATAACTTAACAATTTAATAATTATAATTATTATTTAAAAATTAATTTGCCCGGACCATTGGGATTAAAACCGTTTTTCACTTCATCACCATCAGTAAATCCATCGCCGTCGGTATCGGGATTTTTTGGATCGGTAAAATACTTACTCAATTCTTCTAAATCAGACAGTCCATCACCATCGGTATCGGCCTTAAAAGCATCGGTGCCATAAGACAATTCTTGGCTGTCCGGCAGGCCATCGTTGTCGCTATCTTTCGGCTTGTTTTTAATAATCTGCTGGCAATCATTTTTCATGAATTCATCGCTTATATTATCGCATATTTTTAAATCATTCTCTGCGTACGCCTTCTTTTTATTAACCACATCCTGGCACCTAATCTTGCTATCTGCGGTAAATTTCTCGCATTCTTTCTGATCTTCCATTCTTGAGAAAAAATATTCTAAACAATTGTTTTGATAAAAATCAGTTTGAAGCGAAAAACACTGCTGGCTATCGCCGGTTTTTACAATATTATTATAAGTAAAAATATCCTGACACTTCTTTTTAACCTCATTGTCTGCAATTTCATCGCAATATTTTATTTCCAAATTATCGTTTGCAATTTTATAAAAACAGCTGTCTCTGGCTTCGCCGTCAAGCGAGCGGCATTTTTTATCATCTTTAGCCATGCTGGCTTGGCGCATAGTCTCATAATCTGCCTGTCTTTTTTTTATTTTTTTCAGCTCTTCATTTCTTTCTATTATTAGCTTGTTTTCAATATTTTTATTCCGCTGATAATCATAATAAAAAATAATACCAGCAACTGCTATTGTCAAAAAAATAATTGCAACAGCGGCAATAAAAATTTTATTCTTGGAAATTGTCATATTTTAATTACAATTTAATTTAATCCCCCAAATCACTTTAATTTAATCCCCCAAATCACTGGGGTTTCTCCCCTCTTGTTAGAGCGCAGAGTCGCTTGAATCTGCAAATACCTTGCTCGACGGTCGCCAAGGTCAAGGTTATTCCATTGGCTGGCGTCATATTCTGTCCAGTTAACGTTATCATCGCTTGTTCTAATTGACATTTCTACGGTAGTATCTGCTGGCACGGTTTCTTGCCATTCTATTTTCCCCCAATGCTGATTAACCGAACCGCCATCAAAAACTTTACTCATCCAGACGCCGGATCTAAAAATCATTGCCCGATTCAAACCTGTCATATCACTGTAAGTATAGGCTTTACTCGGTTCCCCTGTCTTATAAACATTGAACGTTCCTAAAGTATCGCCATTACTGTTAAATACTCTGGTGTTGCCACTCCCATAATTAACCACCCATATATTATTCTGGGAATCGCCGCAAATGCCATGAGCGTCAGAACCGCCGCTGTTTTTCTGGATAAAAGTAACGCCATTAGGCTGCAGACCAAAAAGAGAATTACCGTTTTGATCTACCTTAACAACGCCATTGGCAGTATAAGTTCCTGCCCAGATATTTCCATCCAGGTCAGTAGATACGCCAAGCCCCTGATAGCCTGGCCCAAAATATTTTGGATCACTTGAACCCTTGGTGAATTTTACCAAGGCGTTGTTGCTCGGATACCCGCCCAGCCAGACATTGTCATACATATCAACTGTTATGCCATACCCGCCTGCAGCCGGGAATTTGGTAATGGCATAATTATTAGATGTATTTATTTTTGATGCTCCGCCTCCGACGTGAGCTACCCAGACATTATTTTCACTATCCATGGTTAAGCCATAGCCCGCCCCCAAATTTACGGTTGTTAAAATAGCGCAATTGGTATCATCGCCTGATATTTTTACAACAGTTCCGCTATTATAATTAGAGACCCAAATATCACCATCTTTATCAATGGTTACGCCCCTAACCAGAGCTCCGGTTAGACAGGTTTTTAAAACATTGCCGTTAATATCCAATTTAGTTACACTACCGCCGGCTCGATTACCTATCCAAACGTCCCCGGTTTCAACATTAACCGCTGTTCGCGAAGGATCGGTGCCAACAGAATAAGTTCCGATTAATTGACCCATCGTTTCCCAGGTTCCATCTTCCCACCAACAGCGGACTTTCCCGTTATTTCTGGCGCAATTTCTTTTTTTGCCGTTAAAAGTTCTAATTTTTGCTACTTTGTCAATATCAGTATTGGCAATCCAGATATAAGGCGTTGGCATAACCGCGCCTAATTTCAAATAACTGCCGCCGTTAACATTAGCGGCTGAATTAGTGTTGTTGTTGTTATCATAAACCACGCCATCGCCCACGCCATCGCTTAA
>Ga0210056_1004335_pt1 | contig 11139 bp, 11 predicted proteins | sample CryGeyCG2014_080_2_FD_183965 | JGI IMG/M metagenome (GOLD analysis project Ga0210056, IMG submission 183965) | Groundwater microbial communities from aquifer - Crystal Geyser CG07_land_8/20/14_0.80 (SPAdes) (version 2) | ecosystem: Environmental > Aquatic > Deep subsurface > Groundwater | place...
GTGGCCGAGTTGATCGTTGCCGGGTTCATCGCCATACTGAAGGTGGCAGTGATCAATTTGCCGCCGCCGGCAACACCGGCAGTGCTGATCGTCACAGACTGGTTGCCACTGGTGGGATCTGACGAAGTTACCGTGGGTATTGTGGGTCCCGCGGCTACATAACATACGGCGCCTGGGATGATCTCTGTGGTGGTTCTAAATGTCCACACATAGTCACTCCCAAGCAGGTCGAGTGGATTGCCTGTACCTGCCAGCGCATTGCCTACGATGTCCGTGGCCGGGTTGGCGCCGGTCCCTTTGATCCTGGCGGTATAGAGCATGCCGCCGGGGGTAAGCGCTGCCAATGAATGGATGAAAGGTCGCGGTTTTGGAGAGGAAATCGTAGGTCGCGGCGGACAAGGTTGGTACGGGAGTCGTGCCAGGTCCTGTCAACGTGAAGGTTTCGTAGGATGCGGTGATCGATGGAGGGAACATGTCTTCATTGAACGTCGCGGTGATTGCCGTGTCGGTTGGCACGCCAAGAGTCGGACCTCCGGGCGTCGTGAGAGGGACGGTGCCTGTCACTATTGGCCGGGCCGTGTCCGGCACTGAAGCCGTTGTAAATCTCCACACATAGTCATTTGCTGATGAAGAGGTTGAAACGCCTGCCAGTGCATTGCCTGCCATGTCCGTCGCCGGGTTGGCGCCGGTCCCTTTGATCGTGGCGGTATAGGTCGTGCCGGGGGTAAGCGCTGCCGCCAATAGATGAAAGGTCGCGGTTCTGGAGGGGACATCGTAGGTCGCGGCGGACAAGGCTGCTACGGGAGTCGTGCCAGGGCCTGTCAACGTGAAGGTGTCGAAGGATGTGGTGATCGATTCAGGAAGCATGTCTTCATTGAACACCGCGAAGATTAACGTGTCGGTTGACACGCCAGGAGTCGGACCTGGGCTCGTCGTGCCAGGGACGGTGGCCGTCACTCTGGGCAGGGTCGCGTCCGGCGTTAGACCTGTTGTAAAGGTCCACACATAGTCATGTGCCACAAGCGGGAGGGCTGGATTGCCTGCCAGCGCATTGCCTGCCATGTCCGTGGCCGGGTGGGCGCCGGTCCCTTTGATCGTGGCGGTATAGGTCGTGCTGGGGCTAAGCGATGCCAATGGATGAAAGGTCGCGGTTTTGCTGCCGACTGCGTAGGTCACGGGGATCGCGGCGCCTGGTACGGGAGTCCCGCCGGGTCCTGTCACCGTGAAGGTTGCTGCGGTGAACGATTCAGGGAGCATGTCTTCATTGAACGCCGCGGTGATTGCCGTGGTAGTTGACACGCCAAGAGTCGGACCTGGGATCGTCGTGTCAGGGACGGTGTCCGTCACTCTGGGCCGGGCCGTGTCCGGCACTATGCCCGTTCTAAATGTCCACACATAGTTGTTTGCCACAAGCGGGAGGGCAGGATCGCCTGCCAGCGCATTGCCTATCAAGTCCGTGGCCGGATTGGCGCCGATCCCTTTGATCGTGGCGGTATAGGTCGTGCTGGGGCTAAGCGCTGCCGCTGGATGAAAGGTCGCGGTTTTGGAGGCGACATCGTAGGTCACGGGGATCACGGCGCCTGGTAGGGAATCCCGCCGGGTCCTGTCACCGTGAAGCTTCCTGCGGTGATCGATGCAGGGAGCATTTCTTCATTGAACGCCGCGGTGATTGCCGCTATGTTGTATGGCACGTCAAGAGTCGGACCTCCGATCGTCGTGAGAGGGACGGTGGCCGTCACTCTGGGCCGGGCCGTGTCCGGATTGCCTGGTAACCAACGTCCGGTTTCCCCTCCTCCTCCGCATCCTGTAATTAAAAAAACACTCAGGATAAAGATAAACAAAAAATAAGTTTGCCAAGCCTTAAATTTTTTCATAACCGCTCCTCCTTTTCTGCTTCAAATTCTGTATCTATTGCTTGCATCTTTAGACCTTCTTCACGAATTTTGTTGTTTTCCCCATACTCACTATAGCAAAAAGGATCTTTTCTCATTCTAACCTCCTTCATGCATGATCGCTCTCCTTTTTTTGATAAGGCATTGCTTTTTCTTTGGTTTTGGACTCGGACTACTCGATGGTTATCAGGTTATTTACACTCTCCACACCTTTTACATCGTTAGCGAATTTGGCGGCCAGGTTCAATTAAATCTCCTCCATCCCCGCCGGGTAGAAAACGGTGTGGAACATCCTTTCATAGGGCTCTTTGAGAAGGTTCATCGCCCCCCGGAGCACCCTAAAATGCTCCGACTTCAGGTGGGTCATAAGGTTCTCCTCGGTATCCCATTCTTCAAGAAGAAAGAGTCGATTTTCATCCTCGATACTCTGGCAGAAGTCGTAGCGCCGGCATCCCTTCTCCATCCTTACGGAATCGGACAGTGAAGCAATCGTCTGTGACAACTCCATGCGCTTCTCAGAAAGGACCTTCATTCGTGTGATTACCATGATCATAAAAAGGTAATAGCAAATTGCCTGCCAATAGCCGAAGAAAAATCAGAAGTTTGGATTCATCCTTTAATAACAGGTTGTTAGATTAATAGGAGAGGACAGCAGAAAAGTACAAAAGGATTCGTTTGGCCTCAATATTTGGTGGAACCTCAACATATTGAGGGATACTTTGAAGAGAGGTGGGTAGCTTAATCTGGTTTTTTTGTCTCCGGCCGGACTATTCCGAGCTTATGCATCCTCGCTCTCAAGGTACTCGGGTGAAGGCCCAGGATCGCAGCGGCCCCGTCCTTTCCCTCGATGAGCCATCGGGTTTCAGAAAGGATTTTAAGAATTTGGGTTCGCTCCGTTTCTTCCAAGGTTCTCACGGTGGATGACAATGGGGGTGATGGAATCTCCAATTCATCTGTCAGTTGCAAAATCGGCCCGGGGCACAAGATCGAGGCCCGTTCAATGATGCTTTCAAGCTCCCGGACGTTCCCGGGCCACGTGTAATCCTGGAGTGCCTTCATCGCCTCCTTCTGGATCGACGTGATCTGTTTTTCCCCAATTTCCTGGAATACCGCTCTATGAAGGCCTGGACCATCTGCGGGATGTCTTCTTTCCGCTGCCGTAGTGGTGGGACAGTGATGGGGAAGACGTTGAGCCGATAGTAAAGGTCCTGCCGAAACCGGCCCTTGCGGACCTCTTCTTCAAGGTCTCGATTGGTCGTCGCTATGATCCGCACATCGACTTTGACGGTATGGGACGAGCCTAGGCGCTCAAACTCGTTATGCTGAATCACCCGGAGCAGCTTTGCCTGCACCTCCAGCGGCAGTTCCCCGATCTCGTCCAGGCAAAGGGTGGAACCATGGGCGATCTCAAATCGGCCTACCTGCCGGGTATCGGCCCCGGTAAATGCCCCCTTCTCCCGGCCGAACAATTCGCTCTCAATTAAATTGCCCGGCAGGGCAGCACAACTGACCGTGATCAAGGGCCGTTCCTTGCGAGGGCTCATGTCATGGATGGCGGAAGCGATCAGCTCCTTTCCCGTTCCGGTCTCACCGAGGATGAGGACCGTTGTGTTCATAGGAGCAACTTGTTCCGCTCGATAGAGAACATACTTGATACCATCACTTTGCCCGAGAATATGGTCGAATTGATGTCTCATTTTGATCTCTTGACGGAAGATAATATTCTCGGCCTCGAGTTGGTCTTTCAATGTTTTGATTTCAGAAAGAGCCGTCCGAAGTTCGAGGTCCCTTCGGTATAGTGCTTCCTCCGCCCGCTTGCGTTCGGTGACATCTGCTTGCAGCATTGCGTTGGCTTGTGCCAACTCCGCCGTTCGTTCCTGCACCAGACAGTCCAACTCAGTGTGGGATTTTCGCAGCGCCTCCTCTGCGCGCTCGCGGTCGTTGTTGAGTTCCTTCATCTTCAACAGTATCTTTATCCTGGCGAGCACCTCCGTCTGGTCGAAAGGCCTTGACAAGAACTCCTCTGCCCCGGCCTCGATGCCGCGAATACGGTCTTGTTTGGCGGTCAATACCGTAATCATGATGACCGGTATGTTCCTGAGCTTTTGGTCTTCTTTGATCTGCCGGCACACCTCAAAGCCGTCCATCTCAGGCATTAGGATGTCCAGCAGTACGAGGTCAATAGCCTGACTTTTGATCTTCAGCAAGGCGTCTTTTCCGCTGGCGGCGCCGACCACCGCGTAGCCTCTCGGAACGAGTATGTTTTCGAGGAGCTTGAGATTCGCCTCTTCGTCGTCAACGCAGAGAATGATCGAATTTCTTGGGTTCATGGTTGCATCCGAGATAGGGCTTGCTTGACCAGCTCCGGGAATTTCCGTGTATCAATAGGCTTGGTGACGTATTCATCGAAACCAGCCTGCAACGCCTTTTCCCTGTCGCCTTTCATGGCAAAGGACGTAACGGCAATCGCCTTGATCTTTCTGAGCTCAGGATTATTCCGCAACTCACGGATGACCGCAAAACCGTTCATCACAGGCATCTGAATATCCAGCAGAATCACAGCGGGCATGTGCGCGCGGGCCATCTCCAACCCCGTCAGCCCATCTGTCGCTTCCAGCACGTCATAGCCGTGGTAGGTCAATATCTGTCGCATGAGTATGCGGTTTTGCTCGTTGTCTTCTATCACAAGGATTTTCTCAGGCATTATTTTTCCTCGCTTGCCTTACTGGCATGACAAAGGCAAAGCGGCTGCCCTTGCCGAATTCGCTCGAGACCTGGATGCGCCCGCCATGCAGTTCAACCAATTTTTTGGTGAGCGCCAGCCCAAGCCCCGTACCCTCGTACTCTTTATCATAGACAGAATCCAATTGAGAGAACTCCTTGAAAAGCTTCGGGATGTCCTCCAACTTGATCCCGATGCCGGTGTCCTCGATATTGAATTCTATTTCTTGTGCTTCGGTGATTCCCCTCGCCATGACCCGCACGGAGCCGCCGTCGGGTGTGAATTTCACCGCATTGCTCAAAAGATTGAACAGTATCTGTTTGAGTTTCCTTTCATCAGCCTCGATCACCATATCCGTGACCGGTTCCATCCGTAAATCCAGACTGATCCCATGCCGCAATGCCTTCTCCCGATGCATTACCAACGATGCATCAAGAATCCCTCTTAATGACACTCTGTCCACTTCGAGTTCCATCTTGCCCGATTCCACCTTGGAGAGATCGAGGATGTCGTTGATCAGGCTGAGCAGGTGCGTTCCCGCTTTGAGGATGTACTGCACGTTTTCGCGCTGCGACGCATTCAGCGAGCCGAGCAGTTCGTCCTCCAGCACCTCCGAAAATCCAATGATTGAATTGAGCGGGGTCCGCAGCTCATGGCTCATGTTAGCCATGAAATCAGACTTGGCCACTGTTGCAGCCTCAGCCTCGGATTGTGCCTTCTCTGCGTCTCGTGTTCGTTCTGCCAATTCTCTTTCCAGGTGTATTTTTTCAGTGATGTCTTCTATTGCCAGGAGGATCAGCTGAGAACCGATTTCCTTTTGAATGATACGGCGCGCATTGAGCAGCATTATTTTGTGTCCGATGCTTGAAAACACATGTTCAACTTCATAGTTATCGAACTTGTTATTTTTTGGAAGAATATCTTCAAGCAACATCCGAAGCATGGGAATATCCCATTGTCGGTTTCCGAGGTTATAGATAAGATTGCCTACCGTTTCGTTCGGCGTTACCTTGAATGATTCATAAAAACTACGGTTGGCCGAGAGAACCCTCAGGTCTGAATCCAGCACCAAAAGAGGTTCACGTATTGTTTCCACGATGTTCTCAGTGTATTTTTGAGCTTTCTCAAAGGTTTCCTCTGCTCGGCGATCTGAGCCTGCAATAGCTCGTTAGCCTCCTGTAAGCGCCGCTCCGTGGCATCAAGCCTCGTCCGAAGTTCTTCCACCTCAAGGAGAAGTTGCTGCTTTGTTTTGGATATTGTTTCCATAATTATCACTCCTCGTCGGATCGCTCTCAAATCCTTAATCACTCGCTCTCCAATCTCATTAAATTTTATGCAGAATTTTATAAAAAAATCAACTCGAAAAAAATGCGTGCCCTTTACGAATTAAAAGTGCACTCCCGAGTTTTGAGTTATCCATCGAGGGGTAGAGAGGAGAGATTTTAGCCCAGCCCCTTGGATGCCTCGAAAATGGCTTGTTGTTGTGGAGCCAGACCAAGTGGGTTAAGGAGGGGAGACAATGCGGGACACAGAACATAGTGCACGCCGAGCCGCAGGGAAAGTAGTTTATCGCAAGAAGCTTTTTCCTCATACCGTCTTTCCTTCAATTCCCAGTTTCTCGATCCGGTAACGCAAAGAATCGGGGCTCACGCGAAGCAACTCGGCGGTTTTCGCTTTTGAACCATTGGCTTTTTCCAGCGCCTTTTCTATAAGCAGCCTTTCCAGTTTTGCCACCTCCCCGCTCAAATCTATTCCCTCGGGAGGTATATCCACGTCATCATTAATGTATTCATGAGACGGAACATCACCCGCCAATACCAGGTCTTCCGGAAGGATGATCTTGGACTGCTCCATGACGATGCTTCGCTCGATAATATTTTCCAGTTCTCTGATGTTGCCGGGGAACTGATAATCCATGAGCAGCTCCAGCGCATAAGCGGACATTGTCTTGATTTCCTTCCCGAACTCACGGGAATATTTCTTGATAAAATACTTTGTTAATAAGGGGATGTCCTCCTTCCTTTTTCTCAGCGGCGGGATATGTATCGGTATGACATTCAGCCGGTAGAAGAGGTCTTCCCTGAAGGCGCCTTCCTTCACCATCTTTGCCAAGCTCTGATGGGTTGCGGAAATGATTCTTACATCGACCTTCATATCCTCCGTCCCGCCAATCCTTCGAAAGGTTTTTTCCTGCACCACCCGCAGGAGCTTGACCTGCAAAGCGGGCGGCAGCTCGGAAATCTCATCAAGGAAAATCGTCCCCCCCCTGGCAATCTCAAAAAGACCGGGTTTATCTAAATAGGCGCTGGTAAAAGAGCCCTTCATGTAGCCGAATAATTCGGATTCCAGGAGGTTTTCGGGGATCCCCCCGCAATTGATCACCACAAAGGGCATGTTTTTTCTGGAACTGTTATCATGGATGGCCCTGGCCACCAGTTCTTTGCCTGTTCCGCTCTCGCCTAAGATAAGGACATTGGCCGTCGTATCGGCCACCTTTTTGATGATGCCGTAAACCTTTAACATTTCCCTGCTGTTGCCGATGATGCTGCCGAAGCACAGGGCATCCTGCACCTCCTTGATAAAAAGGGCGTCGACCTTTTTGACGCCCTTTTTTGCGAGAGCGTTGCGGATTGTCATCTTAAGGTCTTCGACATCAAAGCCTTTCTCAATATAGTCGTAGGCGCCTTCTTTCATGGCGGTAACGGCCGTTTCACCGGACGCATAAGCCGTAATAAGGATAACCATCGTTTCCGGAGAGAGATCCTTCAGCTTCTTTATAAATTCAATCCCGCCACCGCCCGGCATCTTCAGGTCGGTAATGACAAGATCAAACTGTTCCTTCTGGCAACGTCCCAGGGCCTTTTCCACATTTGCGGCGCACGTTACGCGATAACTTTCACGGGTCAGCATGATCTCCAGGAATTCCCTCATGCCCGGATCATCATCAACCACAAGTATCTTTGCCATGTCACCCCCTATTCCCTATTCACCCATAATAGGCAATAACAGAACAAACTTGGTTCCCTTGCCTACCTCGCTTAATATATTTATTTTTCCTCTGTTCGATTCCACGATCCTGTTCACAATGGCCAGCCCCAGACCGGTTCCCCTTTCCCTGGTCGTATAGAAAGGCTCAAAAATTTTTTCCAGGTCCTTTTGTGCAATCCCACAGCCATTATCGGTTACCACTATCTCCAGGCAATCAGGGGAATTATTAAAAACTTTCCTTTTCGCTTCGATATTCAGGGCGCCCTTTGCCGGCATGGCCTGGAGGGCATTTAGAAGAATATTCCAGATCATCTGCCTGATTTCCGACCGGTTGGCGTAAATCAGGGCGTTTTCCGCTATGGACTTGCGAACTTCAATGTCTTCGTGCCAGTCCGGCACGTATTTGAGCGCATCAAGAATATCTTCTATGATTTCTCTGATGTCGATCATCGCATGGGCGCCCGGCGTCGGCCTTGCGAGGAGAAGAAAATCCTTCATGAAACCCTCTAATTGCTCCTTGCCGCGCAGTATGATGCGCATGAGCCTCTCATCTCCCTCAGACAGACGAAGGTCTCTGTTTAGCACCTGGATGGAGCCGCTGATGGAGGCCAGGGGGTTTCTTATCTCGTGGGCAAGGTGCGCCGCCATCTCGCCGATAAAAGCCATTCTGCGGCTCCTTTCATAGCCCTCCTCCATCTTTTTTATAGATGTGAGATCCTGAAAAATCAGTATGTCGCCAATCCTCTTGTCGCGGTTATTCTTAAGTGGTGAAAGAGAGCAACCCAATATCAATTCCTGTTCTTTTTTTGTCCGAAAGACAGTCTCAAACTGGTTCTGCCCCGGGATATGCCATACATTTCTTTTTGTAAGCATGTCCGCACAGATGGGAAAGAGCTCAAAAATACTTTTGTCTTCCACATCGGTAAAGGCATAATCTGTGATATCCTGCGCCGCTTTATTAAAGGATTTTATCTTTCCCGAAAGGTTGACGGTTAATATGCCCAAATTTACCGATTCGACAATGCTGCGGTGCAGCAGGTCGAGTTGATCGAAGGCATCCTCCTTTTCCGCAAGCATGGTTCTTGCTCTCTTTTCCTGTTCCACAACAAAGCTGGTAAGAAAGGCGATGAGATAAAAAGACAGGATATGGCTAAAAATCCGGGAAAACACATAACTTGCGTGAAACGGATAATCATCTGCAACCGCAAAGAAAGGAACAATCACGCCGTAATATTCCAGATCGAGAAGCGCCCCGTAAAATATGCTGCATGCCGAAGCGATGATTAACCCGCCCTTTCTTCCCAGAAATAAAACGGAATAGATGATGGCGAGGGTATAGAAAACAGAGTAGATGCTTCCCGTCCCTCCCGTTACATAAACCAGATAGGTAATAAGGAGTGTATCGCAGGCAGCCTGGATGTACAGGTTCGCCATAATGTTTTTAGTTCGATAGAGGAGAAAAAGATAAAAGAAGGAAAGCCCGTAGGTTATCATGATGATGAGATAATAGAATGGCAGGGATCTTTCGGGGAGCAGCGCAACCCCAATGAATTCACTGAAGGTGGCAATTCCCAACAGAAAGGTTATAATGACTACCCTGACCAGCATTAGCCAGCGGATTCTGTTAATCAAATTATCCTGTGGCAATCGATTCTCCATCCAAGCTTGATGAACTCGTAAAAAGTCGAAAACAGACCAAATTCGACGGCTCCGTAAAAAGCTCCGCAGGCAAGGCGCGCGAATCCTGAGGAGTGAGGCGTACTTTTTCGTACGCTGCAATGACGAGGGATGAAGCGCAACGCAGCATCCGGACTTTTTACGGAGCCGTCAAGCTTTCCTATACAAATATTCGCTGATATATTATATTATTTCAAAAATTTAATCTAATTGTAAAATCATGCCAAGACCTCTCCTGCCTCTCGTTATTGCCCTGATTGCCGGCATCGCCACAGGATATTTCCTGCGTCTTCCTGACTTGCCGCTTCTTGCCGCAATATTGCTCATCTTCTCATTCCTCTTTCTTTCGCTCATAAAAAATAGGGCATCCCTTATCCTGCCTCTAACTGCCTGCGCCCTGTTTATCCTGGGCATCCTCAACATCAACTATTCTCTTTACAGGATTCCAGAGGTCAGTCACGTCGTCCATCACATAAGCAAGGAAAAACTGACCCTGGAAGGCATAATCAATGAAGACCCGCAGGAATCGCCGGATGGAAAGACGGTTGTTGTTGCGGCCCGCGCCATTGTCAAAGGGGACAATTATATCCCCGCCGAAGGCCTGATCATGCTTTCCGTGCCCTTGCCTGATGTTCCCTTGAAATACGGGGACCTCATCCGCATGAAAACGAGACTTAGGATGCCGCACAACTTCCAGAACCCCGGCAGCTTCGATTACGCAAAACAACTGCGGGGGCGAGGCATACTTGTACGGGGAACAATAGGCAATTCCTCCGACATTGTGCTGATCAGAGAAGACCAGGGAAATATCTTCAAGATGGGGTTGGAGGGCTTCAGAGACAGGTTGCGAAAGATTATCGCGGAAAACGCAACCACGCCGCAAAGGGAGATCATCCTGGCGCTTCTTCTGGGAGAAAAGAAGCTGATTCCACCAACAATCAGTGAAGTCTTCAAGCGCACAGGAACATCCCATATCCTGGCGATTTCCGGTCTCCATGTGGGGATGATTGCCTCATTTTCCATTTTCTTTGCCCTTCTTTTCATGAAGGCTTCACCCTTTCTGCTCCTGAGATTCAACGCCATCAACGCGGCCAGTTTTTTCGCCCTGATGCCTGTTGCGGCCTATGCCTGCATCGCCGGCCTCGGCGTCTCCGTCGTCAGGGCCGCCATCATGATCATCGTTTTTCTGGTTGCCGTTCTCATACGCAAGGAAAGGGAAATGTTGAACACCCTCGCGCTGGCGGCATTCATTATTCTCCTGTTTACTCCCTCCGCTCTCTTCGACGTATCTTTTCAGCTTTCTTTCGCCGCCGTTGCCGCCCTTATTTTGACAGTTCCTGTTCTTTCGAACATCTGCACTAAAAGCGATGCCGACAGCGGCATGATTGCGCCTTCCCTTTCAGGTAAAGTTGCCCGCCATATTCTCCTTTTCATCTTCGTATCCCTGAGCGCCACACTGGGCACACTGCCGCTCATCGCCTATTATTTCAATGGCATTTCCACCGTTTCGCTGCCCGCCAATTGTGTCATTGTGCCCCTTATGGGCATGCTCGCCCTTCCCGTCGGGATGGCAGTCATCATCGCCACCCCCCTGTCAACCGCACTGGCCGCTCTCCTGGTCAAGGCAGCATCTTTTTTTGTGGAGACAGCCATGATTGCGGCAGGGTTTTTATCCTCGCTCCCCGGCGCGTTTCTTACCGTAACCACGCCTTCCCTCCCGGAAATCGCCTGTTTTTATCTTCTTCTCGCCGTTATCATCAAAATGCTGGAGGGAAGAAAAAATAAAAAAGCCGGAAGAACGGGCGGCGCTAGTCAGAATTTTCTTAAGCTTGCCCTCACTGTTCTGGTCATTTTTTTTGT
>Ga0210056_1004336_pt1 | contig 11138 bp, 4 predicted proteins | sample CryGeyCG2014_080_2_FD_183965 | JGI IMG/M metagenome (GOLD analysis project Ga0210056, IMG submission 183965) | Groundwater microbial communities from aquifer - Crystal Geyser CG07_land_8/20/14_0.80 (SPAdes) (version 2) | ecosystem: Environmental > Aquatic > Deep subsurface > Groundwater | place...
CGACTGCGCCTACGGTGTTGGGTTGCACGCTGAACAAGGATGCCGACACGGCCGTGGTCGTGTTCCAGGAGAACGACGGCATGGCGGCTGCCGGCGCGGGCAGCGCCATCGACGGCAACAACTACACGCTTACCGTCGGCGGCGCTCCTTCCGCTGCCCTCGCGGGCGTGATGGGCGTGCTTGCCGCCGACACCCCGGTGGCCGGTCAGCACACGGTCACCTTCAGCCTCGCGGCGCTCGCCGCCACGAAGGGCGACTACACGCTGACTGCGACGAGCGTGCAGGACGCCGCCGGCAACGCGGTCGGCGCCGCCAACTCCTGCTCCGGGTACGTCCAGAAGCAGAACCCGACGGTGGTCAGTGCGTCGGCCCAGCCGGACACGTTGACGGTAACCTTTACCGAAGACGATGCTATGGGCGCGAGCGCGACGAATGGGAGCAACTACACGCTCACGGTCGGCGGCGTGGACCTGTCGGCGGCGATTGCCGGCAAGACGGGCACGCTGGCGACGGACACCCCGGCGGTCGGTCAGCACACCGTGACGTTCACCGGCATCAACCCGGTTCTCACCCCCGGGGCGAGCTTCACGATCACCGCCGGCAACGCAGTGACGGACCGCAGCGGACTGCCGGTCGGCGCGGCCAACAATGCCTTCACTGGCGCGGTGGTTCCCGGCCCGCTCGATCACGTCGAGGTCTGGAAAAACGATCTTTCGGCCATTACCGATGACCCGACCGTCCTCACGGTCGGGACCAACTACACCTTTCAGGCGAAGTCCTTTGACCAGTGGAACAACCCGCGAGCCGGCGACGTGATCGCGTGGTCGTTGTACGACGCGGGCGCCGGTCAGCCCAACGAAGGTGTCGGCACTATCGATGCGAATACCGGGCTCTTCAGCGCAGGCAACAAGGCGGCGACGTACACGGACGCCATCCAGGTCTCCGCAACGAGCGGTGCCCTCGTCAAGACGGACAGAGTGTCGGTGACCCTCACGCCCGCGGCGCTGGCTTCAGTGACGATTGCTCCCGATCCACAGAGCGTAGCAGCCAACGGAACCTTCACCGTCACCGCGACGGCGAAGGACGCGAATGGCAACGTCATCCCCGGCGCCGAATTCGTGTGGGCGGCGTTGGACGCCAATGCAGTGAATGCCCCGGCGAACCCGACCGTCGGCACGTTCCAGGCGAAGACCGTTGCCGGCGCGTATCCGAACGCGGTTCAGGTGACGGCAACCGTCGGTGCCGATCAGACGATCGATACGGCGCAAGTGGACATCGTGCCCGCCGCCCTGGACAAAGTGAAGATCTACAAGACCGACGGTTCGGCGGTGGCCGATAATCCCACGGTGCTGACTGTGGGTAGCAGCCACACCTACAAGTTCACCGCGAAGGCGTTCGACATATACGGCAACGTGCGGAGCGGGCACACGTTCCAGTGGACCGTCAGCAACGGTGGCACCCTCGCGCAGGACGGGACGTTCACCGCCGGAAACACTGCCGGCACCTTCACCAACGCCGTCCGCGTGACGACTGGCAGCAAGAGCGATACGGTCTCCGTGAGACTGGACCCGGAGGCGCTGGACCACGTCGAGATCTGGGACGCCGCGAACAACCAGCCCCTGGAGCCGGTGACCCTGACCGTGGCCAGCACGCGCGATTTTGAGGCCCGCTCGTTTGACCAGTACGGCAACCAGCGCTCGGGCGACGTCTTCGCCTGGAGCCTCCTCAATGCCGGCGCCGGCGAGGTGAACGAGGGCGCCGGAGAGATGAACTCCGGCGGCGTTGCCGGTCGCCTCAAGGCCGGCCAGCTCGCCAAGACCTTCACGAACGTCGTGCAAGTCAAGACCGGAGCAGGTGCGAGCGAGAAGACCGACACCCTCACCGTGACGGTGAGTGCCGGCGCCCTGGCCAAGGTGAAGATCACCCCGGACGCACCCAGCGTGGCCCTCAGCGGCACCCAGCAGTTCACCGCCGAGGCCTACGATGAGTTCGACAACAAGCTCACCGGATACACCTTCGCCTGGTCGGTGGAGAACGGCGGCGGCAGCATCAGCCCGACGGGTCTGTTTGCCGCCGGCACGACTGCCGGCCCCTTCGCCGGCACGGTGAAGGCCGCCACCGGCGGCAAGTACGCCACGACCGATGTCACCGTCTTGGTGGGAACGCTGCACCACGTCGCGGTGACGCCGGCTTCGGTCTCGCTGGCCGCCCTTGCCACGCAGACCACGCCGTTCGAAGCGAAGGCATACGACCAGTACGGCAACGAGATCGCCGGTCAGAACTTCAGTTGGTCGGTGGAGAACGGCGGCGGGACCGTCGCCGTCTACGAGAACCCTCCGGGCACCCAGATCCCGACAAAGGCGCTGTTCACCGCCGGCACAGCCGCGGGCACGTTCGCCAATACGGTGAAGGCGTCGGTTGGCGGGAAGTCGGCCTTTGCTTCGGTCACGGTCCAGCCGGGCCCCGTCGACAGCCTCGCGATCACCCCCGCAACGACGACCCTCACGCCGACTGCCACCCAGCAGTTCTCGGCCAAAGCCTACGATGAATACGGCAACCAGAGAGTCGGCCAGAGCTTCACTTGGTCGGTGGATGCAGGTGTGACGGTCGGCGGAGCGACTGCCGGGACAATCAGTGAGACCGGTCTATTCACCGCCGGCACGAAGGCAGGCAGCTACCCCGAGTCCGTCATGGTGGCAGCAGTGGGTGCGCCCGGAGGTGTGCAGCCCGCGAAGGCCGCGGTGACGATCCAGCCTGGTTCCCTGAATCACGTGGACGTGCTGACGGACGCGGCAGGCGACCCCGGGAATCCGCCGGCCGCGGCCACTGTCACCGCCGGCGCCCAAGCGCAGCTCTATACGAAGGCCCTGGACCAGTGGCACAACGAGATCAGCGGCCAGGCGTTTGCGTGGTCCGTGGTGAACGGCGGCGGTTCGATCGGCGCCTCGACCGGACTGTTCACCGCGGGAACCGCCGCTGGCACCTATGTCGACACTGTCAAGGCCACGGCCGGCGGGAAGTTCGACACGCTCACCGTCATCGTCCAGGCCGGTGCGGTGAACCGCGTCGTCATCAGCCCCGAGACGGCGACGCTGCCGCTCGGCGGAGAGCAGCAGTTCACGGCCAAGGCATACGACCAGTACGCCAACGAGGTCACGGGCGCCGCGTTCGACTACACGCTGACGTCCGGCGGCGGCACGATCAACTACAACGGCAATCTCGGTCTTTTCAAGGCCGGGACTGCGGCGGGTGATTTCCCGGTGACCGTGACGGCGACCGTGGCCGGGAAGACCGACACCGCGACGGTGACCATCCAGCCGGGCAGCGTCGATCACGTGACGCTCGCCCCCGCCGCGGCGACGCTCGCCGTTGACGGCACGCAGCAGTTTGCGGCAAAGGCCTACGACCAGTACAACAACGAGGTCACCAACGCCACGTTCACCTGGTCGGTCGTGAACGGTGGGGGAACCGTCAACAGCTCCGGGCTGTTCACGGCCGGGACTGTGCGGGGCGCGTTCCCCAACACCGTTAGGGCTGAGTCCGGTGGTAAGTCAACCACCGCCTCGGTGACTGTACAGCCGGGAGCGGTTGACCACGTGGAGGTCTGGGACACCGCCGGCGCGCAGAAGCTGACGGCTCCGGTGTCCCTGGCCATCGGCGGAACGTACACCTTCACCGCGAAGGCCTACGACAAGTACAGCAACCCGATCGCGGGCCAGGTCTTTGCCTGGTCGGTGATCAATGGCGGCGGAACGATCGACCCGGCGACCGGCCAGTTTACCGCGGGGACCGTGGCCGGCACGTTCACCAACACCGTCCAGACCACCGCCGACGGGAAGACCGCCACCGCCACGGTGACGGTTCAGCCCGACCCCTTGCACCACGTGACGGTGACTCCCAACCCGGCCAACGTTGCAGTGGCTGCCAACCAGCAGTTTGCGGCGAAGGCCTATGACCAGTACAACAACGAGATCATCGGTCAGGCATTCACCTGGTCGGTAGACCCGGCGGTCGGCGGCGGAACCATCAACGCCTCCGGGCTATTCACGGCAGGCACCGCGGTCGGCACCTACGCTGACGCGATCCTTGCCACCACGGGCGCCGTCACTAGCAAGGCGTCGGTGACGGTCCAGGCGGGCGCGCTGGATCACGTGACCGTCACCCCGGGCACCGCTAACGTTGCGACGACCGCGACGCAGCAGTACTCCGCAAAGGCGTACGACAAGTACAACAACGAGGTCGCCGGCCAGACGTTCACTTGGTCGGTTGTCAGTGGCGGCGGAACCCTCGACCGGAGCGGTCTGTTCACGGCCGGCACGGTGGCGGGGACCTTCGCCAACACGGTCGCCGCCACGGCGGCCGGCAAGACCGGCACCGCCACGGTGACGGTCCTGAGCGGAGGTCTCGACCATGTCACGGTCACGCCGGACTCGGCGACCGTGGGCGCCGGCCAGACCCAGCAGTTCACGGCGACGGCCTACGACCAATACAACAACGCCATCGCCGGCCAGGCGTTCTCCTGGTCAGTAGTGCAGGGCGGTGGCACCATCGGCGCGGCGGGCCTGTTCAGAGCCGGGACGACCACCGGCGCGTACCCCGACACCATCAAAGCCACTGCTGGCGGGAAAAGCGACACCGCCTCGGTCACGGTCACGCCTGGCCTAACGGCTCAGGTCGTCGTGAGTCCGAGTTCGGCGACGCTGACGCCGGGGGCCACGCAGCAGTTTTCTGCCAAAGCATACGACCAATACGGGAACGAGATCACCGGCAAGACGTTCACCTGGTCGGTGACGAACGGCGGCGGCACTGTCAGCAGCGCCGGGCTGTTCACTGCCGGCACGACGAGCGGCACCTTCGCCAATACCGTTCAAGCCAGCGTGGACGGAGTGAGCGGCACCGCCTCAGTCACCATTCAGGCTGGCTCGTTGGCCAGGGTCGCGGTCACCCCGACTCCTGCCACCGTCGGCGCCGGCCTCACGCAGCAGTTCGCGGCGCACGCCTACGACCAGTACGACAATGAGTTGGCGGGAACGACCTTCACTTGGTCGGTCGTCAGCGGCGGCGGAACCATCAGCGCGTCCGGGCTGTTCACGGCGGGCACGGTGACCGGCACCTACGCCAATACCGTGCGCGCGGCAACCGGCGGGCGGAGTGGCACGGCCACGGTGACCGTGACAGCGGGGCCCGTCAGCCGGTTGGTCGTCACCCCGAACCCGCTGAGAGTGCAACTGTCGGCGACCGGGCCGCCTCCCGCGCCGGTGGCGTTCCAGGCGGAGGCATACGACGCCTACAACAACAAGGTCGCCAACCCGCAGGTGACGTGGACCGTCGTCAATGGTGGCGGCACGATCGATGCCACCGGTCTCTTCACCGCGGGAAGCCAGTTGGGTGTGTTCACCAATACGGTGAAGGCCACGGCAAGCGGCAAGTCCGCCACTGCCACCGTCAGGATTGAGCGCGGAGTGACGTTGCCCGCCGGTTACCAACTCGCCGCGATGCCCGGCAGTGGTGGCGGCGTGGACGCGGCCCAGTTCTTCCAGACCAGCCAGGTGGCGCGGTGGCAGGCTGCCACGCAGCAGTGGAGCACCTACGCCACGCAGCCGTTCACGCTGACCAGCGGCGAAGGGTACGCGGTGTTGCTGACTGCCGCGACGGAGGTCGGGGTGACCTCCGTCCTGGAGAACCCCCTCGCCCTGCCGCTCGCCGGCATGCCGTGGAACTTGATCGGCAATCCGTACCTGCAGTCGCTCGTGTGGGATCTGGATGCCCTCACCTACTCCGTCAACGGAAGCGCTCCCAGAGCGCTGCGGACGCTGGTTGGCGACGCCTCTCGGCCCCTTGAGTTCAGCGCGTGGCTGCGGAACCCAGCCGCCCAGTCATGGGAGCTGTTGTGCGATCCGGCGCTCGTGCCCGGAGCGCGCAGTTCGATGAGCATCGCCGAGGGCGGCTGGATTGCAGCCTATCGGCCGGGTGTGCAACTGACGCTGCCATACAGCGACAAGGCGCGGAGTGTGTCGGCGCCGCCAACGACTCGCGGGCGCACGCCCGGTGAGACTGAGTGGGCGGTGAAGTTGCAGCCGCGAGTGGAGGGTGCGACGGCAACCCCGGCCTGGCTTGGCTGCTCGAGTCAGTTCGGGCGCGCTGGCTTCCGACTGACCGCGCCTCCGCCGCTGGGGACGACTGAGCCGTACGTGCTTGCCGACCTCAGTGGTGGGGGAGCCGACAGCGCGCCGCTGGCGATCGATCTCCGCAGTTCCGAGAGCGGTCAAACCCCTGGGGTTTACGGCCGGCAGGAATGGCCGGTCGAGGTGCGCACCAACGCGGCGAATCGCGACGTGCTGTTGACCTGGCCGGACCTCTCGGAAGTGCCGAGGGCATACGGCCTACGGCTGGTCGACCTGACCACCGGCGAGGCCTGCTCCATGCGCTCGGTGACCTCATACTCGTTCAAGGCGCAGTCCCGGGGCGTGACCGGGCGCCAGTTTGTGATCCAGCTCTACCCCGCACAGGAAGGCGTACTCCGACTGTCGGGCATCTCGGTCGTGCAGCAAGCCGGTCGGGCCGGCGCCGGAGTCAGTGTCTCCTTCGTGCTCAGCGGCGAAGCCGACGTGCAACTGTCCGTCCGCAGCGCGAACGGACGAGTCGTTCAGACGTCCCCGTTGCGGCGCAGCCGAACGGGCGCCGGCGTTCTCGTCTGGGACGGCCGCGCGGCTAACGGCGCCCCCGTGCCGAGAGGCGCGTACCTGTTCGAGTTGACCGCCCGGGACGCGGAAGGCCAGGCCGTGAAGGCGGTCCGACCGGCGATGATCCGCTGAGTCGCCCGGCTCCGGTCGGGAGTGGACTCAGCGCTGGCTCGGCTGCCGCGGCCCGGCCCTCGACTGACGCAGAGGCAGTTGAGCCAGCGCATTGGCGCCGGGGCTGTTGCCCGGGCCGCCGGCGTCCGTGCGTAGACCTCCAGGATGGTGATCAGCAGATGAAGAGAGCGATGTCCCTTTGGTTGCCGTTGGTGATGCCGTGGCTGTTGCTGCAGGGATGCGGAGGCGGCGGCGGAACCGCCACGGGCACCGGGCAGCCCGGAGGGAGCGGAACGACGGGCCAGACCATGACCCGGACGATCGCCGGCACCGTAGTAAACGGCAGCGGGAGCCCTGTCTCTGGGGCAACTGTTACGGTTGCCGCCACCAGGGCCTCCGGCCGAGCTGAAAGCACCACCACCGGTGCGAACGGACAATTCACCCTGATCGTGACGGTCCTAACGTCGGTTCGCGAGATCGTGCTCCAGATCAGCCACCCGACGGCCGGGACGACGCAGGTCACCGTCGAAGTGGGCTCCGGGGAGACGATTCTCGCGGTCGCCGTGCTGGCCCAGGGCGTGACGCCGGTAGCAGGGAACACCCCTCCCTCGTTCGGCCAGGTCTCGGTCTCGCCGACCCAGGTTGATTTCACCGGCGGCCCAGTGCAGCTCTCAGCCCACGTTACCGATCCCGACAACAGTCCGGCTCGGGTCGTCGCCCTGGTATCGACCTCCGGCACCCTCACCGGGGTCCCTCTCACGTTGACTGGCACTGTCTACACGGGAACGTTCGCAGCGCCGGCCAACGCCGGCGCGCAGAACCGGAGCTACCAGGTCTATTTCACCGCGACCGATGCCCCCAATGGCTCCAATCAGTCAATCACGTCACCGGAGCAGCCATCGTTCACCGTGCGGGCCCTGGCGACTCCCCCTGACATGCCGGGACTGTCGTAGAGGGTCACGTGACGGGGGACCGAGAGGAGCGGAGAGGAGCCTGACCGGACGGCACTCTCGACGAACCACTTAGCGCCATGCCGGAGTCGGGACCGCAGCCCAGTTCACCGGTGAACCGCCTCACCCTCCGCTCACTGCTCCTGGCCGTCTTGCTGACGTGGCTCTGCGGCTTCTGGGTCCGGCAGGCCGAGATCGTGGCGCTCACGTGTCAGGTAACCGAGAGCGTTCCTGCCGTGCCTGCCGTGGGGGTGCTGGTGCTGCTGGTGCTGCTGAACCCGCTGGGCGCGCGGCTCCACCGGTGGCTTCGACTGAGCAGGACGGAACTCCTGGCCGTCTACTTGTTCGTTGCCATTGCCGTGTCGGTGGCCGGCTGCGCCATCGTCCGGTTCCTCCTGGCCCTGCTTCCCTCCGCGTTCTACTTCGCCACCCCCGAGAACCAGTTCAACCTGGTGAGTCGGTGGCTCCCTGCCTGGCTGGCGCCGCACAGCGATCCGGTCATCCTGGGACTGTTCGAGGGGGCGGATGACGGCCGAGTCCCTTGGGGCGCTTGGGTGGGGCCGCTGGCGGTCTGGTCGGTGTTCTTCCTGGCCGTGTGGTGGACGATGTTCTGCGGCATCGTCCTGGTGCGCCGCCAGTGGATCGAGAAGGAACGCCTGACGTTTCCGCTGCTGTACCTGCCCCTGGAGATGGCTGGCGAAGAGCGGCAGGAGAGCGCCCTCCCTGAGTTCTTCCGCAACCCGGTCATGTGGATCGGCTTCGGCCTCGCAGCCGGGTACAACCTGCTCAACATCCTGAAGGCGTTCAACCCGGCCGTGGTTGCCCCGGGGAAGTACTTCGACCTGGGTTCCCTGTTCACCGAGCGCCCGCTGGATGCCATTCGGCCGCTGGTACTCCACTACCGGCCCGAGATGATCGGCTTCGGCTACCTGGTCTCCACCGAGGTCAGTTTCTCGGTCTGGTTCTTCTACCTGTTGGGCCGCGCGGAGGCCGTCTTTGGCCGGATCGCCGGCTACGACCAAGCGGGCTTCCCGTTCGAGCAAGAGCAGAGCATGGGCGCCTACCTGGCGCTGGCGTTCTTCCTGGTGTGGCTGGGGCGCCAGCACCTGCGGGAGGCGTTCGGTCAGGCGTTCTTAGGGAAGGCGGCGGAGGCGCCGCGAGGCGAACCGCTGTCGTACCGCCTCGCGTTCCTGGGCCTGCTTGCGGGGTTCCTGTTCCTGTGTTGGTTCTGCTGGTATGCCGGCATGGCGCTGTGGGTGGCCGTGGTGTACCTGGGCCTCGTGTTTGCCGTGGCGCTGGTGTACGCCCGCATTCGCGCGGAGACGGGGGCGCCGCTCATGTGGCTCTTCCCGTACTACCAGCAGAAGAAGGCGCTACTCTACGTGTTTGGCTCGGCTCCGCTGGCGCCGGGCGGCAATGTGCAGACGCTGTCCATTCTGTCGCTGCTGACGTTCCTGTCGCGCGGCTACTTCCCGGCGCTGATCGGCTACCAGATCGAGGGGCTCAAGCTGTCTCAGGAAGCGCGGATTCCGCCTCGGCAGATGGCGCTTCTCATCCTGGCCGCCGTCGCCGTCGGGCTGCCGATCGCCTACTACTCCCACCTGATCCCGTATTACTACCACGGCGCGGGCACGCTGCGAGGGGGCATCTGGGGCACCGGCCTCGCCACGAGCGAGTTCACCGAGATCGTGACGTTCGTGAAAACACCCCGGCCGCCGGACGTTCCCCGCACGGCTGCCATGGGCACGGGATTCGCCCTGGCCAGCGCGCTGATGGTCCTCAGGATGGTGTTCCTGCGCTTCCCGCTGCACCCGCTGGGGTTCGCCATGTGCACCGCCTACGGCAGCCTGGTCTGGTGGTCGTTCTTCGCGGTGTGGCTCACGAAGATCGCGGTGTTCAAGTTAGGCGGCGTGTCGCTCTACAAGAAGCTCGTCCCCGGGTTCTTAGGGCTCGCCCTGGGGCACTTCTTCACCGCCGGGATCGTCTGGGGGCTGTTGGGGATGGCCGAGGGGGAGGTATTCCAGCGGTACGGGGTGTGGTTCGGATAGGGCCGCGTCACCCCGGGAGTCTCCTCGACGACGCTCAGGCGTCGCTCGATGAGCCGGTTGAACAGCGCCGACTTGCCGACGTTGGGACGACCGACGATGGCTACGATGGGTCTGGGCATGATGTCACAACAGGGACCGGGCAACGAACGGACTGAAGGTGACCGACTGAGCGCCCGCACCGCACGGACCCTATTGTCCCGGGATTCCGGCGGAGCCGTCCCGAGCGACCTGGCGGGTCCGGTCATTCCCGCCCGTTGGGCAGTCGAAGTTGGCCGTTGGGTGTTGGTCGTTCAGTGTTCGATGTTGGGCGTTCGATGTTCAATGTTCGCCGTTCGTCGTCCTCCCGCCATTCGGCTATGTAAGTCACCTCCAGCCGAAGCGCGCAGGCCTCCAACGGCCCCACAATCGCCGCCGGCGCTCCCTGTCCGGCGCCAACTTTTTTCGTCGAGCATACGGTATTTCGCGTTTTGAAACGTAACTAAAGAGTGTAGCACGCAGCGCCGTTCGGGCGACTGCGCCATTCTGGCGGTAGTTCGACGCAAGGAGGTCCTCAGCAGATGGCAGTGAAGCAGGCTGCGGCAACGGCCGGAAGGCCGGCCGTCTCGTCGCTTATTCTGGAGTTGGCGGAGCGACACCGGGGCACGGCGCACGGACTGGCGCTCACTGAGAAGGAACTGCTGGTGCTGATGGCGTACGCGGTGCGCGGCGACGCCGCCGCTGTCGCCGCGGAGTTGGCGCTCTCCGTCTGCACAGTTCGCGCCCACTTGCGGGCCACCCGCGCCAAGCTTGCGTGCAGCGACACCCACCAGGCGATCTACTCTGTGACTGCGGGCGCGTTGGGGCATCCGGAACCCAACCGCCGCGGCAGGTCCGTGCTCTCTCCCGCCCCGGAGTCCGCCCAAGCTCCCCTCGTCACATTTTGACGATGCAGAGCCGTGACCGTCGAAGTATGCTTTACGTCCATGCCAGGGGGGCGGCAACTGGAAACGACGGGAGGCAGGATTACGTTGGAGCGGTATCGTGGACGGATCGTGCTCGGGGCCTTGTGTGTGGCGGCTGTAATGCCGTTGCCGTCGGCGGCCGGGGCGCGGCAGCCGCGAACGGCCGAGGACCGACTGGTGCGCTCGCTGGAACGTCAGGTCGCCCGACTGGGCGCCGAGGGCAAGGGCGCGCAGGTCGGGGCGTTGCTCGGCAAAGTCGCCCGGGAGCGCGGCCACACGAAGGCCGGGCTGCGGGCGCAGGTGCTGCAGGCCCAGCGGGCGTTGGGCAAGCGCAAGGGCGACGAAGCCAAGGCGCAGTTCGACGCCGTGCTCAAGGCGCCCGGCAAGTCCCGCGGGCAGTTGGCG
>Ga0210056_1004339_pt1 | contig 11134 bp, 16 predicted proteins | sample CryGeyCG2014_080_2_FD_183965 | JGI IMG/M metagenome (GOLD analysis project Ga0210056, IMG submission 183965) | Groundwater microbial communities from aquifer - Crystal Geyser CG07_land_8/20/14_0.80 (SPAdes) (version 2) | ecosystem: Environmental > Aquatic > Deep subsurface > Groundwater | place...
AAAGAGAAAAAAGAAGCAAAAAAGAGAAATTTACTACTACTATTTTAATTTTTCTTCAAAGAACCACTATGATTATAACTGGTACCGTTCGAGTGATTACCTACAGGCAAACGGATACACATGGCGATGATAGTTTTTAGTAGTCGCAGCGATGTGCAACAATCGAAGCGTTTGCATTGGACACCAATACTAAATCTAAAGTGGATTGATATTGACTTCAAAAGAAATTTATTATATCTTATAGAGACCAAAAATGGCGAGCGTAGAGATGTCCCGATAAATGAGACCGTCAAAAGGACTTTGATCAAAGTCCTTAAGCGTCCGGAATCGCCTTATGTTTTTTGTAATGAATCAGGCAAGCCATATACGAATGTAAGGACATCTTTTGACACAGCATTAAAAAGGGCAGGGATAAAAGATTTTCGTTTTCATGATTTGAGGCATACATTTGCCTCGCATTTGGTAATGTTGGGAATTGATTTAAGGACTGTTCAAGAGCTGATGGGCCATAAGACTATCGAAATGACTTTGCGTTATTCCCATTTATCTCCAGCCCATAAGGACAGAGCAGTCGGAATTTTAGACAGAAACTTGCGGAAGATGGACACTATTTGGACACCAAGGGCGGAAAAAGAAGAAGTGATAAACGAGCTTAATTTTGCAACCATTGACAATTAAAGGAGAAACAACAACGTCGCTGGCGTAGCTCAACGGCAGAGCAATGGTTTTGTAATGCGATTAAGGTAGTTTTCGTAACTCGCTGAAATTGCTGTAATTGAAATAGTTAATAAATACTTACAGAAAATTCCAATATGCAAGAAACTGCAAGAATATGCAAGAAGTGAGCTGGGGGTTAGGCACATTTTAGGCACATTTTTAGTAGCCTTACCTTTACACTGAGCGATACGTACTTGTTGTGGAACAAGGAGAGATACATACCAACAGTATCTGGAGTGGGAAAGCCTTAATTATAAGTGGGGGGATTTGTAAAAGCATAGTACGATTTTTCTTGACGTTTGATAAAGGGTCAGGTAAACTAATCACTATGAATAGCCATTGATCCTTAAGAGACAGAGAAGAGCTTTTTGGGAAAATGGCTATTTTTGTCTAAAGTTTATCGGATAAAAAATCATTAAAATTAGCTAATTTTGTGGTATACTTATAGTAGGGAAAAGAAGGGGGATAACATGTGTAACAAGAATGAAAAACAAAAGGCACTAAAAGAAAGCATGGGTCCCATTGTACGAGCGTATAGGGCTGCAAAAGTTTCTAAAGAATCTATATATCGTATTTGCACAGCCAATACTATTCCTGAGAATATCAGTATTAATAAGATAATTAATGGCCCCAAGAGATAGGTCGAAACACCTCCTATTTGATCCTCTACCAGAAGCAATAATATGTGATACATCCTTTTTAGTCTTTTCCCTTAATAAGACAAAAAAGGACGTATATAAAAATTTAGCATGCCGGTATTTTCTTAAAAGGCTCTTGGCAAGTCCTACTAAAATTTTCATGTCGTCTTTAGCTCTTCCAGAATTTTGGCATGCCAGTTTGAAAATAGCTATAGGTAGGTTATATGATACTGAGGATGAAGTAAAGATAAACAGAATGATATCTACAGAAAAAAAGAAATGTATTCAGGAATGCTGTGATGAAGTAATTAAGCAACAGAGACAGTTTGAGAAATTATTAAGCAAATTTAATGAGCCGAAAAATAGAGTTTTTATAGTAGAGACATCTAAGGAAATAATGATGGAAGCCGAAAAACATTTAGTTAAATATAGATTATTAAGCTATGATGCTATACATTTAGCAACAATGACAATAGAAGCAAAGGATAAACCAAAGATTAATGACATGGTTACCCTGGATAAAGATATAATTTCAGATTGCAGTGCAGATTATAACATTTGGCACAAAGGCGCAGATGCTAAAGCTATATTTGATTATGAAAAGAAATTACCAAAGGAAGAATTGGAACCTGATTCATTGTATAAACCATCGTAAATAAGAAAGTTAATGACAAGGCTTTTTAAAATAGATATAATATATTTACCGCTTGGAGGATCTGTCTTATGAGTAACGAAAATAATCAGGAAAAACGTTTTAATATAGAAGATTTTAGTAAAAAATCCGAAGAATTCTACAGTAGCATTAAAGCGGAACTTGAGCTCACATTTAAAGGAAAATATGCGGCTTTAGATCCTGAATCAAGACGATATTGGATTGGAGATACGCCCACAGAAGCCCTTACTAAAGCTAAAGAAGAATTCCCAAATAAATTATTTTATTTTTTACAAGTAGGTTCATCCGCAACTTTTAATATTCAATCCATAATAAGCCGCTCACATCTAAAACCAAAATATGATTTTGCACGGCAGTATTGATGACAAAAATCAGCTTTGGGTACCAATTGAAGTAGCTGGGGATACTGAACACAGAGAAATCTCCGCACTTTTAGATACTGGTTTTACAGGTGAGTTAGTATTGCCCCTTCATATTGCTGTGCCTCTTGGTTTAAAACTCGTTGGCATATCTTCTTGTACATTAGCAAATGGCCTGGAAACAAAACAGATGCTTTTTTCAGCATCTATAAATTGGGGTACGCAGAAACGTTTAGTAACAGCAATTGTTGTCGCAGATATAGAAGAAGTTTTAATGGGAGTTAGCCTTTTACATGGCTATACTCTATTAGTAGATTATCAGCAAAAACAGCTTGTTATTAAAGAGCCCGGAACAGATGATCCTCAAATAGCTGGTTCAGCAGGTTCTACAGAGCAGAAATCATAAGTTATGCACTTAGTTTGGATAAAATGTACTGGAGAGCAATGGTGCCCATTATTAACTGTAAATTTGGCTCATTCTCATTTTGATGGACTTGAGGGAGTTTATATCATCTGGCATGGCCAGCCAGATCCCGCGGTTGTTTACGTGGGACAAGGCAATATTAGAGATAGATTAACACAACATCGACAAGATCCCGCTATTTTAGCTTACGAAAAACAGATATTATACGTTACATGGACAAGAGTAAGCTCTGAATACAGAGATGGCATTGAAAGATTTCTTGCTGAATCATGGAAGCCAAAAGTAGGTCATAGTTACCCATCTGCCACTCTGATACAGGTCAATTCTCCTTGGCAAAAAGAACAAACCTAAATAAAAAATCAGAACAGTTACAATTTCCTACCTCCCAGACATTATTTTCTGCCCTTAAACCTATTGCCTATCATGGATACCTTCCGCCGAAGGCGGCCGAATGAGAAGAATAGCTCCGTCTACAGCTCTTCGAGCGTGTCAGATAGGGCGGGGTTCCCTGTCTGACACGCGGGGTGAGTAGCCCCATAATTAAGCTGTAGTTTACATAACGATAGTTATGTAAAAGGAGCTAAGCCAGTAATCACCGACCCTTATACAGATAATAAAGATAAAGGGCATACAGGCATTAAGCACGAACCCGACTGCGTAGCAGACGGGACACAGTCATCGCCGAAGCGATGTCTGTGGGTGATTAAAGGAAAATAATAACACAGTTTTTGAGGCAACCCGCAAAAAATGTGTTGTTATTTTCTGGTGCCTGTATGCGTTCCATAATCCCTTTATTATCTGTATAAGGGGAACCGACTATAGTGGACACTATAGGCGGTTAGGTGATGTATGGCGGTTCTTCGAATGGGTTTGTGATGTTGATGTGTTGAAGAGTTTCTATGTATTGGCGTGTGACCAGGACATCGAGGCGCTTGATATATCGAAGACAAACGGATAAACATGGCGATGACAGTTTTTAGTTGTCGCAGCGAACCGCAACAATCGAAGCGTTAGCATTGGACACCTTAAAATGAATTTGATATATCGCAGCGTTACGCACTCGTTTGGAGTTAGCATTGGACGTTTGAGTTGGCTTTGAATTATCACGCGAAACGTAGTCACATAGAGTATGTCTTGGATGAAGATGTAGCGTAGCGAAGCGTGCCTCCGAAGGACGACTCGCCGAATAGGCGAGGCGGCGGCCGGAGCGGAGCGGGCTCTCGCTTGTGATGTAGCGACACGACGAATAGGAGCGTCGCGGGCATAGGAAAGGAGAAGCGAGCCGCGAAGCGGCGAGCGGTCGGCGGGCGGGCGTATTGTCTTTTGGGTAAAAATCTTTCTTTTTTAGATTAATTTTTAAGATCTAACTTAGAATATAGCGGCGAAAATCTGAGAGAGTCAACTTTGAATGTACATATGGTAGCGATAAATAACCGGGTGAAAAACAATTGCGTTTAGTCTATCTCCTCTGGGTTAGAATAGTAAAAAAGGGCAAGAAGAAAAAAAGATAGACTATATCACGCCATAGGAGTATAATTACAATAGCTCTTTAATATAGACAGACATACCTGTCTATCAAATCAACCGTGAGGAGGTAATGTTCTGTCCTGCTGCGAAAGCAGTGGGGCGGGCGACCCTTGTTTTTACCTCACGGTTGGACTTGGGTTTAAAAATGCTTGCCCCTTTTTTATTTGGGGCAAGAGATAAGGAGGTGAGATAAAAATTTTAAGTAGCACTTGATAAGCAGATTAACAAATCAGTAGTTTTAAAAATGGAGGATATGATGAAAAAGTTATTAGCATTGACAATCTGTTTCATGTTAGTGGGAGTAGTAAATAGTTTTGCAGGGGCGACACAGGAGCATGCATGGGAGTTAGGAACCGAAATATCGCATATTAAATATGAAGAACCAGGCGTGATGAAGGAAGAAGGCATTATGTATGGCTTGATTGGCTCTTATACTTATCGCAATAATTATATGTTAAGAGCAGATGGTAGATTTAGTTTTGGACAGGTAGATTACAAAAATTCAGGAACACTGGACAACATAGATGATTACGTCTGGGAGTTCAGAGGATTGGCAGGTAAGGACTTCCCTGTAGGCGAAGCAACTATTCTTACTCCCTATATAGGTTTTGGCTATAGATATTTAAACGATGATATATCTGGAATGACCACTTCAACAGGTGCAAAAGGTTACGAAAGAGAAAGCAATTATTGGTATTCTCCAATTGGCATAGAAACAATGACTCCATTAAAAAACGATTGGAGTATCGGTGCAACATTAGAGTATGACTATTTTTGGAAGGGAGTACAGAAGAGCCATCTTAGTGATGCCATTGCTGGTGTTAGCGATCTTGAGAATGATCAGAATAACGGTTATGGATTGAGAAGTTCTATGAAATTCCAGAAGAAAGGTGAGAAGATAAATTTTGTAATAGAGCCTTTCATAAGATATTGGAATATCAGAAAGTCAGAAGAACAAGCTATTACATATGCGGGAGTTATTTTTGGCTCCGGGTGGGAACCAAAAAACAATTCTACAGAATTTGGTGTTAAATTTGCAGCAAAGTTTTAAACTTTGCTTATATTACTCTATAGTCATTCCGACGAAGGCGGCCGAATAAAAAGATACCACCGTCTACCTCACCTATGTTTTAGGGTTGCACACGACGAAATGAGTAGCCCCAAATAGATTCTACCCCTAGGCATTAGGTTGGGAAGGATAGGTAGGCAAATGAGGCATTTTTTGCCTTGTTTTTAACCGGGCATCGTAGTATTATATAGCAGTAAGTCACAAAGGAATGGGTAGATGAGGAAAGAATCGGTATATTTGTAATATAAGGCAATCTTAGCATAGGGCTGGGGTTGCCTTTTATTTAAAGGGAGGGATTATGCGAAAGATATGGTGTTTATTTTTGAGCTTTTTATTTTTATCTGGTTGCTCAACAGCTGGTGCTCATTTAAAATCAGTTAAATCAGACACAGCTGATAGGATAACCGTAGGAAAAGTTCAGCGTGAGATTCGTATTGGGATGCCGTCTTCCCAGGTTATCGAAGCATTGGGTTCACCTAACATAGTATCGACAGATGAAAACAGACTAGAAGTTTGGGTCTATGATAAAATGGCTACCGATGTATCTTATTCTAATAATGACGGCGGTGTTTGGTTGATACTTGGAACAGTTGGCGGATCTTCGGGAGCGACATCAAAAACCCAGAGAACACTGACCATAGTTATAAAATTCGACGTGGATAAAAAAGTTCGCGATTTTGCATATCATTCTTCCAGTTTTTAAAGGAGAGATTAGCATGAGAAAAAGACGCAGGTTTTTAAAATTATCCATTATATTTTTATGTCTAGGCATAATTGGTTGTGCTAGTGTCCCGAAAGGCTTTTTAAAGCCTAATGAAGCTGCTCTGGAAAAAAGACAGTTACAAATGAGGCAATATGATACAACTAATGAAGAGCAGATTCTGGCGGCTGTTGCCGGCGTTTTACAAGATTTAGGCTTTACTTTGGATAATAGTGAGACTAAATTAGGATTTGTAGCTGCTTCCAAAAAGGCTGATGCAACGAGCGGTGGTCAGATGGCAGGTGCAGTTTTTCTTGATATGTTGTCTGCTTTAGGCGGTGGTCATGGTAATGCTATGGCAAACTGTGATAAGTCTCAAGTTGTTAAAGCATCAGTAATTGCAAAACCAAGCCTTGATGGAAACAAAATAACCGTTCGAGTTACATTTCAGCGGATTGTTTGGAATATGAGCAATCAAATCAGTAAAGTAGAAACTATTAACGACCCGGAGATATATCAGAAGTTTTATGACGGTTTATCAAAAGCAATATTTTTGGAGGCTCAGAAAATATGAAAAAACTAATGAGATGTTGTGGTATTTTTGTAATTTTATTTTCTATTGCTGTGTTATCTGGATGTGCAACTACAGCTGGAAAGGCTTTTGAGACCAGCGAAAGCCAGGTTAAATTAAGAAGCATGCAGACAAGAGCTTTTGACACAACCGATAAGCAGAAAATGATGCAGACTGTAATGAGTACAATGCAAGACTTGGAATTTGTGATTGATAAAGCTGATTTAACACTAGGCTCCGTTAGCGGTTCTAAATTTCTTGGATATGCAGTTGTTACAATGACAGTAACCGTTAGGCCTAAAGGTGAAAAGCAGTTGTTAGTAAGAGCAAATGCCCAATATGGAATTAAATCTGTAGAAGACCCAGAAACATATCAAGATTTTTTTACCGCTTTGGAAAAAGCCCTATTCTTGACAGCACAACAAGTAGATTAATAAAAGACAAAAACTAAACAATATGAAAAAATTATTGTTGTTATTTCTGTTTGTAGGATTAGTTGGGTGTGCAACAACTTCTTTGTCTACTGCAAAGGAGAAGCATGGAGGCGAAAGAGCTGGAAGGTAGTTTTGATGATGCATATAAAGCAACTCAACAGTAACTTGCTAAACGAAGTAAACGTTAAAACATATAACAAGTCAGGTGATTTCTGGCGTTAGACATAATATGAATATAGATAAACTTATTGAGAATGGAGAGAAGCTACCTTCCGCTGCAAAAGTGTTGGCTGTCAGTTCATATAAGCAATTTATAAATAAATACCCTATTATAGAGAAAATAAAGCCTGAACATTGGGATTTTGTCCTTACGATTGCTGGCATTTTTGTGGCAGTTTCTCAACTCAATCATGAAAATATCCCAGAACAGGATAAAAATGCAATACTTGATACAGTAACAAGTGCTGCAATTGAAATATATCCAAACTCTATAGAAGCATGTGAAGATTGTAGAAATTTTGTTGATCGAACATATAATGAGTTGGCAAGAGAAAAAGAATATAAGGATAATTCAAAATTCTTATTTTCGGATTCCCTCGGTAGTTGGATGGTTTGGAATTTATTTGGTCATGCATCTTCAAATGAAGATGAAAGAAACTTAATTAGAATTTTGGGTGGTTTTCTCGCTCATTCTTTTATTTCATGGTGGAAATAAAAAATGTCTAACAAGTCAATCCAGCGGAAGGGCGATTTCCCGACGCTGATTTAAATCGTTGGACATAAAAGGAAAACGGGGAAATAATGGGATTTTTTGAAACACTTAATGGTTGGAAAAAAATATTATCATTTGAAATTATCTTTGATAATAATAAAGTTAACGTAAAAGTCCAAAAGAATGTTCCAATAATAAAAACCCCCGATTATATACGTTTATGGGCATGTTACGAAGCAAAAATGATATACAACTTGGGTTTCCCTAATAATTTAAGTTCTAATATGGCTATAGGCCTTATCACGAAAATTGTAGAAAATGAAATAAGCAAAGCTACTGATTGCTTTAAGGAAGTCGATATTGATGATGTTATTCAATTCGATCAAAATGTAACAAAAGGGAATACTAAATTTACAGGGGAATTCTACGCAAGAGGTTCACTTAATCGTATAATAAAGACTTGGCTTCCACCAAAGGGGACCGAACAACAAGTGGTATGGTCTAGTTTAACTCTTCTGCAATATGCAATTTTCATGAATAAAGATGATAAAGAATGTCTTGATATTTTGACAAAAACTGCAAGGAATATGGTTGGTCTTTATAAAACAGGTATGGGCACAGGAATTGCTTCGGTAGCAAAAATTCCTACACTTGCGTATATGCAAGCGGAGTCAATCAGCGATTTTGACATAAAATCTCCGAGGAGTTGTCTCTAAAATCCTCCATCTCTTTAAATGGCTCTAATGAGCCAATTTTGGCCACCCGGCCATTTCCCTCGTTTTTTGTTTCCGGATTTTGACATAATACTTTATTAGCGACCAGATCTTCAACTGACTCATAGCTTAAGACCTCCGCTTTTTGCGAATGATAATATGCTAATCTATTTTGCTTGGCTGTAAGCAGATTTTCCTTCCGCTGTTGTCTGATCGCATTTCCCAAGCCCTCATGCTCATCATTAGGCCTTACGTATCCCAATGATGAATGAGGGTGATTATTGTAAAGCCTCTGGAACTTGGTTACCCAGTCGACTACATCCTGAACAGTCTCAAATCCTTCAGGGCATTCCGGATGATATTTCATGTATTTAATGAATGTTTCTATCCACGCGTTGTCGTCTGGGGTGTAAGGCCTGGCAAATTCTAATCGGATATTGTGTTTACCGATAAGGTGAAGCTTGGTTTTAGTTCCTTTCATCTGGCCACCTCTGTCACTTAGAGCTGTGAGTAAAGAACTGTCTATATCTTCCTTCCACAATGCCTCATCCCATATATCAGTTACATCGTTTTGCCTGAAAGATGCGACCCTTGCTCCAAAGTGAATGAACTTGCGGGAGCCCATGTCTAATATCGGGATAACTATGACCCTGAGCCCATTTGTAAGGTAAAACTCTGTTGCGTCATAGCTGAAGATCCTCCTGGGTTGGCTCATGAGATGCCTGATGTCCGGCTTTTTAGGCCGTTTTCTTCTCGGTACTTCGTAAGGAGCCTGTAGTTCATTTCTTTTTAATACTCTCTGTACCGTAGAGACGCTAGAGTAAAACTCCTTAGTCTCATGGCCATATACCATAAGCTCTGCTGCCCTGAAGTCGCACAAGGATTCGTCCTTGGCGGCCTTTAATATGGCGCCTTCTTCAACAGGAGTTAGCTTATTCCATGCTGTCTTTGGTTTAAGGGGTCTTCTGTCCAGCCAGCGGTAATAGCGCCTTACCTTAAGCCTTAAGACCTCACATCCTTTCTGTATTGTTAATTCTTTCAAGCTCTTCATCATATTGATCAGTTCGTCCTGCATGGATTCGGTTATCTTTTTATACGACAACTCGCCTCTTAAGCCTAATCCGTCTTTTTTTTAAAATCAGATACTCCTCGCCCATCTGGGCGAGGGCTTTTTCCTTATTATCCAATTCTTTCTTTAAGCGGGAGTATTCCTCGTATGATACCGATTCCTGCTTCTTGGAATATCTTCTGCGTCCGAGCTCTTTAAGGGCGCCTTCTTCCACTTGTCTTCGTATCTTAGTAAGCTCTGCGGAATAAAGACCGTGCCTGCGCAGGATTTCGCCTATGGGGGCGTCCTTTGCGTTTGTTTCCTGATAGATCTGCCATTTTTCCCGGGCGGTTAACTTTTTGCGCCGCCTCTTAATGCCATTATTATCTGTTGTACCTAATCCTTCCATTTTCACTTCCCCCTTTCTTCCTATTCTAACCCAGAGGAAGATTTCAACACAACTCCTTTTATCCTTTTATGACATTATCGCAGATTTTCCGGGTTTGATATATCAGAGGCGGAGGATGTTAATTTAGCTATGATGGATATAGTTAGAATTAGGCATATAGTTAGGAATGGTAGTGTTTTTTCAGATCATGTGTTTAATGGCATAAATAAGATAAGGGTGAATCATGGGTATCAGGAATTATCAACAAATGACACTGGCTTAAACGCGCTGGTTGGAGAACTTTCTAAACAGAAGATTACGTTTTATGTCTCTCAGTCTCAAATGAGTATGATTGACCAAAATAAATTGAAGGAGGTAGCTGATACAATAGAGGTGGAGGTCATAGATAGCAATAATATTGCTGACTTACGAACCCGCATAGTAGAACTTGCGCTTCCGACTGTAATAGATAATGCGTATAGTTTTAATAGTTTCACGATCCCAACAAAAGCGCTGACCATGGGCACAGGCACTATAATGGGGGCTCGCGAGATAATTCTCCTTGCCAACGGCCCGAGCAAGACAACGGCAGTAGTAGCAGCTGTTGAAGGGCCTATAACATCATCTGTCCAGGCGTCGTATTTACAGGAGCATGAGAATGTGACGTTTATAGTTGATCTGGAGGCAGGGGAAAAACTTAAACTTGGCAGTAATCTAAACTTATCTAAAGTTCATCGCAGCTCTATATAAGAAAGTATAAAAAAAACAGATAAGATTTTTCCATCGCTAATGGGAAAGAAAAAGGGGCGTCCTAAAAAGGGACACCCTGCGGCATTTAGCAGACTGTCCCCCAATAGGATGTCCCTATAAAGTAGATAAAAAATAGGTGTCTGTCCCTATTAATCTTAATAGCGCGAAGCTCGCGGGCGCTCGCTTCGCTACTCCAAAAACATATCGGAGCAGCGGAGCGGCCTGTCCTGAGCGGCTTGTGGTGAGCGCAGTCGAACCAAGCCGAAGGAAGCTCCGCGCAATATCATCGGGCCCGCCGCGTTCTTTGGCGGGCGAGATTTTTCTTGATAGCATAGGAAATTATATCGCCCTTTTTAATCTCAAAATGCCCTAAGGTGACACTCTGACAATGTCAGAGTGTCACCTTAGCGA
>Ga0210056_1004343_pt1 | contig 11129 bp, 12 predicted proteins | sample CryGeyCG2014_080_2_FD_183965 | JGI IMG/M metagenome (GOLD analysis project Ga0210056, IMG submission 183965) | Groundwater microbial communities from aquifer - Crystal Geyser CG07_land_8/20/14_0.80 (SPAdes) (version 2) | ecosystem: Environmental > Aquatic > Deep subsurface > Groundwater | place...
GAAAACAAAACATCGTTTTCCCTTTTATTTTCAAGGTGTTGACAATTTTTAAAAATATGCTATGATGGAATTATCCATTAAAAACCAACACATAAAAACGCTATTGTGGGAAGAGCACTCTGTTTTGTGGGGGGTTTATTCCCACAATGCCCCTCAGAAAGCGGAGTGCTCTTGTTTTTGGGACATTAAGAGATTTATTCATTTATAGCGATACTGGTGAAGCCGGGTTTGCTATCCGTATAGGCAAATGCAAAGTGAATAAAAGCTACAAAAGTTTAAAGCCAGCGTTTAAGGGAAGGCTGGAGAAAACATCTCTTCCACCGCCTCGCGCTCAGATATAAATCGCCTGCTCTGCCAGACCGCAACAGGCGCCCAAACCTGAGCGTGATAAACGGCAACACTTGGACTAATTTATTCCATATTGGGGCAATACTAAATCCTATTGCTGGGAATAAATCGTCCCTCTTTAATCTCACATAAACAGCAAAGCCTGAAATGTAAAATACATTTGGGGAAGGTCGGATTTATGGAGTGATGATAACTATTAAAACTAAAATATTGAGTATATTTGACAGAATTTGAGAAAGTGCTACACTTTAAAAGTAATATAATCATATGCGCTTAAATACGCGGTCAAAATTAAAAAATAAAAAGCTGATACTCGCTAACTTTGGCGGCGCATTTGACCGTGTAGCCAAACAAAGCGGATATCAGCTTTTTGCGTTTTAATCATATGGCAAAACGAAGAATGTTCAATTTACAAATTATTGACACTGACGCATTTCTTGAAATGCCAATATCAACGCAACTTCTTTATTTTCATTTAGTGATGAGAGCTGATGACGAAGGATTTGTCGGAAGTCCTAAGAAAATAATGCTTCTTATTGGCGCTCAAGATGACGATTTTAAAATACTAATAGCAAAAAGATTTATCTTGGTTTTTAACAGTGGAATTATTGTTATTAAACATTGGTTTATACACAACACGATAAGAATGGACAGATTTACAAAAACGACATATGAAGAAGAAAAAAAACAGCTAAAAATAAAAGAAAATAAAGCATATACGGAAAATGGCAACCATTTGGCAACCAATGGTAACCAAAATGACAACCAATGGTTGCCGCAAGTTAAGTTAAGCAAAGTTAAGTTAAATATTGCGGAAACAAGTTCCGCTATTTCTGTAATCCCCGACCTTTTAAAAGATAAGCAAAAACATATCCAAATAATCGGATTATGGGCAAAAGCAAAAAATATCATCTTTACCAGCAAAGAACATCAAGCGTCTTTTATCCGCCGGAACTTAAGAGCCGCTAAAAATCTATCACCTTATGAAATTACCAAAATCACGGATGTTATGGATTTTTTAATTAAAAAGGCCGATTTCAAATATACTCTTGAAAGCGTAGGAAAATATATAGACGAAGATTTAACCGCTTTACAAACAAATAAATCAAAAATCGTAATAATTTAATTTGTGAAAACAATTTTTTATTCAAAGGACGCTCAATTTGAGTTAACAGACGAAGAGTTTATAAAAGCGCTGGTTGCCTTTGACAAAGGGCAAAGAATATTTATTCATCGGTTGCAAGTAAGTTTATCGCCTTTATATATTTGGGCCGGAGAAAAAACAAAAAGCGTGAGAACATTACACGACAAAACAAAAGCAATTATGAAAAACGGTTTCTGGGTAGATGCCAACAATCCTGAAGTTAGGATAGATTTACATTACTACCCGGAATTAGCCAAAGACACAGACGAAGAAGCACCAAAATATAGATTTTTAGAAGAACGAAAAAATAAAGCAAACTTATGACTTTGCCGACAAAAATTGAAACACCCAAAACCCACATCATCTCCACGTTTTCAGGGAACAAGCATTTTATTACCGCCGAACAAGAAGCCGCGGTTAGAAAATTATCTTGTGCTGACCAGATCAATACGGATACCGGAATGGTGCGGATAATGGCCATTAAAGAAATATTGCCAATAGAAACCTATTACAGTTTCCACCCCGAAGAAGTGCCGCATAAAGCGCGTGAAACGGAATTGCCAAAGACACAGCCTTTTAATAAAAAACGCTATGTCCGGGCGCTTGAACAGATGATCGTCGGTTTTAAAAGACACTTCCAGAGACGGGAATTACCGGAAAAAAGCCAATCAATGCTTGACAATATGGAAAAAAGGCTGGATAACGCTTATACCAAGGCAAACGAAGGGTTTACGAACCCGGTCCGAGAGACAATAAAACAATTCTATGGCGACTAAAAAACCTAAAATGAAAGCGATTAAGTGCGCCAAGTGCGGTTTTGTCCTGGTTTTGCGCGCTGACAAGAGAAAAAGCGTGAGGTGTATCAACTGTAAAAGATTGAATATGCTTTGACGGCGGTTTGGCTTTCAGCTGGGGCGTTCGTCATACTTTGGCCGGGGAGGGGGATAAAACCCCCTCTTGGGCCAAATAAAAAAGAGGCCTTAATTTGCCTCTAAAAAAACAAACGCATATCCATTACCGAACCTAAGCTCGCAAGGAGGGGGCAAATTTTGACAAAAAAGGGCATTACAGTAAGTTCCCAGGATAACAAAAACCCATCCAAAAGATAGCGACGGGTTTCTGTCTGGGAAAATTACTATGAAAGCGATTAAAACCATTATAGCAAAAACTGAAGAAAAGTCAAATAATTAACAAACCGAGGAAGTGAAAAATCACAGAAGCCTCCAAGCCCAATCTTTAGCGATATGAGACATAACTAAAATCGTCGCTATTACAACGAGGACAGCGTAGGCAATTTTAATTGTGAAGAAGAAAAAGTTTTTCATACGAATGGCCTTTGGCCTTTTAAATAATCAGACTTAGTTAAATTCGCCCAATTTTCTCGCATCGCCGGGTTGATAGCATCTTTTAGAATTTACCGTTTCTGTTTCTATTAGGAAAAAAATTTGCTTTCTTCTGTTGTTATTTTGAACTAACCTGGTGCTCCATCTACAATTTGTTTTAGAATATTCACGAGAGTTAATTTTTCTATATTTATTAAAACTATGCAAAGGGGCGTTCACCTTTTTGATATTGTATTTTAGTGAGATTGTTGGTTATTTCATTCATTGCTGGATTTATTGCGTCTTCAAAAGACCAGAAACCATAACAAAGTTTATTTATAAATTCCGTGATGTTAACATAGTGAAGCAACCCGCGTTTCTTAAGCTGGCGGTGAAGCCAGATATTCTTGAACCGCATATTGAATTCAGCCAGCCAAACTTGTTTCCTTCCGTAACGGTGATAAGCGGCCGGTTTGTCCCAGTCTTTTCCTAAAGAAGCGGCGAAGTAAGGGGCCGGGTCAACCGAACCTTTAAAACCGTTTTTCGTATCAATGGTATTGCCGTTCTTGCCGGTGAAATAAAATTCAAAATGCTCGTGGCTGCCGGTGGTGTATTTCCCGGTATTGTCCGCCTCGGCGATTATCTCCCCTTGCCCGACAGCAACGCCGTTCTGGAGCTTGGGTGAGTTTTTCAAATGGTGGTAATAAAAAGTCTTGTAGTTTTCTATGCGGTTCCATATCTCCACCCCGATCCCGCCGTCCTTGCCTTTCCCGCACCAAGAAACAACGCCCTTATGCGCCGCCTTTATCTTACATCCTCGCCGGACGGAAAAATCGATCCCCGGGTGGCCTTTCAAGCCCCATTGTTTATAAAAATCAAGATAATTTACTCCGAACGGCTGGTTGATCAAAACATCACGGACCGGAAGAATTAAATCAATTTTCATTTTTTTGAATTATTTGCCATTGCGAAATTCCTTGATCGCGTTGATCAAAATAGCGCAAATAGCGGTAACCAAGGGCGTAGCCTGGCCCAAATCCATAACAGACAAGGCGTCTAAGAGATACACGGCCGCCGCGCCGCCACCGGCAATGGCCGCGCCTTTGAGAATTTTGATGACCGTTGTCCGGTCAAAGGTGTTCTTGATCTGTGTCATAGTATAAATTAATAATTAAAAATTATATTTATGTTAGATACCCACGGATATTTTTTAAATAATAAATAAATCAAATAAAATGAAAGGCTTTTTTGGTCTAACAATTTTAATCATCTCTGTCGTTGCGATCTTGATCGCTTTCCCGTTTTTAATCTGGGTGGTGCTTATTATCTTCGCGCTTTGGTTGCTCGGACGATAAGTTTAATTTGTAAAGTCTTTTGCCCGTTCAATTGTTCCTTTACGCATCTTTTCTCTTAATTTTTTTCCGACGCCAGTTTTTTCTACTATAAAGTCTAATGCTTTATCAATTGCTCCACTACGGCTTTTTGGTATGCCCGTCAATAATGATCTGACATTAGGATTGTCAAATAATTCTTCAGCAAATTTTGCCAATGTAGCTTCTTGCGCCAAATCAATGCGAGTAGCTTTTTTGATATAAGCAAATAACTCTTTCGTTTTGGCACCAGCTGGTGAAAAAAACTGCTTAATTAACGAAGCTCCATGAGCCGAAACACCGCCGACTTTTTCACCTAGGCCTTTATTAAGACTATCCAAATATTTTTTTCCCTCTGAAAACTTTGCATTTAACGACTGATAAGCTTCTGGCAAAGACTTTTTAAGTTCATCATTCATTTTTCCGATTATACCCCGTAGTTGTTTTTCAAATTTGGACCCTTGGGCAATTGTCATAATTTTAGTGTTGGAGCGAATTAAATCTTGGATTTTATCAATAGCCTTATCAGCATCCAATTTTGTTTTAACAGGTTTCAAAATATCAATAACTTGTTTTTTAACGCTATTGTCTTCCAATTTCATAACTTCCAAAATCGCCTTGCGAGGGGCGTCTTTAAATTCAATAAGCCCAATTTTTGCCTTTTGAATAATTTTCGCTTTTTGTTTTCCCCAAGAAGATAAAAGATTATTTATTTTTTTAGCGGTTTCAGCCATTAGCTCACCGGCTTTTTCAAATCCTGATATAGCCTCTTGGGATATTGAGTGTTTTTTAGCAATATCTAAATATTCATTTAATTTTTCAGCTGAAGAATTTTTTAAAATGGTTTTCACTTTTTCATCCGGTTCAGAAGCTAAAAGTTTAATGGCTTTTTCACTTAATTCCGGAACAGTTTGTTTTATATATTCAGCCACATCTTCAACCTTACCAACAGTTTGTTTGGCAATACCAACAGTTTGTTTGGCAATATCAACTGTCTTTTTGATACCGATCTCGCCAACTTTTTTGGTTGTTCCGGCCGTAGCCAAATCAAAAGCTAAAGACGAAACACCAAATAAAGAATTAACATCTCTCTTAGCTTTTTCATCTAAATTTCTATAGTTTTTAATAAAAGTCCCAACTGGGCGGCCTAACGCTTCGTCAACTTTAGCCGCCACCGGCGCAAGGGCAGAAATAGCTGTTCCAAGGGCTTGCTTAGCTTTTTCTTCCTGCTTTCGTGGAAGAACCATCTTGATTCCGCCCATAGCAATGTCACCTATACCGCTTGAAATTCCGCCAGCAATCGTCCCAGCCGCCTGTGAAAAACTCCGCGTATAACCTTGTTCACCAGCAACATTTGCGCTACCTATATTGTTTATTTTTTCTTTCGTGTTTTGATAAGTTTTTTTAATAGCTTGGCCGGTTTGTTTTATATCTTCTCCGATGCCCTGTAAAAAAGTTTTTTTCTCAGGAATTTCACCTTTTTCAAATTTAACGATTTGTTCCACTGTTAAGCCTTTTGTTCTTAATTTATCAAATTGTTCTCTTGTAAGCATATTATTGGTTAATAGTTTTTAAATATTCATAATAAGCACTTTCATCACTAATCTGTCCGGGGGGCAAAATCACACTATCGCCCAGTATTCTGTCTTCAGCTTTCTGCGCTAAATCTCTAATTGTTTTTAATTCTTTTTTCATAGAAACTTCATCTATCTCATAACCAAGCACTTTTTTATTTTCATCTTTATTTTCATCTTTATTTTCATCAAAAATTCTCCACGAGCCAATTTTAGAAGCCGCTTTTGAGAGCATTTCCCTTTCTCCGTCTGACAAAGCACCATAGGTAGCTCCAGCCGCTTTTGATTGGATTAATTTATCAATGGTTTCTTGCTGTATTAGCTGTTCAACGGAAGCGATAAAATTTTGTCTTTCCGCCTTATCAATTTCAAAAGGCGTCCACCTACCAAACCAATAGACGCCCACCGCCGCCTCCATCCCGTCAACTTGGTTATTTATTACATCATCAAAATCATTAATTTTGTTTTGTAAGCCTTCCGCAATCAATTTATCTGCTAACGGCTTTTCTGTTTTTTCCAATTCTGTTTTTGCTAACATAGTTTCATTTTTCATTTTTTCCCCAGGAACGTTTTCAATACCAATTTTGCCTGCTAATATATCTTTTGCGTATGCATTAGCAGTAGAGGAAAATTGATTTGTTGAACTGTTGCCTTTCAAGATAGCACCCCGATAAGCGCCGAGAATATTCGGATTGTTCAAATCAAGGATGGACGTGCCGATTTTCTGGTCCAGATTGCGGTTGCTTTCAGCCAAAGTTATCTGTCCGTCTTGTGAGATGTTCGTAATGACGGCCACGTGTCCGTAAGGAAGATTAGTTTTGAAGGCGACAATGTCGCCGACTTGCGGGTTTGTTTTAAGTTCTTCCGGCGACATATTCATCGCCGCCTGCTTGCTCTGCCAAGTATCCCCGAATTTGGGCGTGCCGATCATCGCAGAATGGAGATAATCGCCGCACTCGCCGCCTATTTTCCCGACATTCGGGGCAGAAACTCCTTGCTGATAAGGGATAACCTTGCCGCTTCCAGTATCAATAAAACCATATTGGGAGTTTCCCGTATCATCCGTGCCGATAACTCCCCATTTAAGAGCGTCTGTTCCTCCATAATCCTTAACGACATTTCCTGATTTGTCCAGTCCTAAGACACGGCCGTTGACTTCAATGGTTTTAACCACTCCGGCATCATCCGGCAATAGATAAGTCTTCCCGTCCACTGGATTTGTCCACACCCGGTCTTCGCCGAATTTAAGTTTATATTCCCGTATCTGAACCGGGTCTTTAAGCTGGACATAGCCGCCGGTCATTCGTTCAAACTCCCGGGCGGCTTCCTGCCTTAAGGCTTCGGCATCTCTGGCGCTGATCCGGTCTTCCCTCTCAAGATACTGAAGACGTAGGTTTTGGAAATTATAGAAATCTTGAGCCGTTCGCTGAACCATTTTTTGGGCCGCTTCCATTTTTCCGGAATAAAGATTATATTCAATCGCTTTTTGATTATATTTATAAACATTAGTCGCGTCTTTCAACATTGACTCGATATTCATCTTATCCAAACTTTCGTTAATGCTCGTTTGTAGATTGCTTAAGCGCGCGTTGATGGCGGACATCGGAATTATTTCTCCTTCAATTTTATCCTTTCCTTCATAGAAACCTTTTTTTAGTTCCGCGGCCGCGCCTGTTTCATAAATCTTGTTTATATCCATTTCCGCCTTTATCTTGTCCATTTCTTCTTTGATTTCCAGCGCTTTTTTATTGTTCTCGTTTATTTCTTGTAAATACGGGGATTGAGCCTTGTCTAATTCGCCTTTCAATGAGTCCATATAAACATCTATTTCTACCGGCGCTTGCGGAACATTATTTTCCGGAACAGACCCGGCGGACAGATAAGAAAACCTGTCGCCTACACCATAGAAAGCCGCGGTATCGGAAAGTGATGTTCCAACCAACGAGGAATTTACGGGCTTGCCCGTATATTTAGCTAAGGCGCTTATAAATTGTCTATTAGCCACAGCCTTCCCCCCGGTCGCTTTCATCGCCTCTCCGTAAGAAGTATCAATTTTAGTCCACAAAGATTGATTTTCCTGCGCTTGCGGCAAAGCAGGCGGAGCGCTCAATTCCGAAGTAGAGATTGGCGCGGTAACGGGGGGAACATCAGAAGCCGGAATGACGGGCGCGGCAACGGGGCTCCAGCCGTTATCAGCCGCGTCTTGGAGGTTTTTGAACCCCGAAGAGGTTAAAACCTTTTTTTCGTTAGTCCCTGTTTTTTGGATGTATTGTTCTGCCATAGGATTAATCAATTATTATTTTATGGTCATCGTTAACCGTGTTAATGTCATAATATATTCTAAAATTTTTGATATAAAAAGTACCCAACGGAACCTTTCCATAAAGGTCTATAGTATCACCGGCGACCACGTTTACATCAACAGAAACCGTAGTATACTCAGTCGCGGTTATTGAAGTCTCAGCTTTAGAAACATTTGAGACTCTGACATCGCCTGTCCCGGAATAACCGGAAGCAGTGCTTTTTGCGTCATAAGAAACCTTTACCGTTCCCGACCGATATATATTTACTTGCTTCATTAAAGAATAAGAAGTGTTTGTGGTCGTTCTTTCCGTGTCGGCGCTGGCTTGAAGAACACTTGAAGACGACAAATAAGTATTCGCAGGTGTTCCGGCCAAGTCTTTAAGATTTATCCTCTCTTGGTCAATACCATTGTGATAATGGGTTTCCATTTTTTAATCTTTTAATATTTTAATTTCTTTTTTTCTGATAGTTTTTTTCCAATGTAAGCGGAAATCTTTAATATAAGATTGTTCGTTGTCAAAAGTATCTATATTTATATTAACCGAAGAATTTATTTTAACCGGGATGCCGTTGACTTCCACTTTATACCATTCCCCATATTCATAAGTGGGCGTGGACTCAGGATCATAGGCCGTAGCGGTGAAATAAGTAGTCCCTCCGGACGTAAGAGTAAGGGTGGAAGCGAGGGCAAGAAGAAAAGAAAAAGAGGCATTGACCGAACCCGGACAAAAGAACTTTATGCTTTTCATCACCTCTGAAGAGCCGGAAGCGGCCAATCTTTGTGTAAGCGCTTCAGCTCTCGCTTTAGCGTCCGGAACGAGGAAAAAGGGATTTATTTTCCCATAAGTGCCGGCAGAAAGAACTTTGGGGGAGTTTATTCCATTGTGGGTGTGTAATTCCATATCAATAAGCAATAAATTCTATCGGCTCCGGACCGCTTATCCGGGACGCGGCGGCGTCTAATATAATCTTGAATTGTATCGTTTCAATATTGCTTATCGCCCGGCCGTAAAAGGTCTGTTGTCCGGTTGTGTTAAAAGTTTCATAATTGGTCCAAGAACCATTGTTTGCCGTCCGGTATTTGATAATGACGCTTTCGCCGGAAACCAAGGGCTTATTTAATCTCAATTCCGTGGCGCGGAATGTTTTTTTTATGTTTTTACCGGCCACAACATAGAACCGGCTGATCAAATATGCTTCAGAATTATCATAAACATATCCGGTAGTGCTTAATTGAGCGACCTTGGTTTTGGTGTTTTGATTATCGGTATAACTGATTAAAAAATCCTGGTCGGAAGAGCTGGTCGCCCCAATTGGCAAGATGGCGTGAATATCCACGTCCGCGTTGGTTCCGTCTTCAGACCCGGGGATCAAGTGTTCAAGAACGATCGTTCCGGTTTTCGTGTCTAAACTATAAATACCGCTGTTTCCGCCATTATCTCCGGCAAAAGTAGAAAGGCCGAAAAATATCTTTCCTTCCACCATGGCTATTGCGGCCGGCCATACATAATAATTATTAGCTAAACGCATTTGTCTTGGTATTTGAGCGAATTTCTCAACCGAAGAGCCGTTAGTAACAAACCATTCTCCTTTTGTTCCGGCTTGGATATAAGCAAGATTGTTAAAGACTATCATCGCGTTAATGCCGGCCACACTGTTTATTTTTAACACCCGGTCGAAAGAAACCGGCTCATAATTTATATCCCACAAGAACACATCCGCAACATCTTGGCGGCCATATGCATAAGTGCCGATAAGGAGATAACTGCCCATTTCCGCTAAACATTTGACGTTATAAGCGGAAGGAAGGTCTAAGGCGGCGGCGGTAAAAGTATAGGTACCGGTGTCGCTGGGTGAAAACGTTTTGCCGGTTTTTTGTTTGATGCTAAATATCTTATTTCCCGCTCCACCATAAATGACATTTGTCTGCGTAGCAATCATCGGATGAAAAGACAATCCATTCACATCAGTTTTAGCTTGAACGATAGTTTGCCAACCGTTAGTCCAAACCTCGGATGAAGTGTCCATAACATCAAGCTTTACATTGCCAGCTCCGAAAATATAACTTTTGCTCGTGTTTGAAAACGGCCAAGCTAATAATCCGGAACCGTTGCTATGTGACGGGGCAGCGGAAGTGTTTGCCCAAGAATTACTTTGATATTTATGAAGTTTAGCCGCACCTGAACAATAAAGTCTGAGATTGGAGCCGTTATAAGGCGTTCTCTCTAACCAGTAAGGGGCTCCTAAGGCGACCGAATGGGTCATATCGTCTAATTTTGAGTTTATTTTCAATATACCTGGCTGGTCAGACACATTCAAACAACGTATTGCTTCAAACCCGACATAAGGGGAAGCACCGACGCCTTTTACCCAATTATTTATTATAATACTGCCGTCTTTTTGTAGCATATTATTGTAAATTTTTTCGCCAAGTAGAATAAAGAAAAAGGCAAGAAGATAAAAATAAAAAAATGGCTTTTATTAAAATAAACGACAAACAAAAACTGGAATAATGGCTATTACAAAAAATCAAATTATTGACTTCCCCCCCGATAAACAAAAAAATAGTAAGTAGAAAAAAGAACAAAGCGAATATGTGGCGCTTTTTTTCTATTCTCCACATTAAATAATATGATAAAGTCAAAGCGAAAAGAGCGCAGAGAAGAAAAATGTGTGTAAAAGTAATAATAATTCTCCAATTCATAAAATAAAAGTGGCGATTATCGTCTTTGCTTCCGCCAATACTCTTCCGCCGCCCAAAAGAAGCACTAAAAAGACGATAGCATATTTTAAATATTTAATTAATAGCGTATTGTTGGCTTTAGAAATGTCGTTTCCTTGGCAAGAAAGCTGATATATTTCCGCCATTGTTTTATTATGGCTTAATAACGAGTCGTTTATTTTCTGGGATGTTTCATTCAAGCTTTTAGTTGCCACGGCTGTGATTTCCGCCGCTTGGATTGACCGTGTCAATAATTCTTTATAATCGTTATTCATATCTCTTTAATTCAATTATAACATATTTATGGTTTACTGGTCCGCCGAGAGTTTGCCCACAAAGCAGCAT
>Ga0210056_1004355_pt1 | contig 11114 bp, 15 predicted proteins | sample CryGeyCG2014_080_2_FD_183965 | JGI IMG/M metagenome (GOLD analysis project Ga0210056, IMG submission 183965) | Groundwater microbial communities from aquifer - Crystal Geyser CG07_land_8/20/14_0.80 (SPAdes) (version 2) | ecosystem: Environmental > Aquatic > Deep subsurface > Groundwater | place...
GACCAGCGCCGCCACCAGTGCCACCAGCGCCGCGATCGCCACCAGCGGCACCACCGACAAAAGGTCGATCCGGCTGCCACCGCCCCCGGTCGGGCGGGAAGGGTCGGCGTCAAGCGCCCAGGCCTCATTGCGATCCAAGCCGCCCTGCCCTCCCCGAAGCGTCGTATGGCCGTGCCGCGCGCTGCCCGGCGGCGGCATTGCGGTTATCCACAATAGCGCGACGCAAGCCGCCGTGACAAGGTGGCCGCAATCCGTGCCCTCAAGGCCGCGGAGATCAAGGGAGGAAACCATGTTTACCCGTCGTTCCGTGGCCCGGCTTGCCGGTGCCGCCATTCTTGCCCTCTCGGTCGGCCTGCCCGCGCAGGCCGAGCCGATCGTGATCAAGTTCAGCCATGTCGTCGCCCCCGACACGCCCAAGGGCAAGGGCGCGCTGAAGTTCAAGGAGCTGGCCGAGCTTTACACCAACGGCGCCGTGACCGTTGAAGTCTATCCCAACAGCCAGCTTTACAAGGACAAGGAGGAAATGGAGGCGCTGCAACTGGGCGCGGTCCAGATTCTTGCCCCGTCGCTTGCCAAGTTCGGCCCGCTCGGGCTGCCCGATTTCGAGATGTTCGACCTGCCCTTCATGTTCAACGGCTATGACGATCTGCGCAAGATCACCGATGGCCCGATCGGCAAGGCGCTGCTGGCCAAGCTGGGCGACAAGGGCATTCTCGGGCTGGCCTACTGGGACAACGCCTTCAAGATCATGTCGGCCAACAGCCCGCTGCACGTGCCCGACGATTTTCTGGGCCTCAAGATGCGCATCCAGTCGTCGAAAATCCTTGAGGCGCAGATGCAGGCGCTGGGGGCCGTGCCGCAGGTGATGCCGTTCTCCGAGGTCTATCAGGGACTCCAGACCGGCGTGGTCGATGGCACCGAGAACCCGCCCTCGAACATGTATACCCAGAAGATGAACGAGGTGCAGAAGCACGCGACGCTGTCGAACCATGGCTATCTCGGCTATGCGGTGATCGTGAACAAGGCGTTCTGGGACGGGTTGCCCGCCGACATCCGCACCGAGCTTGACCGCGCAATGGCCGAAGCCACGGTCTATGCCAACGGCATCGCAAAAGGCGAAAACGACAAGGCGATGGCGGCGATGCAGGCGGCCGGCACCACCGAGTTCTACACCCTGAGCGATGGCGAGCGCGCTGAGTGGGTGGCCGCCCTGCGCCCGGTGCACGAAGCAATGGCCGAGCGGGTGGGGGCTGACCTGCTGGCGCAGGTCTATGCCGCCCTTGGCGTGACCAACTGATCACGCCCCCGGGCGGCGGGTCAGCCCCGCCGCCCGATTTTTCCATCCATTTCATAGCCGGGGTGGCCCCATGTCGCTGCGCTTCCTCGACCGGTTCGAAGAGACCCTGATCTCGGCGCTGATGGCGCTGGCGGTGTTGATCATCTTCGTCGCGGTCCTGCATCGGTTCACGATCAGCTTTGCCGCCGACCTGATCGGTTGGTCGCGCGCCCATGACTACCCGGCGGTGCAGGCCTATGCCCGCAGCGCGTTCAAGGCGATCAACGGCATTCGCCTGACCTGGGCGCAGGAGGCCACGATCTATCTGTTCATCTGGATGGCCAAGTTCGGCGCCGCCTACGGGGTGCGCATCGGCATCCATGTCGGGGTCGATATCCTGGTCGAGCAGTTGTCGCCGCGCGCCCGCCGCCCGGTGACGCTGACCGCCTTTGCCGCCTGCATCCTGTTCACCGCGCTGGTGGCGTGGTTCGGGGCCAACTTCGTCTGGGGGGTCGCGATCAACGGCCAGACCTCGCCCGACCTCGAGATCAAGATGTGGATCGTCTATCTGGCAGTGCCGGCCGGGTCGGCGCTGATGTGTTTCCGCTTCCTTCAGGCGACCTGGCTTTACGCCACCACCGGCTTCATCGCCCATCACGACCATGGCGTGGTGGCCGGGATCGAGCAAGAGGCCAAAGACCTGTCGGACGGGGGCCACGCATGACCGCGCTGATCATCTTCGCCATTCTCGCGGTGCTGTTGCTGACCGGCATGCCGGTGTCGATCGCGCTTGGCCTGACGGTGTTCAGCTTCCTGTTTTCGATGACCACCATCCCGCTTGATGCCATTGCGCTCAAGCTGTTCACCGGGATCGAGAAGTTCGAGATCATGGCGATTCCGTTCTTCATCCTGGCGGGCAACTTTCTGACCCATGGCGGGGTGGCGCGGCGGATGATCCGCTTTGCCACCTCGATGATCGGGCACTGGTATGGCGGCATGGGGCTGGCGGCGGTGTTCGCCTGCGCCCTGTTTGCCGCGATTTCAGGGTCGTCGCCCGCCACGGTGATGGCGGTCGGCTCGATCCTGGTGCCCGCGATGGTGGCGCAGGGCTACCCGGCCCGGTTTGGCGTGGGGGTGATCTCGACCTCGGGCGGGCTGGGCATCCTGATTCCGCCGTCGATCGTGATGGTGATGTATACCGTCGCCACCTCGGGGATGGTGGTGACCGGGCCGAACGGCGAGCCGATCCTGTCGGCCTCGATCGGCACCATGTTCATGGCCGGGGTGATTCCGGGGCTGATGCTGGCCACCATGCTGGGCAGCACCACCTTCTACCGCGCCTGGAAAAACGACTACCCCCGCATGACGCGCGCCACCTGGGCCGAGCGCTTTCAGGCCTTCCGCGACAGCGTCTGGGGGCTGATGCTGATCGTGATCATCATGGGCGGCATCTATGGCGGGCTGTTCACCCCGACCGAGGCAGCCGCCGTCAGCGCGGTCTATGCCTTTGTCGTCGCGGTCTGGGTCTACAAGGACATCACCCTGCGCGACGTGCCGCGGGTGCTGCTGGCCTCGGCGGCGATGAGCGCGATGCTGCTTTACATCATCACCAACGCCGTGATGTTTGCCTTCATCCTGACAAGCGAGCAGATTCCGCAACTGATCAGCGCCTGGCTGGTCGATCAGGGCCTGGGCCGGGTTGGCTTTCTGATGGCGATCAACGTGATCCTGCTGATCATCGGCATGGTGATGGAGCCGTCGGCGGTGATCCTGATCATGGCCCCGATCCTGTTCCCGGTGGCGATGAAGCTGGGCGTCAACCCGGTGCACTTCGGCATCATCCTGGTGGTCAACATGGAAGTGGGCCTGTGCACCCCGCCGGTGGGCCTTAACCTTTACGTCGCCTCGGCCCTGTCGAAGCTGGGCCTGACCGAAGTCACCCGCGCCTCGTTTCCGTGGCTGGCGACCGCGCTGGTGTTTTTGATGCTGGTGACCTACGTGCCCGAGATTTCGCTGCTGCTGCCGAATTGGCTGGGGATGCATTGAACCTCGGTGCCGGATCACGCCGATTTTCGCACAGCGCTGATTTAGAGAACGGCGGTGCAAAAGTCGGCAACGGTAGCGGCGGGATGAACCTGATGGGCGGCATGAAAGTCGGCCAGTTTGCTCTTCTTGCGGTCGCAGGGAGGGCTTGGAGATTTATACCGTGGACATGTATCGGAAGGTTCGTCTGGCCTGCGCCGACGGCATGAGCAAGCGCGAGGCAGCGCGTCATTTCAACATCTCGCGTGACAGTGTCGACAAGATACTGGCGTTCTCGGTGCCACCCGGCGACCGGCGACAGAGGCCGATCAAGCGACCGAAGCTGGATGGCTTCACCGAGATCATCGATGCCTGGCTGGACGGCGATCGGGATGTTCATCGCAAGCAGCACCATACCGCCAAGCGTGTATTCGACCGTTTACGGGCAGAGCATGGTTTCACCGGCGGCTACACGATCAACAAGGACTACGTTCGGCCTCCTGGATGACAGCGGTGAGGGCCTTTCGGCCATCCGGCGCGGCTCCAGAAAGCCGGGGAAGTAGCTGCCCTTGCGCAGCTTGGGGATGCCCAACTCCACCGTGCCCGCCCGTGTGTGCCAGTCCCTCACGCGCCTTGGCAGCGCGGCAGCAACGAGAACACCAACGGTCTTCGGCGCTACGATGGATCCCCCGGATCAATCGCTTGACGCTTGAAGTGCGCCAGTTCATGCCCAAGGGCACCGACCTCAGCGACGCCAGCCAGACCTGGCTGAACGACGTCGCCGCCCTGATGAACAACCGCCCGAGAAAAACCCTCGGCTGGAGAACCCCCGCCGAAGCCATGGCCGAAGACCTCGCGGCCTTCAGATCAACCGTTGCGCTTGCAACTTGAATCCGCCCCCTCCAGCAGCGCCTCTTCACGCCCCCGCGTCGCCCAAGGCTTGTCCGATATTTCCTGAAATGCTTCCTTGAAAGCATCGAATTGACCAGGCTCATCAAGCTGGTGCTCAAACTGCGCGATGTGGGGCTGTTTGCCGTAATAGCCGCACATCTCATCAAAGACCTTCTGAAACACTGCCAGAAGGGCATTGACATCGGATTTGGAGATCACATCTGCCTTCTGGTCGATGTTGAACAGGATCGATTTTGACGGGATCGATACGGCCTTGCGCAGAGCACCGGACAGCATCGGTTCGTCCTTCAGCTTTTCGGCGAAGATGTCGAAAGCTTTGACGCCGTCAACCTCACGGTTCTCCAGCAGAAGCGCCAGCATTTTCAGAAGGTGCGATTTGCCCGAACCGAAGAACCCCGAAATCCAGACGCCATTGGCCGTCTTGCAATTGTTATAGGCCTCGAGGAACTGCTCGAGCCGCTGGCCAATTTCGCCGGTGATGACATATTCGTCGAGCTCGACCCGCAGGCTCGCTTCATCATCAGCCTTGATGACGCCATCGATGGCGCGGTCGACGGGCTTTTCAAAAATGTCGCGCATCGAAATCGTCATCGGATCAAACCTCGTAGTTCAAGATGTTGAAGGCCCGGTAGTACTTGTCATCATGCATGCGCCCGAAGAGATCGAGCGACGCCCCTGTGGCAAGCGCATGGGTGTAACTGCCGGGGAAGAGGATCACGGTCGGCTTGTCTTTCGCCGTGCTTTGAAGATTGTTCAGCACATTGTGCGACCGGATAAAGGGATAGACCTCGCCCACGCCGGACAGAAAGATGACGTCATGTGGGGTTGTCTCGATGGCCTCTGCAATCTTCGGGATTACATTGGCCTTGGGGTCCAGCACAGACTGCAGCAACTCACGCAGCTCGGTCTTTTCGGTGTCAGCCTCAATCTCGAGCACTCGGTCCAGAATACCCCGTTCCTCAAGAATGCCGAGGGACAGGTCGTATAAGCTGAGGTCGAGAACCGTTACCCCGGCATGCGTGAAACGGGTCACCAGATCCACACGGTCACGGTTCATCGACAGCGCCTTTGGAACCCTGTGTCTCGATCAAATCCTCTGGAATCCGGCGCACATCCAGATAGGGATAGCGCTTCACCAGATCACGCCACATCGTGAGATTGGTGTTGCCCGAGACTGATAGCAGGCCAAAGCGGCGATAGGCTTCTTCCTCGCGCCCCTGCGCAACCAGAATGCGCTCACAGAACTGCGCGATGTCCTGATAGCCCCACGGGCGACGATCGCCCTGCGGCAGGGCTTCGGCATAGGCGAGGGCTTCGTCTTCGCGTCCCTGACGCAGGAGCGCCTCGGCGCCGAACTTCTCGTCGAACCACAGGTGCGTCTTTTTGCACGCAAGAAGCGCAAGCAATTCGTCATGACGCCCGGCCTCTAACAGGCAGGATAGCGTCAGCGAGCCCGTTGCGACATGAATGAAGCGTTCATGATCGGACCATGCGGCCTCGATCATGTCGAGGTCTCTGTCGGCATGCAGGTTCATCAGGGTGGGAAAGGCCGCAATCTTCCCAAAGCAATGCGCGATCGGCGCGAGATAATCCACGCCATCGTCCTCAATCGCTTCGCGAAGTTGTTCGAGCCACTTCGCGCGGGTTTTCTCATCGGCGGGCGCTTCGATCAAGATCGGCAGCAACTCCTCCAGCGTGCGGCGCACAGCGTTGCCAAGCGCACCCGAGGATGTGTCGATATGCTCAAAAGCTGGCCAGATGCGCTGGGCCAGCGCGATCACCCCCTCGGCCGCTGTCACTGGATTGACCCGTGCAACGGCCCGGATCTCGGAGCTGGCAGATTTCAATCGCTCGATGGCCTTGGCTGATGACTTCCAGCTATAGGCCCCCGCGCGCATCCCCGGCTTGAAATCCCATTTATGTGTCGGCTTTCCTGCCATCTACAGCCTCCCCGCCATGCGCTGCGCGTTTGCCTCAACTGCTCTAGCGGTTTGCGTGACATACCCTTCGGTCGCCCCGGGAAGTGCAGCCACCTCTGCGCTGACGCTCACCCTGCCCGCCACCAGCTTGTCCACAAGCTCCTGGACCCGGTTGCGGACATCGGTTGGTCGATATCCGATCTCGCGTGCCATCGCTTCCCAGTGCCGTCCTGCGATCATGTCCGGCGTGCGCTTCTTGCCAGCAATGCTTTGGGCATAGCTCTGGACGACATGCGACCAGGACAGCACCGAAGATACATCGTAAAGGGGGGCCAGACGCGGCGTGGCTGCGACCGGCAGGATCAGCGAGTAGTTTTTCGCATGTGCATCGGTGTTTGCGACGAGAATGTTGAAGATGACCTGATCGAGTAACGCCAAGGCATCTGTTGCGCTGACATGACGACCGGTCTCGAGAAGGGTTTTCAGATCAAGGCCGCGCCGCGTGCCGCGCTCGTATTTCCGCCCCGGCGGCAAACCATTGGCCTGCGCGAAGTCTTCTTGGTGCAGGCGGAGCAGTTGACCGTTCCGTCCCACCCTGCGATCATAGCGCAACACAGCAATCGCCGTGCGCTTCGAGGATTGCAGGATCGACGCTTGAGCAGCCTCAATGCCGATGGCTTGGGCCATGCGCAGACACCAGACCTCGTTTTCGGTTATGCCCGGCAAGTTGGGGTTGTCTGGCTTCACGATCAACGTGGACGGCGCCCCGTTGAGAGGAACGGCCAGCACGTCACCCGCTTGCGGCAGGCGTAGCACGGGCGCGCCGTCCGGGCCCAGCACAGCCAGTGCCGACTTCTTCTGCCCACCCGCCAAGGACTGGCGCACGCCCTCCTCGCCGACCAGAAACGGCCTGCGGCCGAGATCCTCAAAGTGGCGCTCCAACGCTACCTGCGGATCATCGGTGCGGTAAAACGTCGTCAGCGGCGTATAGGACCAGCGGCTGCGATCCCCAGCTTCCCCGAAGGACAAGGCACCCGCGGTGTCGCCACCAATTTCCCGGAGTACCGCCAACACATCAGCCTGATCCAGACCGAGCGAGCGGGTCAGGACTGTCAGCTGCTCTTCCTCCGGCAGAAGGTTGGCCAGCCAGGGCGAGATGACGTCTGAGGGATAGAGCGCTGGGCGCAGCGGCATGGTCACCGACAGTGGGAATGCGCCACCCGTCTGGAGCCAACGGTCAGCGTAGCGCAGAGAGAGAGACCCATCGGTCGCCACTTCAATCTGCCCGACCTCGAGCGCGTCGAAGCAGATCGGAACCACCGCGTTCACTGGTAATCCCCCAGGTCATAGCCCTGCCCGGTTGGCGAACTGTCCTCGCTCGACGCTGCACCCCGATCATCAAGTAGATCAGAGAGGGGAATACGAAGAGCACGGGCAATCCGGGCGAGGGTCGTAATTCGCGCGTCGCGCTTGGCCGTCTCGATGAGGGAGAGCGCGGGCGCGCTGATGCCGGTCAGGCGCGCCAACTGGTCCAGGCTCAAACCCTGTACGCCGCGCGCCTCGCGGATGCGCCGCCCGATGTCGCCGAGCAGCTTGTCTTGTTCGGGATTGTGATCGGGCATGTGAGGCACCTTACCGCTTTCAGTAAGGATAGAGCCTTCGCGCACGAAACTCAAGCATACTTATCGTTTTAGGTAAGACGCGATCCGAAGCGCCCAAAGCGGCGTTCCTTACCGTTTTCAGTAAAGAATGTTAATTTGCACTCGGAAGTGACCCGGGTTTTTCATCGAGAATTGACCCGCCTGAAGGTTATGTTCTGCGGGTTATGCTGGGGTCAAGGTATGTGTGGCCTCCTTCTTTTTTCTGGCGGCCGCTGAACTTGCTTTGAACCTGAAGCTGTCGTTGCCGGTTTCCAAGATGTGGCAGCGATGGGTAAGGCGGTCGAGCAAGGCGGTGGTCATCTTGGCATCGCCGAAGACGCTGGACCATTCGCTGAAGCTCAGGTTGGTGGTGATGACGACGCTGGTGCGTTCGCAAAGCTTGCTCAGCAGATGGAAGAGCAAGGCACCGCCCGAGGCGCTGAACGGCAGATAGCCCAGTTCGTCCAAGATCACGAGGTCGAGCCGGGTGAGACCTTCAGCGATCTGTCCGGCCTTGCCCTTGGCCTTCTCCTGCTCGAGGGCGTTGACGAGCTCGATCGTGGAGAAGAAGCGGACCTTTCGGCGATGATGCTCGATGGCCTGAATGCCGAGGGCCGTTGCGACATGGGTTTTGCCAGTGCCCGGGCCGCCGATCAGGACGATGTTTTGCGCGCCGTCCATGAACTCGCAGCGATGCAGCGTCCTGACCGTGGCCTCATTGATCTCGCTGGTGGCAAAGTCGAAGCCGGAGAGATCCTTGTAAGCCGGGAAGCGTGCGGATTTCATGTGATAGGCGATGGAGCGCACTTCGCGTTCAGCCAGTTCAGCCTTCAGTAACTGGGCAAGGATCGGCACTGCCACTTCGAACGCCGGGGCACCTTGCTCGATCAGGTCGGTGACGGCTTGGGACATGCCATACATCTTCAGGCTGCGCGAGCCATGATGACGATGGCTGCACTGGCAGGATCATGACGCATGGCGGCCCCCCGCGATGTGGGCACGCAGGCCATCATAGCGTTCGACATTGGCCTTGGGTTCATGGTGCAGGAGCAGCGCCTGCGGGGTATCAAGCGGCGGCCCATCGATTGTCTTGCCATCGACCAGTCTGTGCAGAAGGTTCAGCACATGGGTCTTGGTCGGCACACCTGCTGCCAAGGCCATTTCCACCGCAGCCAGCACGGCCTGCTCATCGTGATGCAGGACCAGCGCCAGGATGTCGACCATCTCTCTGTCGCCACCGGGACGGCGCAGCATCTGGTCTTGCAACTGCCTGAACGGGATTGGCATTTCGAGGAATGGCGCACCATTGCGCAATGCCCCGGGCTTGCGCTGGATCGAGCCATTGTCCGCCATTGGTCCGAGGACAATGGCGAGGGGCAAGGTAGTGCCGCCAATCATGGATTGTTTGCGGTGGCAGGTTGTGGCTGCGCTGGATCACGCGGCCATGTTCGCACAGGATATTGCCCTCGGCCGCGTCACGCCAAAGGCGTGCTTTCAGCACGACGACCAGTCGGTCGGGATAGACCCGCAGGCTGACCGGGCGGTTGGCAAAGGACGCCGGAACGCTATAGCGATTGCGTTCGAAGCTGATCAGACATGTGGGTGAGACACGCTTGCTATGTTCGACAAGGCCGTCGAAGGCAGGCGGCAACTGCATCAGGGTTGCCGGTTCTTCGGCCCAGACATCTGCCACGCTGCCAGGTAACGCGCCATGAGGGATCTCGTGCCACAACTCCTGGCAGCGCTGTTCAAGCCAGTCATTCAGCGCGGCAATATCCGGGAAGTCCGGCATCGGCTGCCACAGACGGTGCCTGGAATCCTGCACGTTCTTCTCTACCTGGCCTTTCTCCCAACCCGCAGCAGGACTGCAGAACGCGGGCTCGAAGACATAATGGCTGGCCATCGCCAGAAACCGGGCATTGACCTGCCGCTCCTTGCCCCGGCCAACGCGATCAACAGCCGTCCTCGTTCGGCCTGGCCTCGGACCCATGGCGGCCAAGCCTCACTGTCGTAGATCCCGCGCGCAGGAACACCGCCGAAGACCCGGAACGCATGCACATGGGCGTCAAACATCGAAGCCATCGTGGCGCCATCGGTCCGAGCCGATGGCTGAGGTCATGGGTCTGCAATGGATAGGCCCGCAGCAGAAAAGCCCGGCTGTGCGACAGTTTGATATGCGCCACCTGCAGCTTGGTGCGCTCTCCACCCAGCATCGCGAAGTCTTCGCTCCAGTCAAACTGGAACGCCTCGCCCGGTTGAAAGACGAGCGGCACAAAGGTTCCGCGCCCCGTCGTCTGCTGTTCCCCTTGACGATCTGTCCGCCCAATCGCCGGGAAAACGATCCCCCAGATCGTTTTCTCGCCCGGCTCATACGTGCAAAAGCGGCCACACGACCATAGGATCCGGTGTAACCCAGCTTGACCAAATCCTCATGCAGCTGCTTCGCCGTCCGCCGCTCCTTGCGCGACTTCCCGGCCCCGGTCTTCAGCCAACCCAGCAACTTCGTCGCATGGGGATCAAGCTTGCCTGGCCGCTCGGGAACGCTGAACCTTGGTTCAACAGCACCCGACCTCAGATAGCTGCGAATTGTGTTGCGCGACAACTTCGTCCGCCGCGCGATCTCTCGAATGGACAGATGCTCGCGCAATGCCCACCGCCGAATAATACTCAAAAACGCCATGTCGATCACTCCGTAATCCCCCGCTGCCAGCAGCCAAGGGGAAGGTCTCACATGGGTCAATTCTCAGTGAAAATTACGCCCCTACCCGGGTCACTTCTGAGTGCAAATCAAAGTGAGGGAGGATGCACGGTCCCAAAAGCGGTCCCCTTAGCCTTTTGCCCCCCCGGCTGGCAGGTTGCGCAATGCGGAACCTGCCCTTATCAAAGCGGCATGACGGGCGATGATATCAAACGGGCGCGGCTGGCGCTTGGACTGACGCAGGCGCAGCTTGCCGCAGCCATGGGCTATTCTGGAAAGTCACGCATTGCGGAACTTGAAAGTGGGGCACGACACCCCAGCGCAGCGGCTATCCGGCTCTTGCGCGCGTATGGCGCAGGCTATCGCCCGCCCGGCTGGCCGTTACGCAAAGCGGAACCCAAGGCCGAGTCGTTTGCACAAATGCCGGTGTCCGACGAGACAATGCGCGCCGTGATCGCGGCCATTCAACAGGGCGGGCGCAAGCCGGGGGACATTGCCCGGCGCACGCGGCTTGGGCTTTTGACGGTCAAGGACGCGCTGGCCGAGATTGAGCGCCGCCGCGTAAAAGCGGTAGAGACGCCCGCCACTCTGTATCGCGGGCGCGACGTGGCCCTATATCCGAAACGCTGACGATCCGGCGCGCTGGA